>Ga0208197_1002832_pt1 | contig 14709 bp, 12 predicted proteins | sample AD_JPNNA4_MetaG_FD_184444 | JGI IMG/M metagenome (GOLD analysis project Ga0208197, IMG submission 184444) | Active sludge microbial communities of municipal wastewater-treating anaerobic digesters from Japan - AD_JPNNA4_MetaG (SPAdes) (version 2) | ecosystem: Engineered > Bioreactor > Anaerobic...
TGCCGATTTTTTTGGAACCGAAGATACTATTCTGTATGCTGCATGTTTTGATGCCAATGGCGGTGTTTTCGAACCTCTAATGGGCGAAGAAGACGCTATTATTTCGGATTCGTTGAACCATGCTTCTATTATCGATGGTGTAAGACTAAGCAAAGCTGTTCGCTACCGTTATAATAACGCCGATATGAACGACCTGGAAAAACAATTGCAAGCAGCACAAGCACAACGCTTCCGTTTAATTGTAACCGACGGTGTATTTTCGATGGATGGGAATGTTGCTCCCATGGATAAAATCATCGCCTTAGCCGAAAAATACAACGCCTTAGTTATGGTTGACGAATCGCACTCAGCAGGAGTAGTTGGCAATACAGGTCGAGGGGTTACCGAACTTTACAATTGCCGTGGCAAAGTTGATATCATCACCGGCACACTTGGTAAGGCTTTTGGTGGTGCAGTAGGTGGTTTTACTACCGGTCGCAAAGAAATAATCGAAATGCTTCGTCAGCGTTCGCGTCCTTATTTATTCTCAAATTCATTGCCCCCTATGGTTGTAGCAGCCGGTATCGAAATGGTAAACATGATGGCTTCGACTAATACATTACAAGATAAACTACATGCCAATGTTACGTATTTTATGGAAAAGATCCAAAAAGCAGGATTTGATATTAAACCTACACAATCGGCTATTGTTGCAGTTATGCTTTACGACGCTAAACTTTCTCAGCAATTTGCAGCCGAATTACTTAACGAGGGCATTTATGTCATCGGTTTTTACTATCCTGTTGTACCACAAGGGCTTGCCCGCATAAGAGTTCAATTATCCGCTGCTCACGAGTTTGAACATATCGATGCTTGCGTAGATGCATTTACACGCGTTGGGAAAAAATTGGGTGTATTAAAATAATAATTCATAAAAAACACATTAAAAAAGCTATCTCAAAATCGGGATAGCTTTTTTAATTCTCATGACTTCTTAGCATCCATTGTTTTTTTTAACCTCCATTCTGTTGATAAAAAACGTTTTTGAAATGCTTTGAGATTTTTTAAAAAGTTGATATTTATTATTGAGTCCTATATACGAAAAAGTCAGATTAAAGAAACGTTATTTTCCAACGTTCAGACTTATACTCACATAGATATTTCTTCCCGGATTTAAAAGCCCAACTTCTTTTAGGGTTGATAAATGGTCAATGTATTTCTTATCAAACAGGTTATTAACACCAAAAGCAATGTTTAACAGTTGTTTCGCAATAAAAACATTTCCACCTAAATTCAAGTCTATTAACCAATAGTCGCTTGTCGGTGTTTCGTCCGTAGCAAAACGATTTTGCTTAAAACGATAATTCACCGTTGTCCCAACGAAAGCATCGTTGAAAAGCCAGCATTTCCCTTTCATAAACCGTATATCGTTCGACCATTTATGAGCAGGGATATTGGGCAATATTTCCCCATTTTTTTTATAACCATAAACCATGGAATACATCGTTTCTAAATGCAACCAAGAATGACTTTTGGGGTGAAAATGTAAGCCAGTTTCACCGCCATAGAGAGATGCATCGTTTTGCATATATTGATATTTATAAATGCCGCTTGCGGTGGTATCGCCTAAAGGTTGAATGTAGATATAATGGTTTACATCATTGAAAAAACCTGCTATGTCGAACGTTATATTTTCCTTATGGATATGCACACTAACATCGTATTCCAACGATTTTTGAGGCTTCAATTGAGCATTTCCTACTTCAAAACGAAGTTCGTGTTGACCGTACGATGTTAGCTCTGCTATATTGGGTGTACGAAATGCCGAAGCGACATTCATTCTAAATAAAACATCCTCAAGTATTTTGTATGTAAACCCTGCAGAACCATTGATGCTCTGATAATTTTTATTCACGGATGGACGGTATAAGCTATCAGAAAGTATTCCTACAGACACCGTTGACAGGTCTTTGTAATCGTAACGTATGCCCATTTGAGGAATAAAGCGATGAGCAATGGTATATTTTATTAGACCAAATACCGAATGATTAAATGTTTGAGCGTTGGGAAGAAGAATGACCTCTGCATCATGTATGTTTTTATTAAGTTGTGTATAGCCCTGAATACCAATTAAATATTCAGATTTTTCGCCGGAGGGCAAGGTTAATTTCGTTTCATATTGAAAGGTCGAAAGTTGCATATCAATTTCCCTCACTTGTTTCTCGGCAAAATGAATCAGCTCCGTATTTTGGAAAGAGCCGTTTAGCTCAAGTTTGAAATCGCCTAAGTACCATTTATTCTGACTCTGAGCAAAATGCGTATTGAATTGTTGATAAAAGATCTCGGGTAATCGTCCTCGTTGGTCTATTTGTTCTATTGCTTCATCTTCTGCCAATCCAATTTTATGCCTGCTATATTCGTAAAATATCTTATTTATTCCTTTTGAATGAATACATCCGCCAAACAGTTTTGCCGACATTTCGTTAAACCTTGTATTGGGAGCGTACAGTCCGCCTCCCTGCATATAATCGGCATGGCTTTTCTGACCAAAACGCATCCCTCCAAAAAACTTGTCTCCCGATGCTTTTATTCCAAAATTATTTTGAAAACCCCATGAGTTTGAAAAAAACTGAGCTGTGTAATCACCTTGCCAAGTTTTGGCCGGAGCGGGTTTTTCACGAATAAAATTCAAAACTCCACCCATTGCATCCGAACCATATAAAAGCGAAGCAGGGCCTTTGATTACTTCTACTTGCTCTATACCAAACTCATCTATGCCTAAAGGATGATGATTTGAATATTGATAATTTTCGTATCTGCTACCATTATTCAAGACTAAAATATTATCCATACCCAAGCCTCTGATTACGGGTTTTGAAACTCCACTCCCCTTGCTTATCATATCGACCCCAGCAACCCTACTAAGCATATCCATAAAGTTCGGACTTACAATAGCATCGTGCGATTTTAGTTTCAGAACCTCAATTTTTACGGCATTTGCATGTTGGCTTGTAACATACCCCCCCGAAACCACTACTTCTTCGGACTGTATCGGCGAAAGTTTCATTGTAATGTCTTTTCTAATAGAATCCCCTGTAATCTGAACACTTTCAATATGATTGGCATAGCCCAAAAATGAATAACGAAGGGTTACTTTCCCTTTTGGGATGTTAGTAAATCGGTAGTTTCCGTTCTGGTCCGATACCGTTCCTTTGTTTAACTCAACCCATAAAATATTGGCACCGGCAAGAGGTTGATTTTGTTCATCTGTTATCTTGCCATAAACAACATGTTGGCTAAATGTTTTTACAGTAATAAATAAAAACAAGAAAATTAGACACGTTTTTATCATATAAGCTAGTTTTTTAAGCATTTATTGCATAAACCTGTTGCAGTAAACTCGATATTTTCAACTTTAAAATCGACGGGAAGCATATTGGGAGAAATCTCTATATTGGTAAAGCAATAGACTTGATGGCAATGGCGACATTGAAAATGCATATGTTGTTTTTTTTCTTTTTGGTTTACAAGCAAATAAACACCTCCTTCTTCTGACGAAATTTTCCGTAAAATTCCCTTTTCGCAAAGCGTAAGTAAATTGCGATAAACACTTACTCTGTCAGCCCATTCCTTGGCTTTTTCATCAATAAATGTTTTTGAAAGAGGTTTTTTGGAGATTAAAAACAATTGAATTAGCTTTTCGCGTATTTCTGTAACAGACAATCCTTTTTTGACTAATATTTTTGCAGCAGTTGTTGATTTCATATTTGCAATTTTGTTGCAAATATATATATTTTTTGCAACATTGTTGCATAAAAAAAAATAAAAATTTAATTTTGTGAAGTTAAAAATTATAAAAAAAGAGGATGAATTCAGTTAATAAAAAAACTAAAAAATTCAAATATTATCAGTAATAATTTCTATATTTAGATTGTTGTTTTTAAAAAAGTCGGCATCTTCAGTCACAACCTTCCAGCCGCGAAGTCTTGCTAATTCTATATAATAACTATCGTTGAAGTCACATTTCCCAAATTCTCCGAAAATATTCTCTATTGAAACAGCATTAAAATCGTCATTTGCCTTCTCAGAGGTTTTTAGAATATTGCCTAAAGCAATTTTTAAGTCATTTACACTTTTTTGAAATTCATGCGTTTTTATAAAATCTCTTTTGTAATCAACATTTGCTTGTTTATCCTTTTTCCATTTCTTAAATTCAGTTTGCAACCAGTAATTGCTGAATTCAGACAGAACCATTGAATTAGTAAATACTGCAGCATTCTTATTTTTAATTTTAGCTAAAAAATTTGAGTAAGTAGCTTGTTTTGATTTTTTGAAATTAGCTAAAGGGTAAAAAAGATAAATCCAAATATTATTGTCGAAAAAGAAAATATCGTTAAATGAAGGTTGAAAATCTTTGATATTGTGAATTTTAGCCATTTTTAATTGTTTACATCATCCTCAAAACCCTGTGGGTTTTCAAAATATTTCTTTGCTCTTTCTATCACTAACTGAAAAAGTGGGATGTCCTCTTGTTTAATATTTAAAAGCTTTAAGTTATTATTTAGTTCTTCACTTGAATATTTGCTATATAGCTGGCCAATTGCAGCATTTAAAAATGCTGTAATAATAAGATTGATATTCTGAAAATCGAGTTCTACTTTTAGGTTGTTGGATAAAGCTTGATCGATCTTTTTAAAAACTTTTTCACCATCATCTACGCTTATTGCTGAATCTCCGTTAACTTCGTTATAAATTGAAATAATATATTTATCTACGTTCATGCTGCAAATATACAAGATTTTTTTTACACATTCATAAACAAAAAAATCTAATCTGTTTAAAAAATTATATCTTCGATGGTTTCGGATTTCAGATAGTAGAAATCTTTATCATCGAGATTAAATTCAATATTTACAATTGTACCCGGAAATTCTTCTTCAAAACTTTTTGTTTCGTTTTTTTTATCTTTGTTCATTTCCCAATAACCATCAGCCGAGACTATTTGAATTTTGCCTTTATTAAGACTTATAAATTCCTTAATAAGCTTTAAGCCCAACCCACCAGGGATGTTATTCTCTTTCGGTTTGGTTGTGTTATTTCCTGAAACTGCCCAATTAATGGCTTCTGTGCCTAAAATTGTATCAACACCATTTTGGTTCGCTTTTAAAAAATCATTTACATTTTTTTTAATAGTATTTCCCATATCTACAATTGTAAAATCAAGACGAGGAGGAGTTTTAGAAGGATAGTATTGTCCGCAACTATAAATAAATTCACAATTACCGTGAATAACTGCATTGCTGTATATTTCAAAAATACTTTTTATGATTTCTTTTCTAAGTGCAGCACTTAATTTTGGAAAATCTTGTTTTGAAATAAGCTCTACATCGAGAAATTCTTTAATAAGTCTGTCTTCTTCAATTTTATTTCTCCTGTATTTAATGGTTGTATCATGCTTATCAGGCATTGTGTCAAAACCATACGATGATAAAAAATTATTTTTTCGCAGCGATTCTTCTACTCGATTTGTCAAATTTATTATTTTAACATTATTAATGTTATTTCGTGTTTTGTCAAGAATAGCACCTAAAACGGCGGTTAAATTTGCTTCGAACCATGTATTTGCTTCAAAGTCTAGAATTATTTCGTTAAAATACAATTTATTACAATAATTGATTAGTTTAACTAAAAATGAAAAGCCTTCATAATCAGAACAGACTTTTGGGGGAATTTTTATTACTATCATACTACTTTTTTTCTTGAATAAAAATAAAAACTATTTCTTCGTTTTCCTAAATCGCAATTTCTCTCACTCGTTTTGCTACTTCATAAATTTATTAGTTATTAAATTATTCATATTTGTTTTAAGAAAGCAAAATTATATTTTTTTTGCATCAATAATAATGGTCTTTCTTATTTGATTCTATTTTTATATTATAAAAGACCCGTTGTGCATTTATAAAAAAAGTAAAAAAGTTGTTCATTGAATTAAAATAATTCGTATATTTATCTGGTAATCAATCATATAAATACATATAAACAACTTTATTCAAAACTACGAAATTATTTTGAAACAATTACAAAAATTAAATGTAAATCCAAACATTTTTATCCAGATTCGAAAACCTAAGTTGAGTAATTTAGCGCTTGTGGCATTAAACTTAACGGCTGAATATATGGGTATAGATAGCGAATGTCAATTATTTAGAGTTCTCAAGGGTTCAAATATGAATGATTTAACAGAGCGAAGTGTTTATAATAGGCGCAAACGCAAATTATTTCCTTTAATAGAGCAAATGAGGCAAAAACTGGCTAATTATTTTAATGAACATGAAAATTATTATTTGGTAGATTCTATGCCATTGGAAGTGTGTAAAAATTCAAGAGCATCACGAAGCAGGATTTGTAAAGAACAATTACATTCAAGTCCTGATAAAGGATTCTGTGCTTCGCAAAAGATGTATTATTATGGATATAAACTTCATGCTATATGTTCAATAAGCGGAGTATTTCAAAGTTTAGACATAACACCGGCTTCTGTACACGATATAAAATACATAAAAGAAATTAAAAATCAGTTATCCGATTGTACTTTAATTGGAGACAGAGGTTATCTTTCAGCAGAAATTCAGTTAGATCTTTTTCAGACTGTAAAAATCAATTTACAAACACCCATGAGAAAGAATCAAAATGATTACCAAAAGCAAACATACATTTTTAGAAAATCAAGGAAAAGAATCGAAACATTATTTTCACAACTCTGTGATCAATTTATGATGAGAAGAAATTATGCTAAATCATTTGAAGGATTCAGAACGCGTATTTTATCTAAAATCGCTGCATTAACACTCATTCAATACATCAATAAGTTCGTTTTTGATAGACCTGTCAATAATATTAAAATTAATTTGGCCTAAATGCACAACGGGTTATAATTAAAAAATTTTTCATGTAAATATGAAAATTTCGGAAAGTATTTTTTTGAATTATGATATATGGTTATTTTTTGAAATTAGTATGATGCTATGCTCAACGAGCGTTTTATGTGATAAAAATATTTGATTGACAATGTGTTTTTTATATTCAACTAATATTTATAGGAAAGTAAATAAAGCTATATATATGTTTAATTTTGTTGCATTAATTCAGAATTCATATAAAATTATGAAAAAATCTATTTTGTGTTTTACATTTTTTATTTTGCGTAAATTTTGACGTAACTTAGCAGGCTAAATTTGAAGATTATGTGGCAATTTATTGCATCTATTATTTTGCGAAAAAAAGGGTATGTTATTTCTATCGTTGTAGGTTTAATATTTATTATGCTGTTTTTTGCTCGAAAGGTAGAAATGTCGTATGAGTTGGCTCAAATGCTTCCACAGACAGACAGTACTTATAAAGAATACATTGATTTTAAGAAAAAATTTGGCGAAGATGGTACAGTAATGGTAGTTGGTATTACCGACCCTCATTTTTTTCAGTTAGATCACTTTCAACATTGGTACGAATTAAACCTGAAAATTAAAAATCTTAGTGGGGTAGAAGAAGTTGTTTCACCAACCAGGGTTATTAATTTGGTAAAAAACGACAGCACCAAAAAATATTCGTTTGAAAAAGTGGTGTCGAAATATCCCGAAAAACAAGCTGAAGTGGATAGCATAAAAGAACAGCTCGCTTCGCTAAAATTTTATAATGGACTTATTTATAATGAAGAGAAAAATTTATACATGATGGCCATAACGCTCGATAAAAAGCGTTTGAATGATAAAAGTCGTGTGTTTTTAGTAGATTCAATAGATCAATACATCCAACAATATACAACAAAGTTTAATGTAGAAACCCATATCTCAGGATTGCCTTATATTCGCACTGCTCAGACAGAAAAAATAAAAAAAGAGTTGTATTTGTTTGTTATTCTATCGCTTATTGTTTCTTTTTTTGTTCTATTAGGCTTGTTTCGCTCGTTTCGCTCTGTTATGGCTTCGCTTGTCGTTGTTGGAATAAGTGTGATTTTTACATTGGGTTTAATGGGAATATTTCATTTTAAAATAACCATTCTTACCGGTATTGTTCCTTCTTTGTTGATCATTATTGGTATTGAAAATTGTATTTTTTTGCTTAACAGGTATTTGAGCGAGTATAATTCACACAAGAATAAAGTTAAGGCATTGTCGAGAATTATTCAACGAATAGGCACCGCTACTTTTTTAACAAACTTAACTACAGCCGTTGGATTTGCAACGTTTATTTTTTCTCCGACCAATATTTTAAAAGAATTTGGGATTATTGCTTCCATCAATATAATGATTGAATTTGCTCTGTCTATTACTCTTATCCCTATTATTTTAAGCTTTTTGCCGGAACCCAAAGAAAAACATACTAAACATCTGGAAAGCAAAAAAGCAAATTTCCTTTTAATGGGAATTGAGAAAGTAATTGTAAGTTATAAAAAGTGGGTGATTATTGGATTTACGTCAATATTAGTATTGGGTATTTGGGGTATGACAATGATGCATACCTCCGGTAAAATGGTGGATGATTTAAAAAGCTCCGACCCTATTTTACAAGATTTGAAATACTTCGAGTCGAATATCGGTGGTATTATACCATTTGAAATTTTGATTGATACCAAAAAGAAAAATGGTGTTATGCAGCTCAAGAATATTAAGAAAATGAGCAAATTGCAAGATTATATGAGTGAAAAATTTACCATTTTTTCAAAGCCTCTTTCAATTGTTGAATTGGTAAAATTTGCAAAACAAGCATATTACAATGGGAATCCGGAAAAATATGATTTGCCTAAAAACAATGAAGCAGCATTTATTTTATCATATATGCCCGGAAAAGGAGATGTAAACGATTCGGTAGCGAAGAAAAATCCGTTGCATGCATTTGTCGATTCTACTAAACAGGTTACTCGAATCAGTTACCAAATGGCCGATGTGGGTTTAAAAGAAATGAAATTGCTAAAGGCCGACCTTCAGCCCTTGGTCGATTCGTTATTCCCCAAAGATAAATATACCGTTCAATTAACAGGAAATTCGGTTGTATATACCAAAGGGACAGAATATCTTATCAACAATTTACTTCAAAGTGTGTTATTGGCAATTATTATTATAAGCTTAATAATGGGTATGCTTTTTAGCTCATTTAGGATGATTTTAATTTCAGTTATTCCTAATCTGATTCCGTTGGTTTTAGTTGCCGGTATAATGGGCTTTGCCAACATTCCGGTAAAACCTTCAACTATTATTGTTTTTAGTATAGCTTTAGGTATCGCAGTCGATAATGCTATCCATTTTTTGACAAGATATCGTCACGAACTCCGTTTAGGAAACTATAATGTTAAAACTGCTGTTCTAAATGCATTGCATGGGAACGGTATTAGCATGTTGTCATCATTATTGGTGTTGGTTTTAGGATTTAGCATTTTTATTTTTTCAGATTTTGGGGGAACTCAGGCAATGGGTATATTGATAACTCTAACTCTTATATTTTCATTATTTTGCAATATTTTACTTTTGCCCATGCTGATTTATTCTTTCTCCGGTTCGTTATCAAAAAAATCAATCGATAAGCCTCTTCTCGAAATGTTTGATGAGCCCAACGAAACAGTGGAGGATGAACTTATAGAAGAAGAGAATACAAAACAATAAACTATGATAAAGGTTTTAGTAACCGGTGGAGCCGGATTTATTGGCAGTCGTTTATGCGAGAAGTTACTCGAGCATGATGATATATTTGTTGTTGCCGTTGATAATCTATTGACCGGTCATTTAAAAAAAATGCCTCCTCCACAAGAGCGATTTCGCTTTATTCGTGGTGATGTAAACAATAGGGCTGAAATAGCCGAAATTATGATGTCGTGGAAGTTTGATTATGTTTTTCATTATGCTGCAGTGGTAGGTGTCAAACGAACCATCGAAAATCCTTTGATGGTGTTAAAAGATATTGATGGCATTCGGAATATACTTGAGCTTAGCAAGAATACAGGCGTTCAGAGAGTTTATTACAGCTCGTCTTCAGAAATTTATGGCGAACCGGTTGAATTTCCGCAATTCGAAGATACCACTCCTTTAAACTCGCGTTTGCCATATGCTATTGTGAAAAATGTGGGCGAAGCATACTTAAAATCATATCACAGAGAATTTGGTCTTGATTATACTATATTCCGATTTTTTAATACATATGGGGCCAAGCAAAGTAAACACTTTGTTATTTCAAAATTTATGTCAAGGGCGCTAAAAAATGAGGATATTACGATTTATGGAGATGGAAAGCAGACAAGAACATTTTGTTATGTTGATGACAATGTAGATGCATGTATTTATGCTTTTAAAAATCATTTATTTGTTAACGAAGTTGTAAACATTGGCGGTGAAATTGAAATTAGCATCTTGGATTTAGCCAACACCATTTTAAAAGTAACGAATTCTTCGTCCAAGGTGGTTTTTCTACCTCCGTTATCCGAAGGCGACATGCGTGGGAGACGACCCGATATTACAAAAATGAAAGCCCTGATTACAAAACCGATGTTGTCATTGGAGCAAGGGTTAAAAAAAATAATGGACGAAGGTTTATTCGAATTAAAATATCCTGAACAAAATGATACCGATAGAACAACTTCAAATTAAAATTGAAGAGACCATTAAAAATATTTCGTATCCATCAACGCCTCAAGGTTTATACGAGCCCATTGCCTATGTTTTAGAAGAAGGAGGAAAAAGACTTAGACCGCTTTTGCTTCTAATGTCGTACAATATTTTTAAAGAGGATGTACAAATAGCTCTATATCCTGCTGTAGGTATAGAGATGTTTCATAATTTTACGCTTCTGCACGATGATATTATGGATAAAGCTGATATTCGTCGAAATAAAGCAACCGTTCATAAAAAATGGAATGAAAATACAGCCATTCTCTCCGGCGATGCCATGATGATAAAATCCTTTCAATTTTTTTACGGCTTGCCTTTGCCCATTCAATCAGAGGTACTCAAAACTTTTACTCAAACAGCACTTGAGGTGTGCGAAGGACAACAGTACGATATGAATTTTGAATCACGGTTAGATGTGAGCATTGACGAATATATGGAAATGATTCGACTGAAAACAGCTGTTCTTTTGGCAGCTGCATTGAAAATTGGATCCCAAATTGCCGAAGCAAAAAACGAAGATACGGAATTGCTTTATGAGGCAGGCATCAAAATGGGTTTGGCTTTTCAACTTCAGGATGATTATTTAGATGTTTACGGCGATACCAAGGTATTTGGTAAAAAAATAGGCGGCGATATTGTTGCCAATAAAAAAACTTATTTGTTGATTTCAGCGTTGAATCTTGCAAATGAAAATCAAAGAAAAAGTTTATTACACTTATTAAATCATGCCCACGATAGGGATGAGAAAATAAGTAAAGTTACTTTTTTATATAATGAGATGGGGGTTCAGAATATTACAAAAGCTAAAATAAACGAGTTAACTAAAGAATCGTTAACTTTACTCGAAAAGGTGAGCGAACAAAAAAATATTTCCCCAATTAAGGAGCTCATTATTAAACTATTAGATAGAAATTACTAATTTATTTCAACAAACATGACTTTTGTCATTGTTTGGTTATTTAAATATATATACTTTTGAGTATTCAAATACTTAAATAAATAAATATATGAAACGCCAAGTAATTCAGATAGATGAGCAAAAATGCACCGGTTGTGGTGACTGTGTTACAGGTTGCGCCGAAGGTGCTTTACAAATTATTGATGGTAAAGCTCGCCTTATCAGCGATGTTTTATGTGATGGCTTGGGTGCCTGTATCGGTGTTTGCCCCGAAGGAGCCATCGAAATTATTGAGCGTGAGGCCGAACCCTACAATGAAATTAAAGTTGTAGCCCAAATGGTGAAGCAAGGCAAAAATACCTTGGTTGCACATATGAAACATTTAAAAGAACACGACATGCACGAATATCTAAAGCAAGCTGTCGGTTATTTAATGGAACATAAAAGCGAACTCCCCTTTAATGCAGAAGAGGTGATCCGCGAAGTGCATTTTTATAATCCTCATGGTGGACATGGATGCCTAGGTTCCAAAACCATGCAATTTAAGAAAACTGAAAATACTTCAGCAACTGACATTGATCAATCATCTGAATTGCGCCAGTGGCCGGTGCAGATGCACTTAATCAGCCCTGTTGCTCCTTATTTTCAGAATGCAGATGTGCTGTTGGCTGCTGATTGTGTCGCTTATACACTGGGTAATTTCCATTCAAAATATTTAAAAAACAAAAGCCTTGCAGTTGCATGTCCAAAGCTCGACTCGAATCAGGATGTTTATCTTGAAAAGTTGGTCAGAATGATGGACGAAGCTCAAATTAATACGCTAACAGTGATGATTATGGAGGTTCCTTGTTGCGGGGGCTTGCTCCGTTTGGTACAATCAGCGCTTGCACGAAGCGAACGAAAAGTACCGGTTAAGGTAATAAAAGTCGGAGTTCAGGGAGATATTCTTGAAGACAAGTGGATAAATTTCAATTAAAATATGTTTAACTTAAAAAATTAAAATTATGGGAATGTTTTGTTATCAATGTCAGGAAGCAGCCAAAGGTATCGCTTGCACCATCAGCGGAGTCTGTGGAAAAAGCGACGATTTAGCTCAAATGATGGATGTACTTTTGTACACCTGCAAAGGTTTATCGGTTTATACTACCGAAATGAAAAAGCATCATATCGAGAGTCCTGAAATGGATCACTTTATTATGACTTCATTGTTTAAAACCATTACCAATGCCAATTTCGACAAGCAATCTATTATTGCTTCCATTAAAGAAGGCTTGTCGTTAAAGCGCAAAGCACGTATTTTGCTTTCATCTGGCGGAGTGAAAATTGATGAGAGCCTTATGCCAGAAGCAGCTCTTTGGGATGCCTTTACCGATCAAGAAATTGAACGTAAGGCTCCTCATGTGGGAGTGTTATCCACAGAAAATGAAGACATACGTTCGCTTCGTGAATTAATAATTTACGGAGTAAAGGGTATGGCTGCCTATGCCGAACATGCGTATAATCTTGGTCATGAAGACAAAGAAATATATGCATTTATGCAGAAAGCATTGGCTGATACGTTAAACGATTCGTTGGGAGTAAATGAATTGGTTGCTTTAACGATGGAAACGGGTAAATATGGCGTTGCAGCAATGGCTATGCTCGACAAAGCCAATACTTCACGCTACGGCAATCCCGAAATTACGAAAGTGAATTTAGGCGTTAGAACCAATCCGGGCATATTGATTTCCGGTCATGATTTGCGCGATATGGAAGACTTGTTGAAGCAAACCGAAGGAACAGGAGTGGATGTTTATACGCATAGCGAAATGCTGCCGGCAAATTATTATCCTGAATTCAAAAAATATAAACATTTTGTTGGTAATTATGGCAGTTCATGGTGGCATCAACGCGAAGAATTTGAAAAATTCAACGGTCCCATTCTTTTTACAACCAATTGCATTGTGCCGCCACTTGCAAATGCAACCTATAAAGACCGAATTTACACAACAGGTGCAGCTGGTTTAAATGGTGCAAAACACATTGGCGACAGACCCGAAGGTGGAATGAAAGACTTTTCGGAAATTATAGAACATGCTAAACGTTGCCAGCCTCCAATTGAAATTGAAAAAGGCGAAATTATTGGTGGCTTTGCACATGCGCAAGTTTTCGCTTTGGCTGATAAGGTGGTTGAAGCAGTAAAATCTGGTGCTATTAAAAAATTCTTTGTAATGGCAGGCTGTGACGGACGCATGAAAGACAGAAATTACTATACCGAATTTGCACAAAAACTTCCAAAAGATACGGTAATTCTTACAGCAGGATGTGCTAAATACCGTTATAATAAACTTCCGCTGGGCGATATAAATGGCATTCCACGCGTTCTTGATGCTGGTCAGTGCAACGATTCGTACTCGTTAGCTGTAATTGCTCTTAAATTAAAAGAAGTATTTCAATTAAACGACATCAACGAACTGCCGATAGCATACAATATTGCCTGGTACGAACAAAAAGCTGTTATTGTATTGTTAGCATTATTATATCTTGGTGTTAAGAAAATCCATTTAGGACCTACCTTACCGGCATTTTTATCGCCCAACGTTGCAAAGGTGTTGGTAGATAATTTCGGAATAGGAGGGATTACCAATGTGGATGAGGATATGAAAATGTTTTTAAATTAAGTTCTGTTAACTTTAAGGCTGTCTTTTTTAGGCAGCCTTTTTAAAATTTATAGTATGGAAAATGTATTTGATCATTCAGCCGTTTATTCGTTAGTCAATGGCGTTGAGTATAGTCAGGGGGCTATAGTAAGCAAGATAGTTCGTAAAAATGATGCGGGTAATATTACCCTTTTTGCATTTGATAAAGACCAGGCTTTGAGCGAACATTCTGCTCCGTTTGATGCTATTGTCGTTGTGTTAGATGGCGAAGCAACCATTAGCATAGATAAAAAACCGTATCAACTCAAATCCGGAGAAATGATTATTATGCCTGCAACTATACCACATGCTGTATTGGCGAAAGAAAAATTTAAAATGATGTTGATTATGCTTAAAAATAAATAATACATGAACATAATAAAACCGGAAGTAGGAACAAGGCTTCCACTTGAGTTCACCGCTGTTAAAAGATGGTCATCGAACGATGTAGAAATAGTTGAGATAGAATTAAAAGAAAATCAGCTTATCGAATTACACC
>Ga0208197_1002841_pt1 | contig 14678 bp, 8 predicted proteins | sample AD_JPNNA4_MetaG_FD_184444 | JGI IMG/M metagenome (GOLD analysis project Ga0208197, IMG submission 184444) | Active sludge microbial communities of municipal wastewater-treating anaerobic digesters from Japan - AD_JPNNA4_MetaG (SPAdes) (version 2) | ecosystem: Engineered > Bioreactor > Anaerobic >...
GCCCGATCGACCCGCCCAACGGCAACAACGGCAACTGCATCGACGAGGGCGGCACCCTGCTGCTGACCACCACCAATGGCACCACGATGACCGGTGCCGGCAACGACATCATCTACGCCGGCGAAGGCAAGGACATCGTCTTCGGCCAGCAGGGCGATGACATCCTCTACGGCGAGGGCGGTGACGACCTGCTCATCGGCGGCTCCAACGTCGCCGGATCCCTGGACGGGCGTGACTTCATCGATGGCGGAGCCGGCAACGACACGATCGCGGGAGACAACGCCGACTGCTGCCGCCGCAGTGACCTGCTCGACCCGCGCTTCCGCGCCCTCGTCGGCTCGGTCATCTACGGCACCGGGCCCACCAACGACGGCCTGCCGCTGGTCACCAACGAGATGCTGGCTGACCCCGAAGGCACCACCAAGTACGACGTCACCCTCCTCGATCACTCCGATGACATCGAGAAGAACCACCCCGAGCTGTGGGGCGATGACTACATCGCGGGCGGGGCGGGCAACGACATGATCTTCGGTCAGCTCGGCAACGATGTGATCCAGGGCGACGGCGCGATCGATGGGCTCGTCTTTGCCCCATACAGCCACCAGATCGTTGCGGGACAACGCCCCTCGCTGCTCCCCTATGGCGTGGGCGGCACCCGGATCGGTGCTTGGCGGATCCCCGATCAGAGCGTCGACGAGACCCTCCACGTGAACCCGTCCTTCGAGGCCGCCACCGACGGTGACGACTACATCGAGGGCAATGGTGGCGACGACACGATCTTCGGCGGACTCGGCCAGGACGACATCGTCGGCGATTCCTCCGACCTGTTCATCGGCTCGTGCGTCGATCACGTCTGCACCCTGACCACCGCTGCGACCTTCCGCCCGACAGGTGCTGACCTGATCTTCGGCGGCGCCGGCAACCGCATCTCACGCAACGACATCGGTCAGGCGACCGTCGCCGCTGACGGCTCGATCGTCACCGTCCCCGCCGGTCACGCCCGCGACGCCGATGTCATCGCCGGTGACAACGCCCGCATCTACCGCCTCGTCGGGACGTTCGGCCGAGACTCGGGCGCGCACCTCACCTTCGCCTACGACACGTATGCCGGGGGGCTGCGGCTGATCCCACGGGTGGTCGACCTCCTTGACTACACCCAAGGTGGGCCGGCCTACCGACCGGCACTCGCGGCATACGACCGCGGCGCAGCCGACGAGATCCACGGTGAGTCAGGCGACGACGTCATCTACGGGATGAAGGGCAACGACGTCCTCTTCGGTGACGGCCAGGACGACAACCTGATCGGCGGCTACGGCGACGACTGGATCTCCGGCGGCACCGGCGACGACACGATCATCGGCGACGACGGTCGGATCATGACCAGCCGCAACTCCTCGACCGGCTGGACCGCGACGGGCACGCCGTGCACGGCCAACGGCACCACCTGCTACAGCGAGCCGCTCTACGGCATCCTCGCGCTCCTGCCCACCGATCCCGACCTCAAGACCACCCAGGGCAACGTCCTGAACGAGCTCATCTACTCGCCCGGACACATGCAGGAGGCGACGATCAACGTCGCCGGTGCGCTCAACACCGCGATCAACCTCACGCCGTTCAATGTGGACCAGACCGGCAATGACCCGGACTTCCGCCCGAACGGCGGCTACGACGACATCATCTTCGGCGGCCTTGGCGATGACCGGATCTCCGGCGCGGCCGGCGACGACGCCCTCTCTGGCGCCGAGGCAAACGTCGCGGGCTACGTGCCCGACTGGGACTCCGGCGGCACCTCGCTGATCCGGATCGACTTCGGTCACCCCACGAACCCGGGCGATGTGTTGCGCTGGAACCCGATCGACGTCGACGGCTGGCACTACGACAAGACCCAGCGCTCCGGCGAGTTCCGCCTTTACGACGAATACGAGCCGCGCCGGGAGATCCGTTTCGATGCGGCCGGCAACGTCTGGACCTGCACCGGCTACACCCCGAGCGGTCACACCTGCACCTCGAGCACCCCGCTCGCCAACTTCCCCTTCCAGTACTTCCTGACCAACTCGACGACCGAGGGACCCTTGGTGCTCGGCTGCACGAAGGTGTCCAACAACGGCAAGGACTGCCTGGCGACTGCCTCGATCAGGACCGATGGCAACGACGATCTGTTCGGTGACACCGGCAACGACTGGATCGTCGGCGGCACCGGTCAGGACACCCTGTGGGGTGGCTTCGGCAACGACCTGCTCCAGGCCGATGACAATCTGCAGACCAACGGCTCTCTCAACGACGTGCCCGAGACGCACCCGATGTACCAGGACCGGGCCTATGGCGGCGCGGGACGCGACATCCTCATCGGCAACACCGGCGGCGACCGGCTGATCGACTGGACCGGCGAGTTCAACAGCTTCATCGTCCCGTTCGCCCCGTTCGGCATGGCGACCGTCAGCCGTCAGCTCGCGCCCGGATTGATGGAGTTCCTCTACGCACTCAGCGCCGCCCAGGGTGCCGACCCGACGCGTTCGGCGGACATGGGTGGACTCAACCCGGACCGCAACGGTGAGCCGTTCGGCGAGACCGGAATGGTCCTCCAGCCGGACAAGGCCTACTGGAACCTCCAGCACGGTGGCCCGACCGACCCGCAGGCGGGCAACATCCCCGGCGGCAAGAAGGACGTGCTCCGGACGGCCACCTTCGACGACGCCTCGCTGCCCGGCGTCGGGATCGACTCCGGCCAGTGGTCGGTGGTCAGCGGGGCGCTGCAGGTCGAGCCGACCTCGCCCGGCGGCGATGCGGTGGCGCTGTTCGCGCTCGAGGACGCCCTGCCGATCGCCTACGACATGTCAGCCCAGGTGAGTGTCATCAAGCCGACCGGCGCTTGGGGTGCCAACGCCTACCTGATCTTCGACTACCAGTCGGCCACCGACTTCAAGTTCGCCGGCATCGACCAGGCGACCAACAAGGTCGTCGTCGGCCGCCGCACCGGCGCGGGGTGGTTCGTCGATGCGCAAGGCGCGACCGGCGCGATCAAGCCCGGGACCTTCTCCACCGTCATGGTGTCGGTGAACGGCCTCGTCGTCACCGTGCTCCTCAACGGGTCGGCCAAACTCACCTACCAATACGACCCGCGCTGGATCGACGGCACTCCCTATGGACTCAACACGGGCCTCTTCGGTGTCGGCGCCAACAACTCGCGCGGTGCCTTCGACAACCTCGGAGTCACGTCCACGCCGCCCTCGACCGGTTTCGAGAAGGCCAATGACTTCACCTCGGCCACCGGGGTCACCACGGCCGGTCTGGCCGAGGTGGCCGGCGGCCGATTGACGGCGACGGCCGGGACCACTCCGTCCTACGGCATCGTCTCCACGCCGACCCTGAGCCTGGACGCGACCACGACCGTCGACACCGCGGTGCGGGTCACTGCAGCCGGGCGCGGCGGCATCGTTCTCGACCAACGCAGCAGCACCGACTACAAGTTCGTCGTGCTCGACGCCGCCAGCGGTGCCGTCCTCGTCGGTCACGTGGCCAAGGGCAGGACGGTCACCGACGCATCCTTCGCGGCCACCGTCCGGCCCGGCGTCGACCAGCGACTCGTGGTGACGATCATCGGTGGCGCCCTGGTCGTCACCCTCGATGGCCAGCAGGTCGGCACCTACACCTTCACCGAGTCACCGACGAGGGGCGGCATCGGTGTGGTGTCCTTCAAGGGCACGACCAGCGCCGAGAGCCTCACGGTGAGGAACGGCGTGCCCCAGACCCAACTGCCGGACGCGATCCCACCGACCTTCACCTATGTGCCCGGAGATGTCACCCGGACCAGTACTGACGGTGCACCCGTCTACGTCAACGACTGGATCCTCGGCACCGCAACCGCCACCGACAACGTCCCCGGCGTCGCGGTGACCCGCACCGGTGTCCCCACGGGCAACCTGTTCGCGGTCGGCGTCACCACGATCACGTGGACCGCCACCGACGTCTTCGGCAACACGACGACCGCCACGCAGAGGGTCACGATCATCGGCCCGGCTCCCGTGCTGCCGACCGTGTCGGTGGCCGTGACCGACGCCACCGGCGCCGAGACCGGCAGCGACCCGATCGTCTTCACCGTCACGCGCACCGGCAGCACGTCGGCAGCGCTGGCAGTCAACGTGAATCTCGGTGGCACGGCCACCTCGGCCGATTACCCCGTGGTCGTCACCGGTGGCACCCTCACGGGCGGCGTGCTCACCATTCTTGCCGGGTATGCCGTGGCCACCGTCACGCTCAAACCCGTCGATGACGCTTTGGTCGAGTCGCTCGAATCGGTGAAGCTGACGCTGGCCGGCTCCACGGCATACACGATCGCCGGGGTGAGCACGGTGAGCGGGACGATCGCCGACAACGACACTGCGCCTCCCGCCGTCACACCCATCGTCTCGGTGGCCGACGCGAGCGGCCTCGAGAACGGCAAGACCATCACGGTCACCCTCACCCTGTCGGCGCCCGCACCGGCGGGAGGGGTCAGTGTCCGACTGCGCACGGGTGCGGGAACGGCGAGCAACGGCGACTTCTCAGGGGTCGACACCCTGGTGACCTTCGCCGCCGGCAGCACGAGCGCCACTGTCTCGATCGGGGTCAAGGACAACCGGAAGAAGGACGGCTCACGGACCTTCACCGTGACCCTCTACAACCCGGTCGGGGTGAACCTGGGGAGGAGCACCGCCACGGTCACCATCCTCGATGACGAGAGCGCGCTGCTGGCTGGATCCCTCGGCGCGGGCGGCGGCCCCGAGGTGTCGGCGGCCGCCGCGACCGCCCTGCTCCCGACGGTCCGGGCCTTCTGGTCGACCCATGCCGTGGACCCGACAGCCGTGGCTGGCGTGGTGATCAGGGTGGCCGATCTTCCCGGCGCCCTCGTGGGCTATGCCGACGGTTCGACGATCTGGCTCGATCTCGATGCCGCGGGCCACGGGTGGGATGTGTCCACGGGTGGCTTCGATCTCACGGCCGTCCTCGAGCATGAGTTCGGGCACCTGCTGGGCCTGGACCACGAGGCCATCGACGCGGCATTGGCGGCGAGGCCCAACGCCGCTCAGCCGTCGCCAGCGTCGGCCCTCGCATCGTCGGTGTCCGCGGTGTCGGCGCCCGCGTCGGCGTCGGGGATGAGCCAGGCGAGCGGGGAACCCTCCGCCACCGGCTTCCGGGCGTACATCTCCTCGATCGTCAACCCCTTGCCGTCGAGGTCCTCCAACGCTCCGGTGAAGACGATCATCGCCAGCCGCGCGGCATACGGCATCTCGGGTCCTCCCGGAGAGTCCTCGGTGACGTCATCGAAGAGTGTGGAGGGTTGGTCGGTGCGCAGTCGGCGTTCCTGGGCCGACACCATGGCACTGATCCCCCAGAACACCTCGCCGAGCGTCACGCCCGGGCGCAATCGGAGCCCGAAATGGGCAAAGGCCAGGAGGCCGATGTCGCCCCAGGCGGCCATCATCGCGGCCTCGTCGCGCGCAACCGCGTCCTGGACGGGTGGATAGGTGGGCCACAGAGCCCGGAGGGTCTCGGCCAGATCGAAGAGGTGATCGCGCCCATAGCGTCCCTTGTGGGTGGCCAGGGCCTCGCCGATGAACTCGCCGATCGTGAGGGTGATCAGGCGCGCCACCTGTTCCTTCGACACCGTGTCGAGGGCCACGTGTCGGGCTCGCAGGACGTAACGGACGAGGTCGGCATACCAGTCACCGGCAACCGGCCAGCGACGTCGCATGTTGTGCACGCTCAGGCCCAAGGTGTTGGTGACGAAGGGCTCGTGACCAACGACGGCTGACAGCACCCGCTGCACCCGTTGCTCGATGGGCTCGTCGTCGCGCTCGGCCTGGCCGAGGTGTTCGGACATGTGGACCGCCGCGCGCTGGAGGATCCATTGGGTCATCGGCGCCTGCGGGCCATTGGCGCCGTCCCGTGCGCTGAGATTGGTGGCGACCGCGGTCAGGTCCTCGACCGTGACGGTGCCGAGCGCGATCTCGTGGTCCGCGCCCCGGACTCGGGCGGCCACCTCGACCTGCTCTCCGACCTGCCACGGCATGACGAACCAACTCCTCGTTGTCGTTGACTCGATCGTGCCGGATCCGGGATTGAAAGATCAACCACCTTTGGCCGGTTCGGTGTTCGACCAGCAGGCTCAGGAGGATTGAGCGGGTCGGCTCCCGGCCCTGCGACGGTAGAGCTCGTCGAGTGGCACGGGCTGACCGTCCTCGTCCACGAGCGCGCCCGCGAGGATGAGCATCACCGCGCGTGCTGGATAGGGGTAGTCCCGGCCGCCAGGTGCCGCTTCGGACACCTCGGCGAAGAGGATCGACTCGCTGCGTGAGCGCGCGCGCTGCTCCTCGGTCGAGGCCAGGGCGTCGAAGGACCAGAGGATCTCCCCGATCGAGACGCCCGGCCGGAGCCGGAGACCGAACTGGCTCAACAGGTGGGTGATGAACGGTCCCCAGCGCGCCATCCCCGCTTCACCGTCATGGGTGGCATCGATGACCGGTTCGTAGGCCGGCCACAGCGAGCGGATCGTCTGGGCCAGGCCCAGCAGTTCCGGGTGTCGATAGGACGACCACCGCAGGGTCACCGCCAGGGACATGAACTCGCCGAGGTCGAGTGCGAGCCACTTGTCCTCGTCAGATCGGATGCGATCGCCGATGTCCGACCGAGTACCGCGCAGGACGTAGCGCACGAGGTCGGCATACCAATCGCTGGCGACCGGCCAGCGGCGACGCATCTGATGGACGCTGAGGCCCAGGGTGTTGGTGACGAAGGGTTCGTGGCCGACCAGAGTCGACATGACTCTGGCGACGGCGGCGTCGCGGTCCGGCTCATCCTGCTGGTCCAAGGTCGGCGTGGGGGCCTGAGCCAGCCGTTTGCGCATCTCGGACACCGCGGATTGCAGGAGGAACTGGGTCATGGGTGAGCGAGGCCCATTGGCTCCGTCCCCCGGAGGAAGGTGCTGCACGATGCCGTCGAGGTCCTCGATCACGACGGTCCCGAGCAGGTCCTCGTCGGCCTGACCGCGCACCTGTGCTCGGACCTCGACCTCGTCACCGATTCGCCACACGCGGTAGGTCCTTCCCGAGCGACAAATGAGGCGGGACGCCTGCTCCGTCGCGATCAGCGATCGACGCGTCAGGACGTCGGGCGACAGACTATAGGTCGGTGCTGGATGAGTCCCCCTGAACGCCGGCGCGGGCGCAGGGTGACGGATAGGGTCCCGTGCATGACAGCGAGCACGTCGGTCGAGCAGATTCGGGAGGCCCTGCGCGGCCTTCAGGCACGAGACCTGCCCTCGCACGGAGGCCGCACGCTGGCCTACGTCTATGACTCAGGGCTCGCCGAGGCCGACGCGATTGGGCTGGAGGCCCTCTCGATGTTTGCTGGCTCCAATGGGCTGGACCCGACGGCTTTTCCCTCGCTGCTCGCCATGGAGAACGACCTCGTCGGCATCGCCTCGTCGGTCCTCCGAGCACCGGATTCGGTGGTCGGATCGGCCACCTCGGGTGGGACCGAGTCGGTCCTCCTCGCAGTCCTGGCGGCGCGTGACGGCTCCGGACGTCGAGCAGGGGAGGCCAGCATGGTCATCCCGACGACGGCCCACGCGGCCTTCCACAAGGCTGCTCACTACTTCGGGGTCGAGGCGATCATGGTCGATGTCGACCCGGTGACCTTTCGGGCGGACCCGGCAGCCATGGCTGCGGCGATCCGCGAGGACACCGTGCTGCTCGTCGGGTCCGCCCCTTCCTACGCCCACGGCGTGATCGACCCGATGCCGGAGATCGCGGCGATTGCCGCCGATCGCGGGCTCCGATGCCATGTCGACGCCTGCATCGGCGGCTGGGTCCTGCCCTTCCTCGACGACGTGCCGCCGTGGACCTTCGCGGTGCCCGGCGTGACGAGCATCAGCGTCGACCTCCACAAATATGCCTATACGCCGAAGGGTGTTTCCCTTCTGCTGCACCGGGATTCGGCGCTGCGCAAGGGCCACTTCTTCGCGTCGGCCGACTGGCCCGGCTACACGATGCTCAACTCGACGATGCAGTCCACGAAGTCGGGTGGGCCGCTGGCGGCGGCGTGGGCCGTCGTCCGGCGGATCGGCGTCGAGGGCTATGCGGCTTTGGCGGTGCGTGCCCGGGGAGCCGCGCTCGAGATCGCGAGGCGAGCACCCGGCATACCCGGGTTGCGGCTTTTGGTCGGGCCCGACTCCACCCTGGTGACCCTCGCCACCGACGACTCGTGCGACGTCTTCACCATCGCCGACGAGATGCTCGGGCGGGGTTGGTATGTCCAACCGCAGATGGCGTATGCCGGGGCGCCCGCCAGCCTGCACCTCACCTTGTCGGCGGCGACGGCTGAGTCCGTGGACGAGTTCCTGGCGGCACTGGCGGAGGCCACTCTGGCCGCTCGCGTGGCGGGCCCGGTGTCGGTGGACTCCGGCCTGGCGGCCGCTGCGGTGGCCCTGGACCCGAAGACCTTGTCGGACAACGACTTCGACGGGCTGTTGGCCTTGGCCGGCTTGGCGGACGGGGACGGCGCGCTCGACCTGCCCGAGCGGATGGCCCCGGTCAACGCGCTGCTCGACGTGGCGCCACCGCGACTGCGCGAGGCCCTGCTGCTCGCCTTCCTCGACCGACTCTCGCGCCCTTCCTCGCCCGCTACGGCGCAGTAGGTGCTGCTCCAGGAGCGCTTACTGCGCCGTAGCAAGCGGTCGTGAACGAGCCGGAGGGCTACGGTGACGAAATGACTCCCGCCCCTGAGACCTTGGCCGAACTCGTCGACCTCGTCGGGGCGGAGGACTGCATCCTCGACCCGGCGTCGATGGAGGCCTACCGCTACGACTGGTCCCGATTCCCCGGAGCCGGTATGCCGTGTGCGGTCGTTCGTCCACGAACGGCGGCCCAGGTGCAGGCGGCGGTCCGCTGGGCGGCGAGCCACGGCATACCTGTTGTGCCGCGTGGTGCTGGGAGTGGATTGGCGGGGGCGTCGTCAGGGATCGAGGGCGGCCTGACGATCAGCCTCGAGCGGATGACGGCGATCGAGATCGATCCGGCGACGCGGACCGCCGTGGTGGAGCCTGGGGCGTTCAACGCATCGGTGAAGAGGGCGGCGGCTGAGCACGGGCTCTTCTATCCACCCGACCCGAGCTCCTTCGAGATCTGCTCGATCGGCGGCAACATCGCGACCAATGCCGGTGGGCTCTGTTGCGTGAAATACGGCGTGACGACTGACTATGTCCTGGGGTTGGACGTGGTGCTGGCCGACGGGCGGCTGATCTCGTTGGGCGGCAAGCGAATCAAGGATGTCGCGGGCCTGTCGCTGATGAAGCTCTTCGTGGGCTCCGAGGGGACGCTGGGGATCGTCACCCGGATCACGTTGCGGTTGGTGCCGGCTCCGCCGCCAGCCGCGACGCTCGTGGCGACCTTCCCCACGGCCCGATCGGCGGCGGAAGCCGTCGTCGACATGGGGCGAACGATCCGGGCCTCGATGGTGGAGTTCATGGACCAGCGGGCGATCAACATCGCCGAGGACTTCACGTCGATGGGGTTGGACCGGGCGGCCGGTGGGCTCCTGGTGGTGCAGTCCGATGCTCCTGGTGGTGCGCGTGAGGAGGAGATGGCTGCGATCGAAGCCGTGTGCGAGGCGGCGGGTGCCACGGAGGTGTTCCGGACCGATGACGCGGCCGAGGGCGAGGCTTTCTTGGCGGCTCGGCGGGCCTTCTTCCCGGCCTGTGAGCGAATGGGCGCGCTGCTGATCGAGGACGTCGGTGTGCCGGTGCCGGCGCTGCCGGATCTCATCTCCGGCGTGGCCGAGATCGCGGTGCGATACGACACGGACATCCCGGTCGTCGCGCATGCCGGTGATGGCAACACGCACCCCAACCTGATCTACGACGCCTCGGACCCGGCGGCACGGGAGCGGGCCGAGGCCGCGTTTGTGGAGATCATGCAGTTGGCCATCGACCTTGGCGGGACGATCACCGGTGAGCACGGGGTCGGCCGCTTCAAGTTGGGGTCGCTGTCGGCGCAACTGGGGTCGGACGTCATGGACGTCACCCACGCGATCAAGAAGGCACTGGATCCTCAGGGCATTCTCAATCCGGGCTCCGCCATCTGACCGAAGGGCTCGGGAACCCGGGCACGGCCAAGCGGCGTCCAACCCACCCACACGCAAGGAGGAACCGATGAGCCTCAAGTCCCAGTGGCAGTGCAACTCCTGCAAGAAGCTGACCCGAAGTGCCAGACACAAGGGCGTCCTCGGTAAGCCCGTGTGCGCCAAGTGCCACGACATCCAGGTCTCGGGGACCTTGGGCATGTCGATGTCCGGCGGGACGCAGAGCGACGCTGGCAATGCCATCGCGGTCAGCGGCATTCGCCGATGGCTGCGTCGCGCAAAAGGTCAGTGACGAGGATCTGCGTCGTGGTTCGCTGAGGCTGTCTGGTGGTGCAGGCATGGCTGCGCCATTGGGCAGGGTCTGCGACCGGGTTCGCTGAGGCTGTCTGGTGGTGCAGGCATGGCTGCGCCATTGGGCAGGGTCTGCGACCGGGTGGGCAAGCGGACGGCATACGGGCAATGGTTGCCAGCCCACCCGGCAAGGCGTGCAATGGTGGGGAGACCCCTTCGCGAAAGGTCACCGATGACTGCCACGCAACTCGACCCCACGATGTCGCATGCGGCGGGGGAGACCACGCCGCCGCTGCTCGACGAGACGATCGGGGCGAACCTCGACGCGACGATTGCTCGCTTCCCTGATCGGGAGGCGCTCGTGGATCGCGCCCAAGGGATCAGATGGACATACGCCGAGTTCGGAGCCGAAGTGGACCGGCTCGCTCGCGCACTGCTCGCCGTCGGGCTCGCCAAGGGCGACCGGATCGGGATCTGGGCTCCGAACTGCGCCGAGTGGACGCTGACCCAATATGCGACCGCCAAGCTCGGCGCGATCCTGGTCAACATCAACCCGAGCTATCGCACGCATGAACTCACTTATGTGCTGGGGCAGTCGGGGATCCGGATGCTCGTGACCGCCGCGAGCTTCAAGACGAGCAACTACGTCGCGATGGTCGAGTCAGCCCAGCGGGAGTGCCCGGGGCTGGAAGAGGTCTTCGTCATCGGGCAGGAGTCGTGGACCGGGCTGCTGGCCCGGGACGGCGAGTTCACCGATGCTGACGTGGCGGCGGTCGGCGCGGGGCTGTCTCCCGACGACGCGATCAATATCCAATACACCTCGGGGACAACGGGATTCCCCAAGGGTGCGACCCTGTCGCACCGCAACATCCTGAACAACGGCTATCTCGTGGGCGAGGTCTGCCGCTACACCGAAGAGGACCGGATCTGCATCCCGGTGCCCTTCTATCACTGCTTCGGGATGGTCATGGGCAATCTCGCGGCGACCTCGCACGGGGCGTGCATGGTCATCCCCGCGCCCGGCTTCGACCCTGTGCTGACGCTCGAGGCCGTCGATGCCGAGAAGTGCACGTCCCTCTACGGCGTGCCGACGATGTTCATCGCGGAGTGGGCGCTGCCCAACCTGTCCGACTTCGACGTGAGCAGTGTGCGGACCGGCATCATGGCCGGATCCCCTTGTCCCGCAAGCATGATGACCAAGCTCATCGACGCCGGGATCGACGAGATGACGATCTGCTATGGCATGACCGAGACGTCGCCCGTGTCGACCCAGAACCGCACCGATGACTCCTTCGACCACAAGGTCAACACGGTCGGTCGCGTCGCGCCACACCTCGAGATCCGGATCGTCGACCCGCTCACCCTGGAGACGGTGCCACGAGGCGAGCCAGGGGAGTTCTGGACACGCGGCTACTCGGTGATGCTCGGCTATTGGGAGCAGCCCGACAAGACCGACGAGGCCATCGTCGACGGCTGGATGCGCACGGGTGATCTCGGTGTGATGGATCCCGACGGTTATGTCCGCATCACCGGCCGGATCAAGGACATGGTCATCCGCGGCGGGGAGAACGTCTATCCGCGCGAGATCGAGGAGTTCCTCTACACCCATCCCGACGTGCTCGATGCTCAGGTCATCGGGGTGCCGGACGCGAAGTATGGCGAGGAACTCTGCGCCTGGATACGGATGAAGGACGGCGCGGAGCCGCTCACGGCCGAGTCGGTGCGGGCCTTTGCGACCGGCCAGTTGGCGCACTACAAGATTCCCCGTTACGTCAAGATCGTCGACGAGTTCCCCATGACCGTCACGGGCAAGGTCCGCAAGATCGAGATGCGAGAGTTGTCGACGGAGGAACTCGGCCTCGGCTGATCCGTCCGGATCGAGATGCGTCGCGGCTCACGGCGCTGCCCTGAGTCGTGGATGCGCTCCTACCAGTAGGTTGGGTCGTGGACCGGCGTGACCGACGCCGCACGACTTCGGAGTTGGCCCGATGAAGCTCACCTACGCCCTGCCGCTCATTCTCCTGGTGCTCCTCGCCCTCGTCCTGTGGTGGTGGTTCTCCTCCCGGAGCGGCGGTGGGGCGCATGCCGCCTCCGGTGGGGCAAACGACCGCGACGGTCGCGCGGAGGACGCCCTGGCTGCTCGTGCGGAGAACGTCCGTCTGGGCGAGACCGACCTGTGGGCCGACCCGGCCAGCGGTGCGCCTGCTGCTGCTCCCTTCGTCGCGGACTCAGCAGTGCCGGCTGTGCCGGCCACGGGCGAGGTGGACCCGATGCCGGCCGAGCCCGCCGAGCCCGCGATGTCACCGACGGAATCCTTCGGCGCCCCGTTTGCCCCTCCCGCTCCCGCCGCACCTCCCGCTCCGGCTGCCCCTCCCGCTCCGGCTGCGCCGAGCCCGTATGCCGGGCCGTTGCCGTCCAGTGAAGAGCTCGCTCGCGAATTCGAGGACTCCGAGGAGGAGTACGTCGAGGCAACCACCGAGCAGGTGGTCAGCGATGACGGTGAGGTCGTGATGGTCGACGAGGGTTCCGTCGAGGACGCGGTCGACGATGACGGTGAGGTCGAGGTGACCGACGAAGAGGCCTCGGTGGTGGCCCCGGAGGGGGCCCTCGCCGATGTCGCCGACGCCGAAGTCGCCGCAGCCGATGACGACGAGATGATCGTCGAGGATGCTGGGACGGTCGTCGAGGCGGATGCCTCCGAGGCCCTGGCCATGGGTGCCGGTTACGGCGACGAGGTGACGGAGGAGGACGTTGCAGTCGCAGAGGTCCAGAACGTCGACGACTCGGTCGTGGCCGAGCCGACGAGTGAGGACACCTGGACCGAGCCCGAGGAGGAGGCGATCGCTGAGCCGGTTGCCAATGCCGAGTTCGCTGATACTTCTGAGTCCACCGTGGGTGACGCGGGCCTGAACGCAGGTTGGGCTGCCGAGTCGGCCGCCGGCGCTGCCGCGGTGGCCGCGACGATCAGCCACGATCGGGCGGTCGAGTCCGTCGAGGCGGTCGAGACCGACGACTGGCAGCACGACGAGGCGATGTTCGGCGAGGAAGCTGCGGATGACCTTGTCGACGCTGGCGCCGACCAGACCGTTTCGGAGGTCATGCCCTCCGACGCTCCCGAAACCGCAGCGTGGGGCCGTCGGATCTCGGACCTCGAGGAGGTGTCCGATGGTGGCTTCGGCATGGGTTCGGCCGCACCGATCGCCGATGGCGCCCAGCCCCTCGGCCACGCGGTGCAGGCCTACCGCGACACGATGACCTTCCGGGTGCCCGAGGCCCCGGGCTATGACTCGCGTGAGCCGGACGTCTGGTTCTTCGACGAGGACTCCGCTCGCCGCGCGGGCTTCACTCCGTCCCAGACCGCCTGACCCCTGGGGTCTATCTCGACTGAGGGCGCGAGACCTCGTCAGGTGCGGCTGGGTGGAGTCACCGTGAGCAGGAAGACGCCGTCCTCGAGGCAGTCCACCGCGTGCCGCTCCTCGGGGATGGCCACCAGCTCACCGGGGCCGCACTCCCAACCCAGCTCACCGGCATACAGGCGAAAGCGACCGGACAACACGTGCAGGCTGGCCGCCGGCGGGGACGAGTGCTCGCCAAGTCCGGCACCCGCGGTCAGGGCGACGAGCATGGCGCGCTGCCGTTCGCCCTTGAGGACGGGTGCGCTGGCCTTGCCCCGTGCGTCCGCCCGGGCCTGGGTCAACAGTCGTTCGGCGTATGCCGTGAGGTCGACCACCGAGGGCGCGCCCGGTTCGCTGGGAAGGCCTTCCCACGGGGCAGGCGCCTCGGGGGGAGTTGCGGGATCGGTCGTGTCGGGTCGTCCACCGATCGAAATGCCTTCGGCCATGACGGGCTCCTTCCGGCTGTGGCCCGCATGACGACGTCAGGGAGCGCTTCGGTCATCCTCGCCGATCTCAGGGCGCGGTGCGACCGTGGATCGTCGACTCGAGGGTGGCCCGCAGTTCGGTGATCCGGTCCGGGGCCCGCGCCAGCACCGACAGCCAGGCCCAGGATGTAGGCGCCGACGGGAGCCATCGGACGCTCGTATTCGTGGGCGATGCGCTTGGTCAGGCCGTGGATGGCCTTGACGTCGACGAGATCGGGGTCGACGTCCAAGGCCGCGCAGGCCTCGACGATCCAGTCGTGCCAGGTGGCCTCGGCGGCGACCAGGTCAGTCATGACGGGCTCCAATGGTGCGTGGGAAACGTGGTTCTGCGCAGGAACGGTCCCCACGCAGAACCACTGTTCCCGCTCTGAGCGGGAAACGAGGCATGGCT
>Ga0208197_1002846_pt1 | contig 14640 bp, 11 predicted proteins | sample AD_JPNNA4_MetaG_FD_184444 | JGI IMG/M metagenome (GOLD analysis project Ga0208197, IMG submission 184444) | Active sludge microbial communities of municipal wastewater-treating anaerobic digesters from Japan - AD_JPNNA4_MetaG (SPAdes) (version 2) | ecosystem: Engineered > Bioreactor > Anaerobic...
GAAAAATCTGTTCGCCATTCGAACTGCATCCGGTTACACCCTGACGTCCAGGTTCCCAAATATACCGCCTGAATCCCGTGCGTAAAACGGATCGAGGCGGAAACGCAACAGTTATCATCATAAGTGCTCCAATAAGGCCGCCAAGTTTCCGCCGAAACTCGGCATGGCTCTTCCCCATAACAATAACGCAGCAAATCAAAATGATGAACGGACTGTTCGAGCAACATCGGTTGCAGCATTGATAGAGGGTATTTGTTCAGATCGTTTCGATTTCCGTTTCGGTTCCGAATATAAGTAAAATGCCCGTACCCGATCGTTCCCAAAACCTTTTCATTGATCAGATTTCGATATTTCTGAGTCACTGCCAAATAGCGAAAATTCATTCCGGCCATCAAAAGCAATTTATTTTGCTCGGCTTGCCTGACCATCTCAATACATTCGCACATTTTTTCAGAAAGGGGCTTTTCGCAGATCACGTGGCAATGATGAGAAAAAGCGCATAAGACATCCTCAAAGTGATATTCGGGAGGAGTCACCAAAACCACCGCATCCGCCCGGACTGAATTCAACGCTTCTTCCAAAGTTGAAAAGCAAGGAACCGTCTCACCCCATTCGGTAACCTGTTTGCGCGCCAACTCAACATTCCGGCGAACATAAGCCACAACAGTTGTATCCGGATGCTTTCGGATAACATCCGCCCATTGAATGCCTCTCACACCCAAACCCACTTGAATGATTCTGATCATAATCACCCCCGCTCAAAACGAAAAACCATTAACACCGCAGCCGAATTCAACCGTTATCGGTCCCCGTACAAAAAAAGTCTTCCTAAAGCATGGAACAGCCTTCTTTAAAGGTATATTTCACTTTCGTTAATGCGGAAAGATCTTCCAAAGGATTCCCTTCCATCACGATGACATCCGCCAACTTCCCTTTTTCAAGCGTTCCCAACTTTTGATCCAGTTTGTTTAACTTTGCCGAAACACTTGTCGCACTTCGTAAAGCGCCGTAATTTCCATCCACCAAACCCAAATGAACCATAAACTCCATTTCTGGGACAATCATATTATGCTGCACACACGGACTTCCGGCATCTGTTCCGAATGCTATCATAACTCCGGCTTTGGACGCTTTGACAAGGTCATTATATTTTGCCTTATCCGCAGCCTGCCGTTGCCGTTCTTCGATCTTCCATTCCGGAATATTATATTTCCGCGCAATTTCCGGGCGAGATTGGATCACGACTGCCGAGAAAGTAGTCACAATCGGGATCTTTTTCTCCAACAGCAACCCGATCGTTTCATCATCCATATCCCCGCCATGTTCGATAACATCCACACCGAATTGCGCCATTCGCTTCACAGCCGCATTAAAGGTGGCATGGGCGGTCACCGGAAGACCGTTCCGATGCGCTTCGTCAATAATTGCTTCCAATTCGGAATCCGTAAACTCCAGTCGATCGTGGCATGCCATAATTTTGATCAAATCGGCACCGTTTCGAACCTGATCACGAACCGCCCGCCGCATTTCATCCGCACCGGTCGCTTCCCGACATGCCCAATAAGTATGCCCGCCGGTCTGAACAATTGCCTCACCGGTAATCAACAAACGCGGACCCGGGAAAATCCCCTGTTCGACAGCTTGTTTCGTCGCAATATTTGCTTTGTTCACACCGAGATCACGAACCGTTGTAATTCCGGCTCGTAAGGACAGAAGCATATTGGCACATGATTTATATGCACTGATCTCCGGAGTGTCGTTTAATGATTGATCGGCAAGATCATGGATCCCATCCCACGCCAAGTGGGCATGGTTATTGAATAATGCGGGCATAATCGTACCGTTTTCGACCTCAATGATTTCGGCATCCGCATATTCCGCGGACGGATCCCATTTCCCCACATCAGCGATCGTTTTTCCGTTGATCTCAACAAAACCATTCTCAATCACTTCACCATGAACGCAAGTCAGTATTCTTCCCTTAAGAATATAGTGTCCCAAACTGATGTCAATAATTGGTTTCAATATCTTTTGAAATTTCCATGCAGCTGCTTCAGGCATTTTGCCTCCGATAGAATTATTTAGTTTGAAATATTAAAAAATGCGGAACCACCAAGCTTTTTTTGCTTGAGAAAATATTATATCATTTTTTTAGTTTTCGCAACAAATTAAGAAATTTATTTTCTTATTGTGCTGTTTCATCGAAAATCATTTGTCAACTTGGCTTGTCTCAGCCAAGAAAAATATTGTTCCAAACCCTTTTGTAAATTGTAGGCAGGGACAAAGCCCGCATCATGGATCAGACGAGAATTGTCTAAAATTCCTCTGTGTTCCCCGGTTGAGAGAATCAAATTTGCATCTTTTTCCGTATCCGTAAAGGAATATCGAAATTTCGGTTCCACTTTTTTTACGGTTTCCAATAATTCTTTCAGCGAATAGGAACATCCATAGGATAAGTTGTACACGGAATAAGATAGATCTTCTTTCTTGAGTAATGTCGTAAGAGCTGCGGCCAGATCATAAACATGTGTCCAATTACGGCTTGCGCTTTCGCCAAAGATTTTCATTTCATTTCCTACGATTGCTTGTTGAACGATCTGATAAACCAATGACAGGTGATTACGAGCAGAAGTCGGGTGTTCCATCGGTCCGTAAGCGGAACTCACTCTGCCGATCAAAATCTGTAATCCGGACAATTCTTGGATGCGTCCGCAATACATTTCGCTTGCAATTTTTGCGATACTGTAAAGATTCCGCCCATACAACGGATGCTCTTCCGTAACTCGCACATCATCCGCTTCCACATCACCGTAGATACTGTTCGAGCTCACAAAGACTATCCGATCAACAGCACTTTCCCTTGCCGCATGAATCACATTGACTGTTCCGCCAAAATTGATTTCCATGATTCGTTCGGGATTAGCCTTTTCCTCTTCAAGAGAGGGTGTGACTGCAGCAGCGTGAATCACTCGGCGAATGTCATACCGGTTCAATACCGACCGGATCTTCTCAAAATCTCTGACATCCCCTTTTTCAAAAAAGAAAGCGGAAGAGTGATCATTCAAAAATTCAAGTGCTTCCGCCCCAAGTTCGTTTTGATCCAAACAAACGACCTCATCCCCTTCATAGAGAAGTCGTTTTACAATATTTAAACCGAGAAATCCACCCCCGCCGGTAACCAAAACCTTCATAATTTCCTCTTCTATTTAAGAATTGAAACAAAATGTTTATGAGCAAGATTTTATGATTTTTATCATATTTTTGGATATTTTGGCAACTTTATTTCTATTAATATAGCAAGCAAAATCGCCCGATTTTTATTGTTCGTAATAATTGCGGAATTCGTCGAAAAAAAGAGAATTATTGAAGCGGTTGTTCCTTATCGAAAACCATTGAGGAAACTCCGCTTTAATCGACCGAAATTGCGAGTTGAACTCATCGCTCCCGTAACAAAAAAAGATACAAACCGTTGAAATGGGTTTGCATCTTTTTTATTTACCGCTTTTAATCGGTTAGCGGTATCCGTCGAACTTTTGTTATTCCCCTTCCAGAAAACGATCGATCTTCTTGACTGCGCTTCTCATATGGAATGAGAACAAAATCAACCACACTCCTCCGATCACCGCAAAAATGCCGATCAACCACAGCAGACTGAGCGCACCTTCCGCCGGATAGATAAACAACATAACGCCGAAGATGATCGATAAAATCCCGCCGACGATCAGCATCCATTCGCCTTCGATTATATGGCGCAGCTCGATTGCGGCCACCACTTCCAAAAAGCCGAGTACAAAAGCACGCAATCCGATCAGATATAGCAATACCAGCCCCGTAATATGCGGATTGGTGAGCGTTAAAATACCGATCAAAATACTTGCAATCCCGCTTAACAAAACCGACCACCAAAGATCATTGGATTTATAGGAAACAATCCCGATTACAGTCTCCACGATCCCGTCGGCAATCGCAAATATCCCGAACGTCAAAATCAATGCACTAAGTGTCATTCCCGGCCGTGTCAGAGCCATAAGACCAAATAACAAAACGACAATTCCACGAATCAAAAACACCCACCATTTTGGCCTAAAAATGCTTTCCATAATTCAGTTCCTTTCTCCTTGAAATGGCACAGATTTGAGCAGGCGGATCGACTCCGTCTGCCATCATCAAATTATAATCCTCTTATCGGCGGAGACGAGCGGAAATCTCTCGTTTCGCAGATAATCACACGAAATTCTTCCGGATTTGATGAGCTTTTTTCCGGCAAGATGAAGTAGAATTGGATCAGATTCAAAGAAGGAAGGAATTGCTTTGTCGGAAACCGCTCGGGAACTATTAACGGCTTTGGATGGACAACGGATCATCAACACTCATTGCCATCATCTGGATGACTCTTTTCAAAATGAGTTGAATCTGGAGTCGCTGCTGCGGAACACTTATGTTTCATGGTGTGGGGTCGATTTTGATGAAACCATCGAAAAACGCCGGGCATACTTTCGACGAGTGCGTTTCAATTCTTATTTTCATTGGCTTGAGATCGGTCTGCAGCATTTATATAATCTTTCCGTACCGTTGAACGAATCCACCTGGGAATTATTCGATGAACGAATCAAAGGCGCCGGCCGGAATCCGAACCATCATCTTGAAATTTTGGAGGATCGATGCCACTATGAGCAGGTCCTGCTGGATGCTTATTGGGCACCCGGCTCCGATGACGGGCACCCGGAATTGTTCAAACCGGTCTACCGCATCAATCAGTTTCTGTTCGGATATTCATCGGAAGCGAAAGATCATAACGGGAACAACCCGTTCCAAAATGAACACTGGCCGGCAACAATTAACTTAGATGAATATATCGTTCTCATGGAGCATCAAATCATCAAACAAAAAGAAGCCGGATGCATCGCTTTGAAATCCGCTTTAGCGTATGATCGCGGGCTGGATTTTTCCGACCCGACCAAAGATCAAGCAGAAAAAGGCTTTCGAAATCCGAATGCCGGTCCGGAAGAAATCAAAGCTTTTCAGGATTATGTTTTTCGCCAAATTTGCCGGATCGCCGCGGAACAAAATCTGCCCCTCCAATGCCATACCGGTTTGGGACAGCTCGAAAAAACAAACGCCATGCAAATGAAACCGGTCATCGAGGAAAATCCGGATACACAATTTGTGCTGTTCCACGGCGGTTATCCTTGGATTCAGGATGTATGTGCGCTGGTTCATAATTTCCCCAATGTCTATGCTGACATCTGCTGGCTGCCGATCCTATCCGGCCCGTCTTGCAAGAGCTTGGTTCGGGAGATGATCGAGGTCGGCACGTCGGATCGGATGATGTGGGGTTGCGACACTTGGACGAGCGAGGAAAGCTACGGAGCGATGATCGCCGCAAAACGGGTTCTTTCCGCTGTTTTCGCGGAATATGTGGACGACGGATATTTGTCCTTTACGGATGCAATCGAATTTATGGATTATATTTTTTATCGGAACCCGAAAGAAGTGTTTCGATTGTAGGGGAACGGAATTATTCAAATAATCGAGATGAAGTCATTTTATTTTTATAATATAATTTGTTTAACATAAAATAGTATATTGATTCAAATATATGTTATAATTTTTTCTCATGTATAACAATACCAATCCCAATGATAATTCAAAAGATAATAATGATTTTATAGCTGAACTGGTCAAGCAGATAGCATTAACTGAAAAGGAGATTTCGGAAAAGAATAAGATAATTCAGGATATTTATTCAACCCAATCCTGGAAATTAGCTTATAAAATAGAAAGATTTTATAGTAAAGTTGCACCTCCTTTAAGTTTTCGAAATAGAATTATCAGATCGATTTTTCATTTTTGTTTATTAATTTATCATAATTTATACAAATTGTTTCGAAAAAATATTTCATTTGAATCATATTCTTATAATCAATGGATCCAAAAAAATGAACCACTCTATAGGAAAACTCTGCAGAAGAATTTAAATCAAAATTCAGCAACTTTAATCAGCGTTGTGATGCCGGTTTATAAAACTCCGACTAAAATATTGACTGAAACGATTGATTCTGTTCTAAATCAAGATTACACAAAATGGGAATTATGCATAGCAAACGGAAGTCCAAAAGATGCAAAAATAGCAAACCTTGTGGAAAATTATTCTAAAAAAGATCCACGGATTAAAGTTCTAAATTTAGATAAAAATTTGGGGATTGCCGGCAACACGAATGCAGCCATTAAAATTGCGGAAGGAGATTTTATCGCTTTTCTGGATCACGATGATTTGCTTGCCCCTTTTGCTCTTTCGGCGGTGATTAATGCACTTCATCAATATCCTGATACAGATGTCTTTTATTCGGATGAAGATAAGTTGAATGAAGATGGAATTTTTCGGTATGGTCCGTTTTTCAAACCGGCATACAGTCCGGATTTTCTGCGGGCTGTAAATTACATCTGTCATTTGCTAGTTGTTAGAAAATCACTAGGAGATCAGATCGGATGGTTGAGAGATGGCTTTGAAGGCGCTCAGGATTTTGATCTTGTCTTACGAGCGATAGAAAAAGCGCGATTTGTTACCCATATCCCGCAAATCCTTTATCACTGGCGTGCGATGGAAGGATCGACAGCGCTTTCACTGGAATCAAAATCCTATGCAACGACTTCCGGGATTAAAGCCGTTCAAGAACATATTGATAAATTAGGACTTAAAGGAAAAGTTATTCAAGGACCTTTCCCCACTTCATATAAAATACTTTACGATAACTTTGAAAAAAGCCCTTTAGTTTCAATTATTATTCCAAATCATAACCACGGAGAAGATTTAACAAAATGTGTCGATTCTATTATTAATGGTTCGACTTATAAAAATATTGAAATCCTCATCATAGAAAATAACTCCACAGAAGACACCGTATTTGATATTTATAAAAAATTGGAAACATACGAAAATGTAAAAATTTTAAAATATAACTATCCTTTCAATTTTTCCAAAATTAATAATTTCGCTATTCATTCAGCAAAAGGAGAAATCCTATTATTCTTAAACAATGATACTGAAGTGATCACAGAAGATTGGCTGGAACAGATGTTAGCCTTTGCCATTCGTCCGGATGTAGGCGCGGTAGGGGCAAAATTATTTTATCCGGATGGTACCATCCAACATGGCGGTGTAATTGTAGGATTGGGAGGGATCGCCGGACATGCATATAAAGGAAAACCAAAAATTGAATCAGAAGGAATCCTTCGCCTTATAGTACCACAAAATTATTCTGCGGTAACTGGGGCCTGTTTGATGATAAAAAAGTCCATTTTTATTGAAATCAACGGATTCGATCCGGCTTTTCAGTTAGCATTTGGTGACATCGATTTATGCTTGAAAATTCAAGAAAAAGGTTACAGAAATGTTTGGACGCCATACGCACAACTTTATCATTTTGAATCAAAAACCCGTGGATATGAAGATACGCCGGAAAAAATTGAACGTTTTACTTTTGAAAAAATGATAATAAAAAAGAAATGGCATGATAAATTAGAAGAAGGTGATCCATATTATAATCCAAATTTGACATTAAATTCTGAAGATTGTTCCATTGATCCGAGCCCCAGGTTTCCACAGCCGCGATCATTAAAATCAGAATTTTTCCGGTGACTAAAAATCAATAAAGGATTTCTGTTTTCAAATGAACATCTTTTTAATCACTCTTAAATTAGTCTAAGATCATTTTAATAGTCACAAAAAATAGGAAAAAAATAAATTTGAAAAGAATTCTCCCTGAATATTATTTTATTTGGATTGCAGCTTTAGTCGGAATGCTATTGGTTTTTCTAACCCCTCCGATGACCGTACCGGATGAAGTGGACCATTTTATCAATGCTTATGCGGTTTCCAAAGGTCATTTCTTTGCTGATGTAAAAGATGGTCAAATCGGTGTAGAAATGCCGAAAGTTTATGCGGATTTCATCAATAAATATGCATCGGTAGTTCATGATGCAAATTATCGCTATTCTTTTTCGGATTATCAGATTGGTAGTTGGCAGCAACAGGATTTGACAGAAGTCGTATTTATTCCTACTCCCAATCGTATATTAAATCCCATCGGATACCTTATTTCAGGATTGGGTATGGCAATCGGTAATATATTATGTTTGAACTTTAATTTGCCCTACAACCTATTCCTTTTCGGTAGGATGTTTAATTTAGTTTTTTATATTTTTATTATATTTTGGGCTATTAAAATTGCTCCACGATTTAAGCGGACTATGACGATAACAGCCTTGATGCCTATGAGCATATTTCTGGCAGCATCTTTTTCTTATGATGCTGTTATTATCCCCGTTTGTTTTTTATTGTTTGCTTACGTATTGAAATTATCCGCTTTTTCTGAAAATATCAAGGTTACCAATCTAGACATTACGATAATTGCAATTATCACTTTCTTTTTAGCGGGCGTTAAACAAGCTTATCTTCCTTTGTTATTGACTTTATTTGCTGTTCCTATTGATCGTTTCCGATCAAAAAAAAGATATTTTAATTGCATCCTACTCGTTATTTTCATTGCACTGATATCTCTCTTTATTCCACAATTGATAAATCAGTCTATTACACAAAATATTCCTCAAACGGCAAAGGAATATGAAAGTCTCCAAAAAGATTATTTAATTTCTCACAAAGAACAAATACCAATCATCATCCGAAATACGATTAAAGAATATGATTATTTCTATTTAGCCGGTTATGTTGGCATATTGGGCTGGTTAGACACATATCTTCCATTTCCTTTTTTTATTTTATTCTTTTTGATTTTTTCCTTAACCATATTAATAGATTCCGCCGAAACAGGACATATTTCCCTTCAATTGAGAGTTTTATCGTTGACATCTGTTTTGCTCTCTATCATCGGAATGTTTACGAAAATGTATATTTCATGGACATCTCTTCCTTGGATAATGGGAGTCGGAGCAAATCGGATTGCGGGGATTCAAGGTCGATATTTCATTCCCTTGACACTATTTGGTTGTCTTTTATTATCAAATGCCTGGGTAAAAAATAGAAAGGTTTTTACTTTCTTGGAAAAGCTAACTGATTCTTCTTCTACATTTTCGATATTATTATTTCCAATATTAACATTAGTTATGATATTTTTACGGTTTTATATCATATAATGAAACCTAAGACTTATATGTCACTAATCATTTATATAAGTTTTTATGATTATTATATTAGATTAAGAATCACAGATTGAAAAGGTTATTATTATAAAACAAGTTAGATATAAAATATTGACCAAAAGGTATATATCGCTTATCAAATAAATATAATATAAGATTGTATGGTTTAATATTTGAAGATGCATGGTACAGATAATTAATTAATATAAAAGGATTTATATGGACTTTTCACAATTTGAAAATGAATACAATTTACAGCAATTAGAGCTCATTATTCCTCAGGGACATTCTTTTCAAATGTGGGTGACGCCACGTTTCAAGAATCACTTTGTAGATAACTCTTATGAGGAATTTACTTCAAATATTATTGAAAATCTTGCGCAAAATATCGATTTGTTTATTGATATTGGTGCTCATTACGGTTATTATTCTCTCCTGGTGGGACAAGCAAATCCCAACTGCGAAATCATTGCTTTTGAACCAGCTCCGACAAATTATGAGATTTTAAATAAAAATATTGAATTAAACCAATTAAAGAATGCAAGGGCAGTTAATCAAGCAGTATCAAATAAAAATGAACAAGTAAGTTTCAATATTTCAACAGCATCCGATAATTGCGCTTTTATAGATCAACTCGCTACACCAACTTTAAAACAGATTAATATTCAAAGTATTCCATTATCAGAATTATTATCAGAGAAAAAAGGACTCAGAACATTAATAAGAATTGATGCCGAAGGACATGAACTAAAAATATTGGAAGGATTTAGAAAAATTCTCTCGGAAGCAGAAAACATCCAAATGGTTCTCAAGATAAACCCAGAATGTCTTTTATTGGATGGAACGACACTGGAAGAATTATTTACCGCAATAACTGCTCTCGGTTATAAAAGTTATTTTTTGGATGAAATAAACCATCAATATTTTCAACCTTCCGATAATGGCGTTGAAACATGGAAAACTATCCTTGGTGAAAGGAAATACCTCAATATTTTCTGTAAAAAGGCTATTTCTTCAACAAATTTGCTTTTTATTTCTCATTCCAGTCTATTGGCAGGTGCAGAAAGAAGTCTATTGGAATTATGTAAGGAGCTTTTTACAGATTATGGATGTATGTGCACGGTTGTTTTACCTTCTCATGGTCCGTCCGAAGAATTACTGCATAAAGAGGGCGTAGCTACTTTAATCGGGCCGATTAATTGGTGGTGCAAAGGTGGTGATTCTGCGTCCGAAAATGAAAAAAATCAAAATATTACGGAATCGTTGTCTTGGCTAATTTGTAATCAACCTCTATTTGAATTGATTAATCCAGATGTTATTTTGACGAATACAATAGTTATTCCTTGGGGTGCTATTTTAGCTTCAATCATAAAAAAACCACATATTTGGATGATTCGAGAATATGGTAAATTGGATCATGGACTTAATTTTTTCTACTCCTTTGAAAAAATTCTTCACTTTATAAATGAATCATCCGATAAAATTATTACTAACTCCAAAGATGTTCAAAATACATTATTTCCCGATCACAAACCTAACAAGGTAGAAACCATTTATCGATTCATTGACCAACCAAAAATTGACAATCAGAATATAAATATAAAGAGTTATTTTACTAATCCGGAAAGTTTCCATTTGATAATCCCTGGGTCGATAATGCCTTCGAAAGGTCAAGATGACGCAATTAGAGCGGTTATCGAACTTATAAAAAAAAGACACTATCAGGCGGAATTAATTTTAGTTGGATATGACAATCCAGATTATCAAAAATACTTGAAAGAGTTGGTTGAAAATGAAAATGTAAACGATTTTGTTCATATCATGCCGTTTATGGAAAATATTAATTCTTTAGTTCAAAGTAGTGATATTGTACTTATATGTTCAAAAAAAGAAGCTTTTGGTCGCGTGATATTAGAGGCAATGCTGATGGAAAAACCAATCGTTGCGACCAATTCAGGTGGTACCAAAGAAATGATAATAGATGGTGAGACAGGATTATTATATGAACCGGGGGATTATCTGCAACTTGCTGATCAAATCGAAAGAATGATAAACGATGCTGATTTACGAAATACATTGGCGTCGAAAGCAAAAGATTATGCAAAAAAAACTTTTACAAAAGAAAAATTTGGCGGTGAATATTATAAAATAATCAAAGAATTACAGATAAGTGGCTATAGGGATAAATCAATATGGTTCCAAAGTCTTCAAATTAGTTTCTTAATGCGATCCTCTAAAATACAAATTTCTAACTACAATCAATCCATCCAATCACTCAATAGCCTCCTCGCTGAACGAGATCAATCCATCCAATCACTCAATAGCCTCCTCGCTGAACGAGATCAATCCATCCAATCACTCAATAGCCTCCTCGCTGAACGAGATCAATCCATCCAATCACTCAATAGCCTCCTCGCTGAACGAGATCAATCCATCCAATCACTCAATAGCCTCCTCGCTGAACGAGATCAATCCATCCAGATGTTAATTTTTGAGAATGTTATGTATGCTACGAGTCATAGTTGGTTATTAACCAGACCATTAAGAAGAATTGCACAACTTTTTAAACGGAGTAAAAATGCTTAAGAATTTACGAGATTATTGGATAATTAAGAAAAGTGGATTATTCGACCCGGTTTACTATTTATTGAATTATCCGGATGTTCGAAGAGCTGATATAGATCCACTCATGCATTTTATTCGGTTTGGTTGGAAGGAAAAGAGAAATCCTTCTTCATCATTCAATACCAGCTTTTATTTATATTCCTATACAGACGTAAAAAATGCCCAAATAAATCCATTATTGCATTTTATTCGATATGGGAAAAAAGAAGGTAGATATATCTCATTAGAAGATTTAAAGTCCCATAGCATTGACCAAGAAAAATCGTCTTATGAAATCATATATCAAAATTATCTAAATAATGCTATAACTAAAAAGAGCGAAGAATATATAGAATATAATTCTAATTTAGCTTTAAATTTTACACCCAAAATTAAACTTATTGCATTTTATCTTCCTCAATTTCATCCTATCCCTGAAAATGATTTATGGTGGGGAAAAGGTTTTACCGAATGGACAAATGTTTCCAAAGCAGTACCACAGTTTTTAGGCCATTATCAACCTCATTTACCGGGAGAATTAGGATTTTATGATTTACGTGTCCCAGAAGTCCAAAGAAGGCAAGTAGAATTAGCAAAACAATATGGAATCTATGGATTTTGCTTTCATTATTATTGGTTCAACGGCAAAAGGTTACTTGAAAAACCATTAGAACGATTCATTAATGATCCTCAAATTAATTTTCCGTTTTGTATATGTTGGGCAAATGAAAATTGGTCACGCCGATGGGATGGTAGTTCAGATGAGATATTGATCGCACAAGAACATTCATTTGAATATGATAAAAAATTTATTTATGATTTTGTAAAATTAGCTTCGAATCCAAGATATATTCATATTGGTGAAAGACCACTTTTGATTATTTATAGGCCTGATATCTTAAAGGATTCTACTAATACTTTTGATTATTGGAGGCAATATTCAATTGAACAAGGTATTGGGAATCCATATATAATAGCAGCTCAAACTTTCGGTTATGAAGATCCTAGAATGGAAGGATTTGATGGAGCAGTTGAATTTCCTCCTCACAATGGCACTACTTTTCCTGAGATTACTAATACACTCTCTTTATTAAATCAAGAATATCATGGAAGAGTATTCAGATATGAGGATTATGCAAATGCTGCAATTAACCGTATGACAGGTAAGCCATATAAATGGTTTAATACAATATTCCCTGGTTGGGATAACGAACCAAGAAGACCTGGTTCAGGCTTAACTTTTGAAGGCAGTACCCCTGACATATATGGTAAATGGTTAGAAGCGGCTTGTCAATTCACTTTGGAAAACCAAACGAAGGAAGAACAAATCGTTTTCATAAATGCCTGGAATGAATGGGCAGAAGGTGCCTATTTAGAACCGGATCGGCGTTTTGGTTATGCTTATCTTCAAAAAACTTACGATGTTTTGATTAATATTAGCAATTTAAACAAAGATAATGTAATATTCAAAGAAACAACTGAAAATTCCGGTGATATCGCACACTCATTCCGGAGCATTGCGCACGGTCAGAAGAGGGAAAACACTGGTTGAAATTATTGTACATCAGGTGTGCGATATAGTCCGGAATCCTCTAATCTTTCTTTGGGAATCTCCAAGCAATGAGAGTCGGTAAGCATTATGAACCGTGCGGTCAAGGATGGCATCTGCCAGAGTGGGATCCGGAAATCTGGAATGCCAATCGGAAATAGGGACCTGCGAAACAATAATCGTGGCCGATTTGCCAAAACGATCATCAAAGACCTCAAGTAAATCTTGAGCTGAGGAAGGCTGAATCGAGTCGCGCATCCAATCATCGAGAATGAGCACATCAGATTTAGAGATGACGCGTAAGAAATTAAGATACGAGCCATCCTGGCGGGCATGCTCGAGGGTGAATAAGAACCTGGCCGTATGAAGGCAGTCTGCAAGCAGCGGTGCCAAAGGCACAAGCCAGGAACGATTTACCCGTGCCGGTGGCACCACAGATGATCATGTTAAGCGCTTTGTCGATCCAATTGCACTAGGAGAGCTCTAGGATCAGCCTCCTGTCCAATCCACGATCAGTGGAGAAGTCCAATTCTTCGATTGAAGCCCGCATAGGGAAGTTAGCCAATTTGATTCGATACTTCGTCCGATGATCCGAACGGCGGGCACACTCTATATCCACTAATAACAATAAGCGTTCCTCAAAAGAAAGTTCAGCATATTGTGGATTTGAAAGCTGTTCCCGCAGACCGTCCCGGAAGGCCGGTAAGCGCAGTTGTTGCAGTTTATCCAACAGGGTTTGGGAGATCATGAGAGACACCTTTCTTGATAGTATTCAGCGCCGCGGATATTTTCGTGAACAGGGAGTGCTTCCGTTGTCTGTGTGGTTGGCTGTTTCTGCAGGAAGATCAGTTCCTGTTCCAATGTTTTGCAAGAGAAGACTTTGGCTTCAAAGATGATCTGGCAGGCAGTTTCCAGATTGGCAGAACTATACTTTTTGGCCAATTTGAGAATGCCCAGGCAGGTGCGATAGGCTTGCTTAGGATAATTGCGGGATTGCAAAGTAGCCTGGATCAGCGTAAAGGTGTGTGGACCAAATTTGACATTAAATTCTGAAGATTGTTCCATTGATCCGAGCCCTAGGTTTCCACAGCCGCGATCATTAAAATCAGAATTTTTCCGGTGACTAAAAATCAATAAAGGATTTCTTTTTTCAAATGAACATCTTTTTAATCATTCTTAAATTAGTCTAAGATTATTTTAATAGTCACAAAAAATAGGAAAAAAAATAAATTTGAAAAGAATTCTCCCTGAATATTATTTTATTTGGATTGCAGCTTTAGTCGGAATGCTATTGGTTTTTCTGACACCTCCGATGACCGTACCAGATG
>Ga0208197_1002849_pt1 | contig 14635 bp, 13 predicted proteins | sample AD_JPNNA4_MetaG_FD_184444 | JGI IMG/M metagenome (GOLD analysis project Ga0208197, IMG submission 184444) | Active sludge microbial communities of municipal wastewater-treating anaerobic digesters from Japan - AD_JPNNA4_MetaG (SPAdes) (version 2) | ecosystem: Engineered > Bioreactor > Anaerobic...
ACCTCATAACCCGTGTAGATATCGCGTGCTAAGACAAACAGCCCATGGCGCGGAGCCATACAAGCGATTACGCCGTTCTGGCTTAAGCTGTTTTTATGGCTAAGCATGAATTCAAGCAAAGCATCTGCCAAGGCTTGGCTTTCGCTGGGGGCGTAGCGGCATAATTCTAGGGTCCCTAACGGCTTGGTGCATTCCAAGACCGCCGGCATGGGTTGCTCTGCGGCACAAAAAGGCATGATTTGACGTGGATGGGTGTGTACGAGAGCTGTGGCTTCCGGGTAAAAGTGCTGTAGGAGCGTAAAATGCGCACGGGCTTCACGTGAGATTTCACCATTCCCTTCTATAATATTGCCTTCCAAATCTAGGACTAAAACTTGATGAGGTTTAAGCTGCCAATGCCAACGTGCCCCAGCAAATCTGGGCGTCATGATGATGGTATCGTCAATACGGATGCTTAAGTTACCGCCAGTGCTATCAGTGAGGAAGCGGCGGTAAAGCTCTGCTCCGAACTCAGCAATGACTTCACGGGCGGTTGTGATTTCCATAAGTCCTCGATCTGAGCGGCAACTTTCTATTCACTTTCCTCTGGTTTCGTGGAGGGCTCAGCATTGATGATTTCATCTAAGGTTTGGATGGTCTTATCCAGCTCAAAGCCTGTTAGGAAAGGTACGCCGCTAATCTTAGGAATGCCATAGTCGGTGGGATCGCTGGGAGCAATCTGAACAAGAACGTCGCAGCCAGGCACTGCTTCTTTAAGCTTTCGAAATTCAGCCACTTTGACACTCACATCCCACTTACGTTCAGCGGCAATTTTACGGATTTTCGCGGCAGTAGTTTCTGCTGTTGCCATGCCGGATACACACGAAACTAAAATGACCTTATGAGCCATAATATTCTTCTCCTCGTCCATCTAAAGTTTGAACGGATCTAATCTTCTTCTTCCGCTAACCGTATAAATTCTAACGCATCTAACAGATGTTGGTAAGCCGTAGCAGAATCTGGTGAACTTTTTAGCAGGGAGAGGAAGCCTTGCAGCTGAAAAGTACTCACCAGGCGGCTTAGCCAGGTTACTTGCTCATCAGGCTCGAGGATGGAGAGCATAAAAACAATTTCTACTGGCACCGTTTGATCCTCTGTGCCCATTTCACCGAAGGTGACAGGATGCGCGAGGATGGCGACCGCTACTGCTGGCTTGAGGACGTGCTCTTTCTCGGTGTGCGGCAAGGCGACTGCTACCTCGGCAGTGCGTAAGCCGGTAGGGAATTGGCGCTCCCGATCGAGGACTGCTTGCAGATAGCTCTCACGCACATAGCCGCTCTGGTAAAGCTGATTGGCGAGCAGCGTTAGCACCTCTTGCCAGCTGGCTGCTTCCACACCGACTAAGATGAGCTCTTGGTGTAAGTAGTTAACAACCGGTGATATGTTCGATTCTGCTTGGTTATGATTAGTGCTGATGACCATTTTTCGTACGCTGATAACCAAAAAATTAAGTAGTTTTTAGGTCTTGCTTCGAAAACTATTGACTTTTGATGTTGAATGTTGTATATATAAGTTAATCCAGTAATCTGGAGGTGGAAGGCAGGAGCCTTCGAAATTGACCCCGAAAGGGGTCTTTTTTATGGAAGCCATTTTTGTCCATATCCATCAACTTCACCGGATGGACCACGGTAATATTTAGAGTACTCAAGAATTTGGGCGATCTTGCCACCAAAATTTTTGGGTAAATTTTCATGGTTATGATGAGCAAGAATTGCCCGATAACTGGGATGTGCCACCAAATCAGCAATTTGTAGTCCTGCAATATTATTACTTTTCAACTTTACTTTCATTTGCTGGCTAGTTAGGTATGCCGAAAACAATTCCGGTTTGATATATTCTGTCCCATTATTGTAAACTCTCTCGAAAGAATCCTTTAAGCGCCGGTCTTCCTTGCCTCCACGTGATTCTGCCAAGACATCTCCATTAGAAACTTGCTTTTGAAGCCATAATATATATCTTTCAATGAGAATCTTTAGACAGTAATGATATGGATCATATCGCCAAGTCTGATACCTATTCTTATGCTCCAATTTATCAATCAAAACGCTAATCACTGTATATTCTAGATTCGCTAATAGGGATAAGATATCAGAGTTGAAAGCTTCCTCAACAGTCGGATCTAATAGATTGTCAAAAGGCGGCCTCTTATTTACGATTTCTTTACGATGGAGGATAACTGGTTCATCGGGGTGTGAATTAAAATAACGTTTCTTTAAATTTTCAACTTTAGGAAAAACAACTTCTTGAACATAAATTAAGTCAAAAATAACTCCTGTTAAACTCAAGTAACGATGATTAGGGTTGTCTGAAGCTCCCAAATCAGAATTGCCCACTTCATCGATGTACATGCGATATTTCATGATTTCCCTTAGTGAACCTTTATCTTATCATCATACCAAAAACACATGCCTATTCATCTTGGGTATGCCTTACGCAGGTAATAGCATGATTATAAGACACAGAAATGCGAGCTCTGCTTCTGCAGCCTGCATATTATGTGGAATATGTGCTCCTCCAAAGCTCCAGGATTTGACCTCAATCTAAATGTGATACATAGCTGTGTTACTGGCTTGCAAGGAAAATCCTGATCTCCTCAGGAAGAAGCCTGTTTAGCTTTTCGCGAACTTTCAAGTGATGATAGCCCGCATGTGTGTTGCGTTGAATCGCTGCGAAAAAGATGGCATTTAGATATTGAGTTTTATTGAGACCTATGCCCTGAGCGCAAGCCTCAAACCATTTATCAGGAATCATCGGCTGGCCATTGATTTCAATCGCGTAGAATTTACCGTTCGCGCGCATGACATCCAAGCGGGCATAGTCTCGTACCCCGGCGATGGCAAAAGCCTCACGGCCAAACGCTATCAACGAGTCGCGGATTTCAGGCTCACACACAGGAATTGCATAAGTGTTGTGCCGGTCCTTATCTTGGGTAGTCACGATACGTGGTTTGCGCATCACCTTCAGCTTGATCTGAGCTGGCATGAAAAGCGCTCCCTGACCGTTCCCGATCAGAGCAATGGTATACTCGCGAAAATCGGGTGCCGCTCCCAAGTATCTTTCAACTAAAATCTGATCATAAAATTTGAGCAACGCTTTTGCTTTGGTAATCAGTCTGTCCTCTGAACACACGATTGAATTCTCATCCAAACCTCGGCTATTGCCTTCAGTATCGGGTTTGATAATCAATGGAAATTGGGCTGCCTCGAGCAACTTATCGATTTTTTCTTGCAGGGCTTCATCTTTGCGAATAACACAAAATTCTGGTGTAGAAACTTGATTTTGCTGCCAAAGCTGCTTGAGAGCGGATTTTACTAAGACCAATTCCAAAGTTCTCGCATCAGAACCAATATATGGCATACGCCATTCGTCCAGCAGCTTGGTGATATTAATCTTTTCGCCCCTAGGCTGCTTTACAAAATAAATTGCAGGGAAAGCAATATCGGGCTTTTCTTGACCTAAAACAGTTAATAATTGATCATATTCGAAAATAGACGCAACTGTAGATTCTACTCCGCCTTTTGCAAGCTCCGAAGCCAAATCGGCAAAACGACGCTGATCATCTGTTGCCTTCTCTGCCCTCGGGTGGCAAACTATTAACACTTTCAACTTTAGCTCCTTTCATAATCACAGTGTAATCCAAAATGGTGAAGACATATACTGAAAACCAATAAAAAAATAAGAATGGCGGTTACAGCAACTGTGAGAAGTCACAACTTGCTCCCCTTCGCATTTAGAGAAATGATAAACTTAGTCCGGTTGAGGAAATAAAATGGCGAACTCTCCGCTTCAAGCAACCGCTCTCGCACACCCGAATATTGCCTTCATCAAGTACTGGGGCAACCGCGATAACCAGCTGCGCCTGCCGATGACTGGCTCGCTCTCTATGGCGCTGGACGGATTGGATACAGTTACACGTGTCAGCTTCGATCCAGATTTAGCAGCAGACCGTTTCATTCTGAACGGGATGGAACAGTCTGGCGCAGCGCTCAATCGTGTGGTGTCCTTTTTGGATCATGTGCGGCGGTTGGCAGGTCTGAACCGCTTTGCGCAGGTGGAAAGCACCAGTAATTATCCTTCTGGCGCTGGCATTGCGTCCTCAGCCGCGGCGTTTGCTGCATTGGCATTGGCTGCAAGCCGGGCTGCCGGCTTAGAGCTAAGCGAAGCGGATCTTTCACGCTTAGCCCGGTTGGGCTCGGGTTCAGCCTGCCGCTCGGTGCCAGGCGGGTACGCTGAGTGGCTGCCGGGCAGCGGCGATGCAGATTCTTACGCTGTTCAGATTGCTCCGCCAGAGCATTGGGATCTGGTGGACTTGATTGTAGTGGTGGACCGCGGCGAGAAAGCCGTCAGCTCGAGCGCTGGGCATAAGCTGGCTGCAACCTCACCGTTACAAGCGCTGCGCATAGCGGGGGTGCCTGAGCGGCTGGAGCAGTGCCGCACAGCCATCCTGAAGCGGGATTTTGAGCGCTTAGCGCAAGTTGTGGAGTTGGATTCGGAGTGGATGCATGCCGTAATGCGCACGAGCACCCCGCCGCTTTACTATTGGACACCTGTTACAGAAGTTGTCCTCTGGAATGTCCGCGCCTGGCGGGCACAGGGGCATGCAGTCTGCGCGACGGTCGATGCGGGACCTAACGTGCATGTGATCGCACTAGCAGAGGATGCAGCCTGGGCAGAAGCGCAGCTGCGCGCTTTGCCGGGCGTGCTGGAGGTGCTAAAAGCAAAGCCTGGCGGCGGGGCGAGGATTATAGACTTTTCCTTATAATATAATTTTATAAAATCAGACAGCGTGAAAGAGAGACCCTAAAGAGACTGATGAGTCTTCCCATGCTTTCCGTAAGCACAATAGCCTGGAAATTTGCCGGCTTTCTTTTAGACTTAATTCATTAAACCTAAAGATTTGACAAGATTTCCACGGTTTTGAATGGTCTCTGTGCTTATCTCAACTAATCCCAAACTGTATCTTTCTTATTAGTTCTCGGAATCCTCACGCTGATATAGATTGGAAACATCATCAAATATTAGTTTTAACTGGTCTCCATCAAGCTCGAATTCTACAACCAAAGTTATTCCCAAGGTAGTAAATTTTAGACGATTGTCATCCACTAAGCTATATTCAAGAGCATTGACATATAAGTAAGGATCGTCTCCAATTAAGACAGTCCCGTCAGAAAGAAATTCAATATCGTCTTGAAATTCCTCATACTCGTAGTCATAAACATAACTATACTCCTCACCACCTTCGGTATCGTAATACGTCCATTTTCCCCATAAGGGTTCGGTAGGATCTTTAGGTTTGGATGAGCAAGAAACAAGTACAGACAGCAGTAGTACCACAGCGAAAACACGTAATGAAATTGACTTCATGGCAAAGCTCCTTTCGAAAGTAAGTAGAAAAACAAAACAAATTTATTTGCTCTTTTGATCTCTCGGGTGTATGTATTAAAAGTCGGTGTGTTGAAGTTCGTGTCATCATGGGGTTTAGTATAAACTTCCATTATTATTATTTAATTTTTTCTAAGTACTCTTGTTCTGTTGTCTCTGTCACACATAAATAATAATCAATTCCAACAAGTAGAGCATCGAGCGAATGTATATACCAACCATCCTCGAACTCACTTATAGTAAATCCACCTAGATAATATTTGTCTTCAAATTTATATAGAGCAATTAATTGTTTTTGGGAAATATACCCCTCAATTTTGCCCATTTCTATTACAGCATTTTGGTGTCTATCCGATAGTTGAATATCTGGTGCAGCTAGATCGACTCTTATTAACTCTAAGTCAGCTAATCTGGAAGGGTCTAACTTAGGTATGAGTTTCAAGCTTTCTGGTTCAATTTTGTCTAATACAATTGTACCTTGTGAAAAACACCCTGGAATTAAGAGATTGTAGATAAAATATCTAATTTGAATTGAGGATCCACGAATTGCTAATGCTTGATTAAGCGGAATATAAGCATCATATTCTGTAGGAAGTAATACAACGAAATCACCAAATGATTGCAATCTTTCTACATAGCCAAGAAAATTAAATCTTTCAGCACTATAATTTATTGAAAACATATTTAATGCGTTTCCAAATTCTTGATTTTTGATATATGTAGTAAACCGAACTACGACTTCTTCAGGAGTTGGGGAACTTTCATTTTTTGCAGAAAAGAATACAGATGTTTTTCCATCAATAGGACTCTCTTTTGTACTCTCGATATCATCTCTATCAGAAGGATTATTAGTAATTAATATCTCTTTCGACCTGCGGTATAAGTTATACCCATCCTCAAATATTAGCTTTAGCTGGTCCCCCTCGAGTTCATACCAGAGAATCTCAGACTGACCTAGTGCAGTAAGACGTAGCCGGTTTCCTTCGAGGATGCCATACTCAAAGGTGTTCACAGAGAGGTGAGGCGTATCTAGGATTAGGAAAGTCCCGTCAGAGACAAATTCAATGTCATATTGAAAGGCATCATATCCATTTTCAGTTTCGTAATATTGCCATTGACCCCATAGTGGTTCGGCTGGATCTTTAGGATTTGAAGAACATGAGTTGATAACAGACAATAAAACCACTGCAACGAAAATGCGTTTCGAGGCGGAATCCATAATAATTCCTCACTACAATTTAATATTGAAAATCATATTATTATTATATCCCTAAAATTGTTAGTGTGAAGATATTTCTGATATGACTAAGTTGTAACATTGGTGCGTACCAAAGATAGGTTGCAGAGCAGATATAGGGCTTTTAGACAATGGTCTTCATCATGCTAACAGGAGAAATGGATGAGATATGCAGTTTTTTATTAGCAGACTTCAGCCTATACAAAAAAGTGATACTAGATAAAAAATGTAATGAAACAAATTATATATTAATCATGGCATAGTCTAGTAAAAGTTCAAGGAATTGAGGATGCGCACCGGAAACCGAGATAACCAGAATACCTATCCGGCGTAAGAGAATGTCGACCTGCTACTTGAACATAGAATGTGTACCAATTTCCACCGCGGTAACTTTTTTCTTGCCCATTAACTGGACCGATTGGGTTCAGATTTTCCGTCTCTTTGTAATGTGAATACCAATCATTAACCCATTCTGAGACATTACCTCCCATATCCATAACTCCATAAGTGCTGGTATCGATAGGGTAACTACCTACCCTAGAAGTACCCCCTACGCAAACACTTTCATCATCAGAGAAGACAGTTGCATCGAAGTTCGTGAAACTGCAGTCTGGAATCTCATCACCCCAGGGAAACGCTTTGATTGTCTCACCTCGAGCTGCTTTTTCCCATTCCGCTTCGGTAGGTAAACGCCTGCCTGCCCATTTGCAATAGTCCTGCGCGTCATACCATGTAACAAAAACAACAGGATGAGAATCAAATTCTGGATGTACCCAATACTCCCATGACGATCCATTTACAGAATTAGCAAATTGAGGAACTTCACAGGCTTCAGATTCTACGCAAAGAGAATATTGAGCATTTGTCACCTCATATTTATCAATATAATAGGCATCGAGGTAGACAGTATGAAGGGGAAGCTCTTGAGAGACACACAGCCGTCCACCATGGTGACTTCTAGCGCAACCCATTGGAAATTCGCCGGCTGGCACTAAAATCAGTTCCATCCCATCTAAAGAACTAACTTGATTCTTATCGTTTCGAACTATCTCTATGATTTTCTCAATCAGTGTTTGTTCTTTACCCTCTTCAGGTAGGTTGGCGTCTTTACGCAAGTAAAGATTATACCCATCCTCAAAGATTAACTTTAACTGGTCTCCCTCAAGCTCGTATCCCACGATCTCTGATATTCCTAAGGCAGTTAATTTCAGACGATGATCATCCAATAAACTATATTCGAATGTATTTACCCATAGGAAAGGTGTATCCGGAATCAAAAAAGTCCCATCAGAAAGAAACTCAATATCATATTTAAAGGCATCATACCCATTTTCATTATCGTAATACTCCCACTGTCCCCAAAATGGTTCGGTAGGGTCTTTAGGTTTTGATGAGCAAGAAACTAGAATAGTCAACACGAATCCCGCAACGAAAATGTGTTTCGAGATAGAATTCATGATGATGCCTCCTTTAAAAATTAATACTGGAATAAATATATTTTTATATTACCACATAGATTGTAGAATTGGGACATTTCTATTTAAATTTATAGGAGACCTTGACTACCTTAAGACAGAAATAATCATAAAAACCCATGTTTTTAAGAAAATTTCCGCCGGGGACAGCGGGATTCTAAATACTTTTGTTTTTACGTTAGCCTTATATTATCGTTAGCGCCAGGACTGCTTTTTGCGCGTGCAGGCGGTTTTCAGCTTCGTCATAGACGACCGAGTGTGGTCCGTCGATAACCTCATCGGTAACTTCAATGTTTCGATCGGCGGGCAAGGGGTGCATATAGATGGCATCCTCCTTAGCTAGCTGCATGCGGCGCCCGTCCATAATCCAGTCCTTATATGAATCCTGGAGGCGCTTGCCCTCTATCGGGTCAGATGTGGTCAGCAGTGGACCCCAGGACTTGGCATAGACGATATCCGCGCCTGTGATGCCTTCGTCCATATCGTGCACAATCTCGAAGGAGGTGCCGGCTTTTTTAGCTTCGTCGCGGGCTTGCTGCTCAATCTCAGGCATCAGCCGGAATTCTTCTGGATAAGCGAGCACCACGTCCATGCCAAAGCGCGGCATCTGCAAGATGAGCGACTGCGGTACGGAAATGGGCTTGAGGTAGGACGAAGCATACGCCCAAGAGACCACAATGCGCTTTTTACGCAGGTCGCGTCCCTTTTTCTCCATAATGGTCATCAGGTCCGCCAAGCACTGGAAAGGATGGTAAATCTCACATTGCATGTTAAAAACGGGCGCACGGGAATACTTTGCCACTTCATTCAAATAGGCATTGCCCACACCCCAGTCGCAATGACGGATGGCAATGCCATCGAAGTAACGCCCAAAAATTTCCCCAATCTCTTTAGAGGTATCGCCATGCTTAATTTGGGTGGTTTCGCTCTCGATGAAAGCAGCATGTCCGCCTAGCTGCGCCATGCCGGCTTCGAAGGAACCGCGCGTGCGCGTGCTGCTGAAGAAAAACAACATAGCGAGGGTCTTATCACGCAGGTAAGCATGCGGTTCATTGAGGGCACGCTTGCGTTTGAGGTCCCAAGCCACATCCAAGACGGTTTCAACTTCTTCCTTGCTAAAATCCAAATCCCCGATGAGATCTCGGCCACGTAAATTTGTTTGCATTTATTCTCTCCTATATTAGCCTTATTTTCTTATTCACAACCTGTGATAGGTTTTTACCTGGAACTTGCCCAAAAATCAAGAGCATTTTCAAATCCCTAAAATTACTACAATGAGGGGTCGAAATTGGTTTCCCGCTGCTCTCAAGTTGAAAAAATTTCTCCGGGTAGCAGCGCATAAAACTCGCCTGCTTTTACCACTTCCTCAAGGGGTACATGTTCATTGACCGAGTGGGCATAAATCTCATCGCCAGGGCCAAACCCTATTGAGGGGATTCCTACTTTGCCAGCCCAATAGATGCCATTCGTGGAAAAATTCCACTTACCCGCAGGCGCTGCTTCCAATCCAATCAGCTGGCGGACCTGTTGACCAGCTTTGATGAGTGGATGGCTTTCATCCAGAGCCCAGGCAGGAAAATACTTTTCCACTGGGAAAACAAAACCTGTATAGGAAGGCTCGGCATACATCAGGATTTCAACCCTAACCCTGTCTCGCAATTCAGCTGGGATGAGGTTGGCTACCTGCGCAAGAGCAGCTTCCTTCGTCTCCCCAAAGGTCATGCGGCGGTCGATGAAGAGGGTAGCCTCATCAGGAACAGCGTTAATACTCGGCGTTTTGACGTGCATGTCTGTGGCTGTGATCTTGCCATGACCTAAAAAGGGATCATCGCCAAGCTGCGGCTCGAGGTCTTTAACCCCGGCTATCACTGGAAGCAGCAAGTAAATCGCATTGATGCCTAATTCGTTGGAAGCAGCATGAGCAGATTTCCCCTTTGCTATCACCTGAAGCTCCACCCTGCCTTTATGCCCGCGGTACACCTGCATGCGTGTTGGCTCGCCGATAACGACAAAATCTGGTCGAACCCTAGGATCAACTTCGACAAAAGTATTGGGGGCAATACCATCACACCATTCTTCCATATTGCCAAAATACCAAGCAGTCCAACCTTCCAAAAAGCCTAAATTATGGGCAGCTGCCAAACCATATATCATCCCTGGAGTGGAACCCTTCTCATCACATGCTCCACGCGCATAGAGGCAGCCATTCTCCACTTTCCCCTCAAACGGATCCCATTGCCATTGCTGTGGATCCCCAATACCGACAGTATCGATATGAGAATCGTAGACTAATACCTTAGGTCCATTGCCAATCCGCCCAAGAATGTTACCCATCTTATCGAAGCGCACCTCTGCAAACCCTAATTTTTGCATTTCTGCACCGATGCGCTTGCCTACAGCTTCAATCTGTGAATCCATACTAGGGATTGCACAAATCTCTCGCATAAAATTAATGATCTCTTCGCGGTGAAACTCAATAAATTGGTGAACTTGTGTAGCTTTTTCTTGCGTATTCATCTCAATCCTTCGAAAGTAAATTTATATTTTTGCTCTATTAAAGGTTATAATCAAATTAGCTTTTAATGGTCCTTTACTAAAAGAAAAGAGGTGGCATGACTATTCTATCATCTATCAGTGAATCTAAAACAATTCCATTTAAAAAGGAAAACTTGAACTGGGGCGTGCTCGGCACCGCGCGCATTGCTGCTAAGGCAGTAATTCCAGCGCTAAAAGCGAGCCGGCACAACCTAGTAATTGCCGTCGCCAGCCGTGACCTGATGCGTGCGCAGCAGTTTGCCCAAGCTAATGCCATTCCGAAAGCTTACGGCAGCTATGATGAATTGCTTCAGGATGCGGATATTGACGCAGTTTACATCCCGCTGCCCAATAGCGAACATGGACCCTGGGCGATTAAAGCCATGGAAGCTGGCAAGCATGTGCTGGTGGAAAAACCTTTCGCGGTCAATGCTGACGAAGCCCAGCTGATGGTGGCGACTTCACTCGAACACTCCGTTCTGCTGATGGAAGCTTTCATGTACCGCTACCATCCCCGCTTCGAGGAAATTATGGAAATCGTCAAGGGTGGCAGCTTGGGTCAATTGCGCTTTATCCAATCTACGTTTAGCTTCCAGCTGACCAACCCCAACGATTACCGCCTTTCTGCGGCTCTGGGTGGCGGTGCGCTCTACGACCTAGGCTGCTACTGTATCAACTTCCAGCGGCTGCTGGTTGGTCACGAACCCCGTCAGGTGCAGGCGTTGAGCTACATGGGCAGCACCAACGTGGACTTGCAGATGTCTGGCACACTCGATTTTGGCGAGCAACTTTTTACCCACTTTGATGTCGCCTTTAACGCTGCCCCGCAACAGTACACGCGCATTATCGGCACGGAAGGCGTATTGAGCTTCGAAAAATCCTTCAACCCTGGTAAAGAGGCTTCGGAAGCCTACCTGCTTAAGGGCAGTGAAACTAAGCGATTTAAGTTCAAACGCGAAGATGCTTACCAAAAGATGGTCGAGCACTTCTACAATGTGGTCGCCAGCAAAGAAGCCCCACGCTTCCCGCTCTCGGATGCAGTCAATAACTTGGTGGTCATGGATGCACTTTTCCAATCAGCAGCCAGTGATGGCACCATTGTTAAATTGATCGCAGCAGATTAGTCGGACGGAGGGATGTGTGACTGAGCAACAAACCAAACCAAAACACAACCATGATAGTTTTAGAAAAACAATCGGGCGTCTCTATCTGCCAACGATCATTCTCATAGCGCTCGTGGTAATCATTGCAATCGGCGTCGGACATGATGTCAGCGGGACCCCGAGTGAGACGAAGCTGGATGAATATTTTAAGTACATTGTAGATTATGCCGCTCTGTTCTGTGAACTTGCTGCGGTTTTTGTGATCTTAGTGGGCACGGTTAAAACTTTGGTTCGATATATTAGATACAGTACAGATGTATCGTTGGTAAGGCAAATGCGCCGTTCAGAAGCGCTGCGCATCGGGTTGGGTCCCCAGCTTAGCCTGAGCTTGGAATTCGCGATGGCGTCGGATATCCTGCGTATTGCCCGCTCACCAAGCTTCTCTGAGATCATCATCTTGCTTGCAATTGTGCTGTTGCGCGTGCTCTTGAACTCCTTCCTCGACTATGAAATCGAGACGATTTGCGAGAAGGAAAATCTCCCCGAGCTGGAGAGCCTCGACCGGAAAAAGTAATCCGACAAAAAGCTTGCAGTATTAAAAAGGACACGCGAGAGCGTGTCCTTTTGTTGTGACAATCACCCTATTTAGGGTGTGGGGGTTGGCGTACGGGTTCGGGTGGCGGTAGCGGTGGGCTGTGGCGTCACCAAGTTCACCGGGATCTTGAGCAGGTCGCCAATGTAAAGGTCAGTGTTATCCTCGATGATATCTAAGTTTTGGGTGCGGCGATAGCGGTTAGTCTCGTAGAGAATCTTTTCGACGGTGGTGTTGAAGCGGATCGCCAAGCCTTCTAAGGTGTCGCCGGCGCGCACGATGTAATCGATTATCGTGCCAGGACGGATATCGGTGGGCAGCGGTGTAGCGGTAGGCATCTCCTGCCCTGGGGCTGGTATGAGGATGGTATCGCCCACGTAAATGATGCAGCGGCTGTCCAGGTTATTCAGGTAGAGCAGAACCTCAATATCGGCATCGAACTTCTCGGCAATCGTCTGGCAGTTATCGTCTTCTTGCACCACGTATTCGAACGGCGCGGAGGGGGTAAAGGTGGGCGTGATGGTTGGCGTCTCGGTGATGGTGGGGGTATTTGTGGCGGTATTGGTAGGCGTTACGGGTGTGGGGGTAGCCGTAGAGGTTGGGGTGGGGGTTTTAGTGGCGAACCAGCCCGGGGAGCCAGCCAAATTGCCCGTAGCCCACATGACCACGAGCACTAGCCCCGCTACGATGAGTAAGCCAGCCAGCACGCTGATGAAGGTATTCCCGCGTTTTTTCTTCTTACGGTAAGAGGAAAGCGAGCTGTAAGATTTTTTCTTAGCCATAATAATATCCTTTCGACTTAAGCGCGTAAGGGATACTTGCAATGCCCTTAGAGACTAATTTCGAGTTGTGTCAAGTATACAACAAGTTGACAGATGCGTAAAAAATACGAAACGCATCATATCTCTCTGATTGCTTTGGTGATTGCGTTCAAGCCACTTATCCAATTTTTCAGTTCCACCTTCACTTCTTCGGCGTTTAACTTCATTTCGGTCTGTTGATGAGCTACATATTTGTTTCTAAATTCCCGGATGTGGTTAAGGCGGTCGGATAGCTGTGAATTATTATAGCGACTAAATTGTTGGTATATGGCGCTAAAAATGCCATCCACAGGTAGAGGAGGGCGCATGCGCGCATAATCTAAGCAAAAACAAAGCAAACTAATCGGCATGATGTAGCTGTTATAGACCAAAGCTTTTTTCAATGCAGCTGCATTATTCCTTAGCCAATTCTTATCATGCTCCGAAATGAGAGAAGAATCCGGCTCGAAAAATGTTTCCTGCTCAGCCTTGGATATGGGCACATATTTTTTGAGCAGCGCGAAAATCAATTTGATTGAGGCATCGTCAAGCGGACTAAGGAGCGGTGTAAAGCAAGGAGCAAAAGATTGGTTTTTGGTTTGTAAAAAGCTAAAAAGTTCCGAGGCTTCCAATATAGCCCGTTGATAGTTTTCGGGTAGTAGATTGAAATCTTCTTCTCTAATGAAAATTTCACGCTGAGCCTGCTTTTCTACTTCGGATATTTGATAGAATGGCAAGGAGGGTGTTTGTCTCTCAGCATCCTGCAGCAAGCGGGCTAGTTCAGGAGCACAAGCCCCGCTGAGAGTCTCGATGGTTGTATCGTTAAACTTCTGGAAAACAGCCTGGGGAATAAAAAGATATTCCCAATTTGTGCCTGTTTCGCTGGCTGATTTGCACCATGCAACGGCAGCTTTAGCTTTTGCTAGAACTTCCTGCTCCATTTCTCCTTTTGTCTCAACGAGAAAATATTTGCCGCTGGTCGTGCGTACAAAGAAATCTGGAGTGTAGAAAGCATGACGATTTTGGGAGCCTTCGTAATCAATACGTAGAGCCTGGGGCCCATCATTTTTAGCGAAAGCAGCTACATCTTCTGCAAGATCAGCAAAAATTGCGAAAGTTTCTTCTAAGCTACGGTTGCATGGAACTAAATTAAAAAGCGTCTTTTGTGACTGAATTACCGGACGGTGCTGCGATGCCGTAACTTGATAAGGTCTCCAAGTGGAAAGTAAAATTTCTTGCCCAAGCGGCAGGCGCTCTTGCTTAAGCTTTGTTTTGCTATTGATGATAGGCACAAACACGGCACGAACGTACTCATGTACATCGCTGTCTCCCAAACGAGCTACTAATCGGGGGTCAAAAAGGTCAACTTTTTGATCAAAGAGCAGCTCTGTCAGAAAGGTTTGCAACACTGGGGCTAAAATGGCATGCGTATTACGGATGTGACAGATGTTTTCCAGCTCTTCCCGATAATA
>Ga0208197_1002854_pt1 | contig 14614 bp, 12 predicted proteins | sample AD_JPNNA4_MetaG_FD_184444 | JGI IMG/M metagenome (GOLD analysis project Ga0208197, IMG submission 184444) | Active sludge microbial communities of municipal wastewater-treating anaerobic digesters from Japan - AD_JPNNA4_MetaG (SPAdes) (version 2) | ecosystem: Engineered > Bioreactor > Anaerobic...
AGGCGCTGACATCGGGCAGGATCGCCGGGGCCGCGCTGGACGTTTTCCCGACCGAGCCGCCGGGAACGGACGACCCGATCGTCTCACACCCCAACGTGATTGCCACGCCGCATCTGGGCGGCAACACGGCTGAGATCGCGGCGCATCAGGGCGCCATTGCCGTCGATCAGATTCAAAAGCTTCTGGCGGGGGAAAAACCGGATTATCTGCTCAATCCGGCCGTCCTGGATATTTTTTCCTGGTCGGCGCCGCGCCCCGAACCGGACGAAAAGAAGCTGGAGGAACTGGCCAAAAACAAGCGGCCCTCCATGACGTCGTAAGCGTGAGACCTAGATTTCTCTGTTTTCCTTCATTGTGAGGCGACCCTTGGGAGCCGCTGCGCCCCCTGACCAGGGGGTGGCAATCTGACAACCCGAGATTGCTTCGCTTTGCTCGCAATGACCCGTTTACGTTTCTTATGCGTTGAAAGGAGTTAAAACAACCGATGAGCTTATATAATCCATATCAAAAGGAAGTGCTGGAGGCGAGCCTCTGGCTTTCGGAGCACGGCTATTTCGGCTCTCTGCGGGGCACCGGCGGCAATGTGTCGGCGAGAATCACCGGCAGCGACTGCATGGCCATCACACCGTCCTCCGTGAAATATTCGGACCTCGCGCCGTCCGATATCTGCATCGTCGATTTTGCAGGCGCCGTCGTTGAAGGAAAATACGCCCCTTCGATCGAGGCCGGAATGCACGCGGCCGTTTATCGCGAACGGCCGGACGTCAACGCGGTGGTTCACACGCATCAGCTTTACGGCAGCGTCTTCGCCGCGCTCAATCAGCCCATTCCCGTCCTGTTCGACGAAGTCGCCTTCGCTCTCGGCGAGAAGGTGGAAGTGGCCCCCTACGCCCTCTCCGGCAGCACGGAGCTGGCCGCCAATGTGGCGGGCCTGCTCGCGAACCATGCCAACGCTTACATCATCCAGAACCACGGTATTCTCGCACTGGGGAAAAACATGGACAAGGCGCTGCTGGCCGCGGAACTTCTGGAAAAAATCGCGCAAATCTACTGCCTGGCGCTGTCCACGGGAAAGCCGGTCACTCTCCTTCCCGACGCCACACGGGAAATGGCGCGGGGCCTCAGGGACTACGACGTGGAGGCGGCCCGGAAAAAATCGTAATCCTTTCCGTGCCCGAAAGAAAGACGAAAAAAGATTTTTCATCTCTTTCTGCACAGAGCAAGAGCATTGCAGAACTGTCAAAGCCGTCATTCCGGGCAAGCGCAGCGCGATCCGGAATCCAGGAATAAAGGAACTGGTTTTTCGCCCCCCGACTTCTCGAGGACAGGCTCCGCGGGGACGACGTCTGGATACCGGCTTTTGCCGGTATGACAACTCTTTGGTAATTTCCCCTATTGCGGCACAGTCTCTTTCGACGGTATGACGAAAAAGGAGTTTTGCAAAGCTTTCACGGCGGCGAAGGGCTTCGTTATTTTTTCTCTCCCGCGAGAAAATCCGGCCGGGCGTAAGCGGGATTCGGATAGGTATAAAATCCCTTCTTCGTCACGGCCCCGAGTTCACCCTTTTCCACATACGCTTTGAGGAAATCAGCGTTCACTTTAATCTGGTTGGCCGGAATTTCCTGAGCGTGGTTCGCCCAGTAGTCGTTGACGTGCCAGACCGTTTTCAGACCCATCTGATCCATCATGCCGAAAGGCCCCAGCGGCATGCGCATCACCCCCATCCAGGCCCGGTCCACGTCCTCGATGCTGGCCACGCCGGATGTCACGAGCGTCATGGCGGCCGTGCAGATGCTGGAGAGCATGGCGTTGAACACGTAGCCGTTGCTCTCCCGGCGGAGCATGATGGCAACCTGGCCGATGCTCACGGCAAACTGTCGCACCAGCTCCGTCACTGCCGGATCCGTTCCCGGATGCGGCATGACGTCCACCACGTTGTTGGCTCTGAGATCGTGAAAATGCAGCGCGAGAAATTTTTCCGGCCGGCCGGTTTCCGCGGCGAATTTCGAGGGCATGAGGAGCGACGTGTTGGTAGTAAAGATCGTCCGCTCCGGGCACAGTTTGTTGAATTGGGCGAAGACCGACGCCTTGATCTGCGGGTCTTCGGGTACGGATTCACTGACCAGGTCGGCATCAAGGGCCGCCTCGGCCGGGTCGGATGTCGCCGAAATGCGGTTCATGATTTCCTTGAGCTCTTCCGTTGTGATCCTGCCCACGGGAACAAAAAAGGCGGAACCGAGTTTTTCCACGCGCTTCATGGACGTTTTCAAAACCTCATCCGAGATGTCATAGTAGGTTACGTTGTATCCGTTCATGGCGCATACGAAGCCGATCTGCTGGCCCATGGCGCCCGCGCCCAGAATCAGGACTTTTTTAATGTCTTTGAGTTCCATAAATTTTTCCTTTCCTTGAGGTAAATTTTTCTGCGCCGGGTTCCTATAGCACAGGTCCAACAGGAGTTCAGCCCTTTTCACGACCGTTTCGCGCCTCGTGTTTCCGGTTTAAGGATTTTCTTGACATCCCGAAGCGCGTTTTCTATGATCCGCACAAAAAAGGATTGGGAATCAACCAAAACCTGCGGCCGCAGATCCGAGATCAGAGTGAGGATTGACCCGATGCGCTCCCTTTTTAACATCATCCGTGTTTTATGGCTTTATCTGTGGGCAATCATCGCCACCCTCATCTTGGCGGTCCCCATCATTGCCGCGGGGCTTTTGAGCCGAACCGGCAATCTCGCCTTTTCCCTTTCGAAGATCTGGGCTTGGACCATGCTGGCCGTTTCTTTTGTCCGCGCGGAAATCAAAAACCGGGAAAGAATCCAGCCTGCCACCTCCTACATCATCATTTCCAATCACCAGTCTCTGTATGACATCCTCGCGCTGGTCACCACGCTGGGCATTCAGTACCGGTGGTTCATCAAAAAAGAAATTCTCAAGGTGCCGCTTTTCGGATACGGGCTTTACGCGTCGCGCAACATTTTCATCGACCGCTCCAACACAGCCCGGGCGATCGAAAGCATCAACCGCGGCATCGACCGCCTGCCCCCGGGCGTGAGTATCATGGTGTTTGCCGAAGGAACGCGGTCACCCGACGGGCAGATTCATGAATTCAAAAAGGGAGGATTTGTCACCGCCGTGCGGCGAAACATTCCCATTCTGCCGGTGACCGTCAACGGCAGCCGGCGTATTCTCCCAAAGGGCAGCCTTGTCGTCCGGCCGGGAAAGGTTCAGGTGGTTGTGGGTGAACCCATCGATGCCGGCGCCTACACCCTGGAGTCGGTTGACAAGCTGATCGACGAAACGCGCCGGGTCGTCATCACCAATTTCGATCCCGGCTATGCCGGGCGATTCCTCACCTAGCGGGCAATCCCGTCCGCTGTTTCGCACCGGCATCACCGGTGGAGGACAGAGACCCTGATCATGCCGAAAATCTTTTTTGAAGCTGTGGCCGGTGGAAGAAAACCTTATGTCGCTTCTCTGCGGAAACTGCTGGCCCGGTTCCAGTCGCCGTTCGATGCAGGCGATCGCGTCGGAATCAAGCTCCACTGGGGCGAGCGGGGCAACAAAGGCTACCTGCCTCCCGACTACGCAAGGGAAATCGTCGCCTGGCTCCGCGCAGGAAAAATCGAACCGTTTATTTTCGACACCACGGTCCTCTACTCCGGCGGGCGGCGCACCGCCGCGGATTCTCTGAAAACCGCCGCCGATCACGGCTACACGCCGGACTTTCTGGGATCTCCGGTCATCATTGCCGACGGCCCGGATGGAAGGAATGTCGTCTCTCTGCCCGCCGGGTACCGACACTTTAAAACCGTTCAGGTCGGATCCGTCTTCGAGCAGGCAAAAGGCTTCGTGATTTTTTCCCATTTCAAGGGACACATGGTTTCTCTGTTTGGCGGTGCCATTAAAAACATCTCCATGGGATTTGCCTCCCGCGCCCAGAAACAGCGGATGCATGCCGATTATCATCCCGTTCTTCAACGGAAAAAATGCAGCCGCTGCGGTCTCTGCGCTACGGTCTGTCCGACCGGGGCGGCCCGCATCGCAAAGCCCGATTATCCCGTCTATGATCTCGCCTTGTGCATCGGGTGCGCCCAGTGCATCGCTCTGTGCCCGGAGCTGGCGCTGCAAATTTTCTGGAATTCGGACATGACGGATTTTCAGGAAAAGCTTGTGGAGACGGCGGCGGCTGTCTGGAAAAAGATCCATGGCAAGACCATCGTCATCAACGCCCTCCTCAACATCGTTGCGGAATGCGATTGTCTGCCGGGCAGCAATCCCCTGCTTTGCCCGGATCTCGGCTTTATCGGCGGCTATCATCCCGTGCATGTGGACGAGGCCTCCATGAAGATGACGGGCCCGGCTCTTTTTGAAAAGGTCCATCCCGGCATTCCCTGGCGGCGTCAGTTTTCCTACGCCCGCGAAATCGGTTTTCTGCGCTCATCAAAGCCGCTGTTCCCGGAAAAGCGACATCCGTAGAATGAAAACCGGGTCATCCGGCTGATGCGTAGATTTGGCAATAATGGGTTTATTGACCACTCGCTTACACCTACAAACAAATGTGATTCAAGATTACAGATATTATAAATTACTATTTGAAAGGTGCAAAAGAAAGCTAAGCCGGAGCTGCGAAGCAGCGATCGTCTTTAGCGCCTCTTTAGCGCTTTTATTTTTTTGGTGACAATTTCTTATCGTTGAACTTAGGCAATTTGTTATATTTCTTTGCATACTGCGCGAAGCAATAATATTCACGCCATGCAATTTCACCCATTAACAATAAATCTTTTGGATTATTTGATTTTACGTTACACACAACCGGACAAACTGAAACAAATAATTTTTGGGCGAAGTCTTTATGTTTTTTGTATTCATATAAAAAGCGCTTAGCTCCGCCATGGCCCCTTTTTCCAATTATTGTGTTGTCAAATTGTTTCAACCTTGATTTCAAGCCGCCGCCTGAATTTGTCATGCCAAAATATTTTATTTCTTGAATCAATTTATATTTTGTATTGGACAAATCTTTTTCAGATACGGCAAGTGCATAAACACCGGGATATTTTATGTCACTTAATTTATCCCTTTCAGCCCAACTTATCCATTTTGAAAATTTTGGTTTCATCATTTTTTTTACCTCTAACGCTGGAGTTAAGCGGCGGCTCGTAGCATCGTCCGCTTGAACGACTTATCAGCATTTTTACTATTTGGCATTGACCATTTTTTGCCTAATTTGAGCACCAATAATTTTGGATTTTAGGTCCTCTGGCAACACAACAACTTGAACTTCTACACCAAATGAACTGGCAGCTTTTGCAAGCCACGATTTTCCCGACAAAATATATGAAGCGTCGTGATCACAAAAGCAAATTATCTTGCGCCAATGACCGCCAATTTGAAGCTCTACGAACCGCATTTTCAGAATATCAGAAGCTACTTTATCTGGTTGGGAACCCTTTAAACGCCCAACCCTTGCGTATATCTCACAAAGTGTTTTTGATTCGCTATCGAATCCATCAATTTGAACGCTACTGCAATCTGTTAGTTTTAAAGACCTAGGGATCAAATTAACACCGAGTCTTTCATTCAATACGGAAATTACGTATTGCTCCACAGATTGTTGTTCATCTGAATTTGATAGATGCACTATGATTCCTCAAAATGCTAACGATTAATATACCCGTCGGGCTTTTCCGTTGATTTTATTATGATCCTACAGTATCCAATAAAGAATGAAAAGGTTGCCCATAAATCATGCTATGTATTGAGTAGCTTGGTTTTTTGCTTTTCGAACTCCTCTGGTGTCAATATACCCGAGTCTTTCAAATCTGATAATTTTTTCAGTTCATCAGCGAACGATATTTGTTGGTTGCCTTGGTGAACAGTTGCAAGGTTGGTGGTTTGCGCCTTCTGTTTATCTTCCATATCCGCTCTTTTAATTAATACCTCCATTAATCCGTGACAATGACGTGCGGTTTGCAAAGCTTGCTGATAAGCGGGATTATCCTTTTTTGTTTCTACATTGAGAAAATTAATATCAAAAATGGGTTGCCTTGTATCATTTATTGTTAGACGAACATCTATCCTGCTAACAGTACCTTCGTGCTTTCTTTTTCCTGAAAGCCCTCCTATAATTGCACCAGCTCCCCCTAAAACAAGGTTTCCTATCAGAGCACCTGCTATCTGGCTTCCACGCATTGTTTTACTGATAGTTGCGCCATCTTCGAAAACTTCCGCTACCAGTATATCTTTATAGGAGATGACATGAAATTGATTACTGGCATAATTAATTAAGCAGACTTTCTTCCTCTCTTCATCTATGGCGAGGCCAACAAGATCATCTACTCCCATGATTATCTGTGTTGCTTCAAAATCAGGAAGGCAAGTGAGGGGATCTTTATATGCGGTTATCATTTCTTTATTTATGGAATCATATTTTCGATAAACTTTATATGCTCCCCAAAAACTCAAAATAATAATAATTAATAAATATGCAATCATTAAAATACGGGTAACAGAATCACCTATTTGGTCAAGAAAACCCATTTCAGAAAATCCTAAAGCAAGAACAAATAAACCGATAAATCCTAAAATTAATATGAGCACCCATGTAGTGAATGCATGCGCAAAAGGTGAATGTTTTTTGAGCGAACGTTTTCTTGCTAGTTTATTCACAATTAATTCATCTTTTTTTCTTCGTGGACGAATAATAAGAAAATAAAACATCGTGAAAATAACCACTATCATGATGATAAAACTCCAGTCGCCGAAACCACTTGTCGAACCGGTTGTGCTAGGATTTCCTCCCATTGCGTAAACTAAAGATATTATCATCGTTCTCTCCTTGGTTTTTAAATGTTGTCATCAGCAGTGAATAAAGTGGAGATAATAATAACAGAACTCTATGGATAATTCACGTCCAAAATTAAGCATTAATGATTTGTTATCAGTAATCCGGATTTTCCATACAGCATCAAGATTTGTAGATGGAGACGAAGACGGAGACGGTAATTTTAACCCACCACTTTTGTCTAAACAGTACTGTTTGAAAGACGCTATCCAGAACCAATTTTTTAAAAACAATATTACAGGAAGCAAAAATTGCATTCTATTCTATTGCCTCATTAAAAAATGCTACCGGGCGAAGAGATTGGCCAATATAGGATGTTTTCTTATTTTTAATCCAAGCATCAGCCAAGCTCTTCCTATTACACTAAATGAGGAACGTTACCGTCAGCCGTCATAAAAGGGCTACGAAGCTTTAGATGGACGAACTGTTAAACGACCGACTGTTGAATGATTGCACGGATGCAAGTCAGCTGATTCATCACATCAGCCCCATGATCTCGTAGAGGCATTCTCCTTTTACCGGAGTGGTTACCCCGCCTTCCACAATGGTGCCCTCGTAATCGGCGATGATCCGGAAATAGGCCGGCCGGGCAATGAAGGTCTTGGCAATCCACTGCTTGAAAGGGTTCAGACCGGCTTCGGCAATCAGGTCGCGGTCTTCCACCAGCGCTTTATGGCGGATCCGGATATGCGCTTCCACTCCGTCGCCGGCATAGTCGATATCGACGTTTTGGGGATAATACCGCTTCCGTTCGGGATGGGTGACAAAATTCCTCTGCCGGATGGTCACACCATTGACGCCCGCGATCATTTGATCGCCTTTGGCGATATACAGGGGAAGAACGGCCGGAAGCGTCGGGTCGTTGTGCGACACGTTGGCATAGATCAACGTATATTGTCCGGCAAGGATCCTGCCCCAGATCCAGTAGGGCGTGATCTCATGAATAGCTTTCGTCCCCCAGTTATGGTCCGCGTACCCTTCTCCCTTGACCTTTCGTACCACACCATTTTTGAGGATGGTCCCCTCGATCCGGTTCCTGCCCTGGTGAACAGCCCAATAGAACACATTTTTCTCCTCCGGAATATCCGCTCCTCTGGCCGGGAGCCATCCGGGCGCCAGGGTTGTCAGTTTGAAATCCGCCTTGATGCCTTTCATGTCCCATCCGACAAGAACCGTTTTGTCATCAAGACGCCGGATGTAACCGGCGGAAGAGCTGAGTTGTAAGTCTTCACCGGAGATTTTCATGTCGCCCTCTTCCAGCATCCGGACATACCCGTCTCTGACCCAGTCTGATCCGTAGAGGGAAAAGGTTACGACCGGTTTGCCCGATGTGAAACTCCGGGCGTGAAAGACGCCGACAAAGGTTTCTCCCGTTTCAAGATGCCCGTCGAAGTACCACCATTCAAAGGTCTTTTCCCCTTTAAGGGTGTGTCGCGCCATGTCGCCGGGTGTCGGCGGATTTTTACCGCAGTCGATATAAGAAGCGCTTTTGCCTGAAATTTCCACTGGCGGATTCAGATGCGTGCATGCGGAGAGCATAAGGCTTAATCCCATAAGAACGACGAATGCTATTTTGACCTTATTCACAAAATTGCTCCTTTTCGTTGGAGGCGTTTTGAACGGATCCCGCCTGACTCGCTTCTGGACGGAAAATTTCTTTTGACGACGGGGGAAGTTTAGAAAACGCACCCTCGGATGTCAAGGAGGTCTTGAGAATCTTGAAAAAGCGGGGCTGCCGTGCGTTCAGAACCGGAACGTGACGCCCCCCATGAATACCCAGTCCATTTCCGTATCGGTGAGTCCCGCCTTGATCCCGGCGTCAATATCCAGATTGGCGGCAGGCGAATAAATGACCCCTCCCAAAAGGAAGGCGCGGTCCACGCTGGAGAGCTTGTCCGGATTTTCCTCCATGCCCGCGTTGGCGACAAGGCGCAGCGCCTTCAAGGCTTTCCATTCGCCCGCCAGGGATGCGTGCCAGATATCTTCCTTCTGATCGATGCTGTTTTCATTTCTGATATAGCCGAGGTTCAGATGCAGATTCCCGTGGATCATCTCTCTGGTGGTGATCAAAAACAGACTGCCGTTTATTCTGCCCGATCCCAGATTTTTGTCCGTGTCCCCCACCGGCAGCGTAATGCCCGGTTTGAGCGCAAAGAGAAAGCCGTTCTTCTTTAAAAACAGCCATTTCATTTCCAGGGCGACATCGGCGACGCCATCCTCATGAAAAAAGGTGGATGAACCGGTTTCAATGGTCTCCCACTGATAGGGAATCGTCACCAGCGCGTCAACGGCATCCACGATGCCGTAGCTCACCGTCGTCTTTAGCTCGCTTTCCCGGCTGCGAATCGTGAGAGGCTCCCCATAATCGTCGGATTCCTTGAATTTGTTGATGCTGATCTGGCCGTTAATCTCCACCTGAACATTCCCTCTGCCCTGCGTGTTGGCTTCATCGGTAATCAGAGGATGAGCGGCAAAGGCGATGTCCGCCAGAAACAAAAGCAGGAACAGGCTCGTCAGAATTTTTTTGATCCAGAGCATAGACCTCTTCTTATCCGGCTAAGCCGGCCCGTCAATCTTGTGCAGGGACAGGTAATGCTCGACGGCCTGCTCGATGGTGGGAAAGAAATTTTCGACGCCCAGCCGGTTGAACAGGCCATAGCACTTCAGCCGGTCTTTGACCGGTCCTTTCATCTCCGCGAAACACAAATCCATCCCCGCCTCGTGCAGAGCGGCATCGAGCTCGGCCAGCACGCCGGCCGCCGTCATGTCCACATCCGTGATCGGCTCGGCCGCCACCACAACCCAGCGGACCGGCGTCGGCGCATGGCTCACCGCTCGCAGGACACGCCTGCGGAACAGTTCCGCGTTGGCGAAAAACAGCGGGGCGTCCCAGCGGAAAAGCACCAGACCGTCAACACATTTGGCCTCGGGATGACGGGAAATGTCGTGGTAGCTGCCGAGCGCCTCCACATACCCCATCACGGCGCTGTAGGGCTGCCAGGCGCGCCAGATGAACGCCAGCAAGGAGAGACTGACGGCGATAAAAATGCCCGGCATGACGCCCAGCAGAACCACCCCGAGGAAACAAGCCAGCGATAAAACAAATTCGTCGCGCCGCAGACGGTAGAGCCGCAGAACGCTCCGGATTTCCACCAGGCTCAGACAGGCGGCCACCACAACCGCACCCAGCGCCGCCTGAGGCAGATGGGAGAGCAGTCCGGGGGCAACAAGCAGCAGGAGCGCGACGCACAACGCGCCGACGAGTCCCGTAACCTGCGTTTTGGCGCCCGCGGATTCGGCCACCGGCGTGCGCGACATGCTGCTGCTGACGGGGAAGCCCGAAAACAGGCCGGTCGCCGCGTTGGCCGCGCCAAGCGCGAGAATTTCCTGATTGCTGTCCACTTCCCCTCCGGTTCGGTGCGCAAACGCGCGCGATACCGCGCTCATGTCGGTAAAGGACACCAGGGCAATCGCAACGGCGGCGGCAAACAGCTCGCCGATTTCCGCAGGCGACACGTCGGGAATCCGGAATTGCGGCAATCCCTGGGGCAGCGGACCGATGACGGCGATTCCCTCCCGAATGGGCGCGGAAAGCCAGGGCACGAGGATCGTCGCTCCCGCCACGGCAATCAACACGCCGGGAACAATCGGCGCCCACCGGCGGAATCCGAGGATCACCGCCAGACAGGATAAACCGATGACACACGCCATCGGGTGAATTTGTCCGCTTCCGATGCCCTGCAGCAGGTCGCCGGTTTCCGCAAGGAAGCTGCCCGGACTGACGGAGAAGCCGAGGACTTTCGGCAACTGGCCAACCAGCACGGTCAGCGCGATGCCGTTGATGTAGCCGTCCCGGACGGGCTTGGAGAGAAGATCGGTAATGAAGCCGAATTTGGCCAGGCCCGCCGCAATGCACAACAGCCCCGACAAAACCGCCAGCATGGAAGCTAAAGCCACCGCCTTTTCCGGACTGCCGCCAGACAGAGGCAGAATCGTCGCGGCGATGAGGCCGACCAGCGCGGAGTCCGGTCCCAGAACCATAATGCGGCTGGGGCCGAAAACGGCATAGGCGATCAGTGGAACGATGGTGGCATACAGGCCGTAAATGGCGGGCAGGCCTGATGCCGCGGCATAGCTCATTCCCACCGGCACCAGGAGGGCCGTCAGGGCCAGTCCGGCGGCAAGGTCGCGCCATAACCAGCCGCGCTGATACCCGCGCAGAGTCGCAATCAGAGGAATCCAGCGGGCAAGACCGCCCCGGTGATTTTGACGGGCAAAGGGATTCGTTTCCGGATTTTGTGGAGCCGCCACGGCGCACCTCATGGAAATGATCGTGAGCTTATAAATTTTTGACTTTTTTTACAATATGAAATCCCTTCTGCCTGATTTCTTCCGCGGCATTTGTCATTTTTGTGAAATCGGTGTATAGATCAACCGCATTTTCCGAAGTTCCGGCCCGGAGGTCAGCCATGATCAGATCCCATCGCAGCACCCCATTCCGAACGCTGGCAGGACTGCTCGTTGTTTTCGTTCTCCTATCGCTATCCGGCTGCGACTATCTCAAATTTGTCGGGCAGAAGAGGACGCTGAAAAATGAATTCCACAATCACCCGAAGATGGAACTTCTGCGGGAACTGTCTCCGGAAAACTGCTATACCCTCTTCGGCGAGCTCGATCACCCAAAAGATTACGACGGATCATTCCTCGTCGTCGGCGTCTCCGACCGGTACCAGAACCGCGAAATCGTCGCCAAACGGGTTGTCTTAAGTCCAGCCCTGTTTTATTCCGTCATGGTGCCGGAAGGTGACTACGATATTTATGTGTTTGCCGATCTCAACGGGGACGATCTTTTTCGCGACGACGAACTGGTCGGCCGGACGACGCCCGGCAAACCCATTCCCGTCGGGCGGAAGTATGCCGAGGACAATATCCTGGTCAAAGGGCCGACCCTCCACCTGGATCTCGATCATCCCCAAAAAGCCGATTTCCCGCTCGCGGTCGGCGGCATCACGCGAAAAAGCAGGTACGCGTCCCTCGATGACGAATTCTTTGATCCTCGCTACGGCACCATGGGGCTCTATCGGCCGATGGAGCTTCTCGCCCACACCCAGGGCCCCTTCTTTCAACTGGAAGACTATGATCCGCATAAAACCCTCGTTCTTTTCGTGCATGGCGTCGAGGGCACCCCTCAGGACTGGAAGTATATGGTTGCGGGGCTGGACCGGAAAAAATTTCAGCCCTGGTTTTACTTTTATCCGTCCGGGTTGCCCCTGGAAAAGCTCGGCAACACGCTGGCCCGCTCCATTATGCTGCTGGATCAGACACCCGGCTACGGCATCTCCAACCTGATTATCGTGGCGCACAGCATGGGAGGGCTGGTGGCGCGCGCGGCCATCGACCGGCTGTGCCGGGACGGCAAACCCCGCTACTTCAGGATGTATATTTCCTTTTCGTCGCCTTACGGCGGCATCGAAGAGGCCCGCGAAGGCGTGAAAAGCGCGCCGGCCATGGTCCCCTGCTGGATCGATGTGGCGTCGGACAGCGAATTTCTGCAGCGCATTTACGGCACCGATCTGCCGAAGGACGTTCCCTTCTACCTGTTTTTCGGCTACCGCAACAAGTCGGGCGCCAGCGGCGACGGCACCATCACCCTGCGCAGCCAGCTGGACGATCGGATTTACGTGAAGGCCGTCAAAACCTACGGCTTTGACGCCACGCATGTGGGCATCCTCAACGACGCGTCCGTCAGAAAGGTTTTCAACGAGATTTTAGAAACCGTCGAACCCTGATCACGGCGCGGTTCGGCGGAAGGAGAAAAACGCTTGAAAAAAATATTCTTGCTGCTGTCCATGCTTATGCTGGTCCATCCGGCCTGGGCGGACGATACGGTTAAAATCGGTTTTCTCGGACCCACGACGGGGCCCTTCGCCAGCGTGGGCAGAGAAGCCGGACAGGTCCTGACCCTGATGGCGTCGGACATCAACGGCCGTGGCGGCCTGCTGGGCCGGAAGGTTGAAATGGTCTTTGCGTCCGAGGGAGAAGACGACCGGACGGCCGCCTCAGCCGCGCAACAGCTGATTCAACAGGGGGTGGTCGCCGTCATCGGCCCGCACACATCGGACAGAACACAGGCCGTTCAGAGCATTTTTCACGAAGCCGGGATTCTCCAGATTTCTTACGGCTCGACGGCCGTGCCGCTCACAGAAAAAGGGTTTCCCTATTTCTTTCGAACCTGCCCCCGGGACGATGAACAGGCCAAAGCGTTTGTCCGGGTGCTCCGGAAGCTGAACTTTAAAAAGATCGCTCTTCTGCATGATCAAAGCCTTTACGGAAAAAGCTTGGCCCAAGCCATCTCGCATCAGCTTCATGCCTGGATGATTTCCACCGTCTATAGCGGATCCCTGACGCCGGGCCAATCCGATGACACGGAACTTCTGAAAAAGATTCAGGCGGCAGCCCCGGACATGATCTTCTTCGCGGGCTATTATCCGGACGCGGCCGGGCTCCTCCGGGCAAAGCGGCGGATTCAGTGGAAAGTGCCTCTCATGGGAGGCGACGGCGTGAACCATCCGCAACTAGTGGCCCTGGCGGGCAAAGACGTGGCGGAAGGTTTTCATTTTTTGAGTCCGCCCAACCCCGAACATCTGGAAACGCCTCCAGCCAAAGCGTTTCTCGAACGTTTCCGGAAGGTCCATGACGGGAACCCCTCGTCCGTGTATCCGCTTCTGGCCGGCAACGCCTTTCTGGCGTTTACCCAGAGCGCGACGCAGATCAAAACAATCCAAACCAAGGCCGTGGCCGATTACCTGCACCGCCGGTATTTCAACAAATCCGGCCTGACCGGAGAGATCTTTTTCAACGTTTGGGGGGATGTGGTCAACGACCTCTACGCCATCTATTTCGTGGATGCCAACGGCCGCTTCATCCTGAAGAGACAGATTCTGCATGGCGATTTTATCTAGCGATCGCCATTTTATGCGTCATCCTGAAAGAAAGGGAGGCTGGTTGTTCCGAATGAAAAAATACATTGTCCTATCCATGATTCTATTGCTCGCCGGCTGCACGGTAAGCCCCGTGCTTTATCCCAACGCCCACCTGAGCAATGTCGGAAATGATCAGGCCCAGCGGGACATCGCCCTGTGCCGGGAGCAGGCCGACCTGTACGTCAAGTCCGACGCAGCCAAGGAAGCCGCCAAGGAAACGGCCATCGGCGCCATCGGCGGCGCCGTGATCGGCGGCGCGATCGGCGCGGTGGATGGAAGCTTCGGCAGGGGCGTCGGCATGGGAGCGGCAGGCGGCGCGGCGGCGGGGCTGGTCGGCGGAATCTTCCAGGCTTCCCAGCCCGACCCGCTCTATATCAATTTCGTCAATCGCTGCCTGAACGAAAAGGGCTATGAAATTATCGGATGGCAATGACAGCCGGAGGAAAATGCTTCATGAAAATATCTCTGCTGGACCGGAGCCTCTACTACAAAGGACTGATGATTCTGATCCGCCAGGACCGCGAGATCCACGAAAAAGAGAAAAAGCTCATGATGAGCATCGGGAAAATGCTCGGGTTTGATCGAAAATTCTGCGCCAAAACCATGGAGGACATTCTGGTAAACCGTTACATCACCGACGCGCCGCCCCGTTTCTCGAAAGCCGGCGTCGCCCGCTCTTTTCTCCTGGACGGGCTTCGGCTCTCCTCGATCGACGGCCGGATTCACGAAGCGGAGATCGCCTGGCTTGCATCGGTGGCCGAAAGCAACGGCCTTGCCGATTTCTGGGC
>Ga0208197_1002879_pt1 | contig 14531 bp, 30 predicted proteins | sample AD_JPNNA4_MetaG_FD_184444 | JGI IMG/M metagenome (GOLD analysis project Ga0208197, IMG submission 184444) | Active sludge microbial communities of municipal wastewater-treating anaerobic digesters from Japan - AD_JPNNA4_MetaG (SPAdes) (version 2) | ecosystem: Engineered > Bioreactor > Anaerobic...
AGCGGGCGCGGCGTGGCCGCCGAGCTGGCCGCGCCCTACTCGCCGGTGCTCACGTTCGGCAATGCCGGCGCAGCACGCACCGCGCAGCAGCTCATGGGCGACGTGCTCAGCGTGTCGGGCGTGCCGCTGGACTGGACGGTCGACTGGCAGATCACCGACTGGCTGGTGCCTGCCGACGTGTGGAGCATGCAGGGCAGCCGCATGGACGCGCTCAACGCCATCGCCACCGCAGCCGGCGCCGTCGTGCAGCCGGCACCGTCCACCCGCACCCTGCGCGTGCGCTCGCGCTACCCCGTGGCGCCGTGGGACTGGGCCACCACCGCGCCGGCCTTCGAGCTGCCCGCCGCCGTGGTGCAAAGCGAGGGCATCGAATGGGTCACGCGCCCGGCCTACAACCGCGTCTTCGTCAGCGGCCAGGCGGGCGGCATCCTCGGCCAGCTCACCCGGGCCGGATCGGCTGGTGATCTGGTCGCGCCCATGGTCACCGATGTGCTCACCACGCACCTCGACGCCGCCAGGCAACGCGCCCTGCCGATCCTGGCCGACACCGGCCGCCAGGCGCTGGCGACCCTGAAATTGCCCGTGCTGGACGAGACCGGCGTCATCGAGCCCCTCACCCTGATCCGCTACGTCGACGGCGCCACCGCCCGCACCGGCCTCGTGCGAAGCACGTCCGTCGAGGCGCAGTTCAACATCATCTGGCAGACCCTGACCGTGGAGACCCGCGATGCCTAACCCCTATGCCCAGCTTCTCGAGATCGCCGCGCCTAGCCTGCCGCTGCAGGTGGCCACCGTCGACGCCGTGGGCGCCGACAACACCCTCACCGTGAGCCTGCCCGGTGGCGGCGCAGCACTGCGCGTGCGCGGCGTGGCCAGCGTGGGCGACAAGGTCTTCATCCGTGGCGACCTTGTCGAGGGCCCGGCGCCGGATCTGCCTCTCGTCACGGCCGAGATCTGAGCAGGAGGCTGCCGTGCCCACACCGCCCGCCCTGCTCGCACAGGTAGATCTGCAGCCGACGCCCACCGACCGCCAGGCCCTCACGCTCAAGCCCGACTGCCCGCTCTGCGCCAAACCCAACTCGACGCAGCTCGATGCCAGTTGCCATGGCTGCCAGGCGCGCGAGATTGCGCAATCGCCTGCCGCGTGGCGGGCGCTGCACGGCGTGACGGACGTCGAGATCCGCGACGCCATCCTGGCCACCTACGGCACCGACGGCTACAAGGCCGGCCGCGAGGCGGTGTGGGGCTGGATCCAGCGCCTGGGCCTGGCGAGCGACGCGCCCCTGGCCAAACGGCGGGCAGCGGCCACCGCCAACCTCGATCGATCAACCACGCCTGAAAGAGGCGCAGCAGCACCATGACCCTGACCGACCACATCAGCCTCGAAGAACTGACCCGCAGCGACACCGCCGTGCGCCTGGGCTTCGACAATAGGCCGCCCGCCGACCTGGTTCCCAACCTGGCCGACACCGCCCGCATGCTCGAACGCATCCGCACCCACCTGTGCGACATCGCCGGCTATGACGTGCCCATCCACATCAGCAGCGGCTACCGCTGCCTGCAGCTCAACCGCGCCCTGAAAAGCTCCGACACCAGTGCCCACGTGCTAGGTCTGGCCGTCGACTGGACGGCGCCCGACTTCGGCTCGCCCGTCGAGATCTGCGAGGCCCTGGCGCCGCACGTCGGCTCGCTCAAGATCGGCCAGCTCATCCACGAGTTCGGCCGCTGGGTGCACACCGGCGTGACGATGCCCGACAAGCCTGTGAACCGCATCCTGACGATCAGCGCCGCCGGCACGGTGCAGGGCATTGTGGAGGTGTGACATGGGGCTGCTTTCACCGATCCTGCGCGACGGCGCAGGCAATCTCCTGACATGGTGGTGCCCCGGCTGCAACTCGGCGCATCAGGTGCGCGCTGTGGTACGCCAGGCCGCTGTGATCGAGCCCGACCCAGACAACCCAGACTGGACGCCGCCGCGCGAGTATTACGAGGCCCGCGACGGGGCCTGGACGTGGAATGGCAGCGCCACAAAGCCGACCTTTCAGCCGTCCGTCCTGGTGAAAGGGAGCGAGTTCACGGACGCAGGCCGTGCCGCTTACGAGTCATGGTTCGCTGCCGGGTGCCCGCAGCCTTCTCCGCTGCGGTTTGAGTCACGCGATACGTGCTGCCACAGCTTCGTGGTCGATGGCCGCATGCAGTTCCTGAGCGACTGCACCCACTCGCTGGCCGGCCAGACGGTACTGATCCCAGACTGGCCGACAGGAGGCGTGTGACATGGCCGCCGACAACCTGCCGCCCGACCAGCCACCCGGCGCCACCGACCCGGCTGCCGCCCTGGCTGCCATCGCCGCAGCCGACACCGAAGCAGCTCGCCGCGCCCATGCCCAGCAGGCCGGCGTGCTGCGCCTGGGCTACGTGATCAACGTCTGCAGCTACCTGGCCGTCATGGGTGTACTCGGCGGTTGCTTCTACGTGATGACCGGTGGATCCGGCGTGCAGATCGACCCAGGCGTCGCCGCCATGCTCGGCGGCATCATCGGCGCCGCAGTGCAGTGGCTGTTCGCCAACGCATCGCAAGCCAATGGGTTTTTCTTCGGATCCAGCCCCGGCAGCCGGCAGTTGGCCAGCGATCTGGGCAAGGCGGTAGCCAATCAGCGGCGGGAGCCGGCGCAGGAGTAGCCGTGTGCCTGTCCAGTTGATGGGCGGGCGCCACCAGTTCGCGGCGATACGCTGCGAACCGTTCGGCGCGGGCATCCGTGCGAGGCTGCTGCAATGCGGGGAGCAGCAGGCCGCGCTCCACGAACTCGGGGTAGTAGCCGACATGGCGCCAGTCGCCGGCCTGGCCTGGGTGGCTGCCTGGTGATGTGGCGTGAAACGCCCGCCACGACTGCGTGAGCTGCCATCGGTAGGCCAGCAGGTCGACAGGTGGGGACAGGTCTTGCATGGCGCGGTTGCATCAGCCGGCCAGGCGGTGGCGGGTGATGCCGGTGATACCTGCGGGCAAATTGTTGGCACCCACCGCGGTATCGATGAAGGCCGATTCGCCGCCGCCCGTGGCCTTGAGGTAGTCGACCTCCACGCGAGCCGTATCGATGAGCGTGCGGGCCAGGTCAGACACGGCAGATGCCTTGCTGACGGCGCCCTTGATGGCGTCGGCGCTGGTGGCTGGCGCGCTGCGCAGTTCGCGCAACTGCTCGAACAGAAGGGCCCGCAGGTCGCTGATGTTGTTGCTCATGATGGGGTGCTTTCCTCGAGGAGTTGCCGTGCCTCTTTGGCGCGGCGGTTGATCTGTCGGGTGAGTGCGCCGCGCAGTTGCGCAAGCTGGGCCAGTTCGGGCGGCAGGCGGGTGTGCACCGAGTTGCGGCGCATCAGCTCCTGGCGGCTGACCAGTTCGACTGCGTCGAGCGTGATCTTGTTGACCTCGGTGCTGCGTCGGCCGGGCAAGAACACCACCGCGTGATCGGCTGGGATGGGGCCGTTGGCGGCCTCCCATACGAGCCGGTGCACTGCCACCCAACGGCGGGCGGGGGCAAGTGCCTGGTCATCGGTGACCTTGCGTTCGAGCACGCCGTCTTTGTTGATGCGCAGGCTGCCGATGGGAAGGTATCGAGGGGATTCATGTGCGGGCCGGCCAGGCTTGAATCGCGTCTCGACACTGCGGCCACCGGCGTCGTAATGCTGGCCCTTGTTCCATGGGGACTGGCCGGGCTGGAAGTGCGTTGCGGCCATGCGTGGGTCTTGCTTGCCACGCTGGATGCGGCCCGACTTCTCGCTTGCTAGGTAGGCGTCCGTCTTGAGTAGGCCAAGGTCGTTGGCCTTGCGGTAGACAGTGCTTTCCGGGAGGCCAAGGGCTTCGGCCAGATCGGCGGTGCGGCTGTCCGCGTAGTGCAAGCGCAGCAGCTGCAGTTCATGCGGCTGCCACGACTTGCGCGGGGCGCGGATGCCGCGGCTCTTGGTCACAGCGCAACCTGTTGGCTGCAGTCGAGCACGTCGGCGGGCAGCTTGTTCAGCCACCCTTCCACCCGCTCGACCTGCATGTCCAGCCCGCGTGCGATGCGGTATTCGAGCGATGCACCCTTGCTGTTCTCCCAGCATGGCAGCAAGGCGATGCCGTCGCACAGCACGAGTTCGCGGATGTCGATGACCATGCACTGGCGCCAGTTGCTGCAACGCAGCCAGCCGGCCCAGCGGCGCTGCAGCTTGGCGCTCAACAACGCAAACAGGCCATGCGCCGTCAGCTCGGCCGGGTTGACCACCTCGTAACCGGCGGCGCGCAGCGACTTGGCGGCGGCATGGAAGGCCGGGAAGTTGAGGTCCGGGTAGCCCGTCATCGGGCCGGCCAGGTAGAGGCGCACCTTGGGTGTCAGGCGATCGCGCAGCAGCTTGCCCAGCGGTGTGATTTCGAGCGGCGGGTTTTGCGTGATGAGCTGGCCGGGCTGGACGTCGAAGGCATCGCCGCTCATCGTGCGCCCTCCCCGCTCGTCATCACGTGCCCGGCTTCGAGGCGCTCGCGCACGATGCGCAGCGCCTGGTCGAGCACGGCCTGCGTGCAGTCGGGCTCGGCCAGTTGCTGGTCGTGCAGGGTGAGCAGGTCGTTGACGGCGGTGATGCCGGGGCCTGAGAAGGCCCAGCGGCCCGTCGCCAGGCCGCGTTCGCGCATGGTGTGGATGTGCTGCTGGGCGGTGATGCAGGTGTCGAGGTTGAGGTCGTCACCCAGACCCAGCTCGGCGAGCACCATCGCGATGTTGGCGGCCACGGCCAGGGTGCTGGCTTCGGCATCGCTGCCGCGGCCCAGGGTGATGCGCTGCATGGCATCGTGGTACGCGATGGCCAGGGTGAGCAACTGGCTGTGGCTCAGCGGCTGGGCCATGGCGGCGGCGGCTTCGCGGATCTGCTGTTGCTCGGCCTGGTAGGCGTTGGGCATGGGGTAGACGCTGGCCAGCGCTGCAGCGGCGGCGCTCAGCCGCTGGGGCGGCGCGGCGTGGGCCGGTAGTTGATGGGTGATGGCGGGCATGGGTGGAGCTCAGGCGGTGGCAGTGGCGGTGGCGGTGGTTTGGGCGTGCTGCATCTGCTCGACACGACCGTCCAGATAGCGCAGCTCAGTGCCGATGCGCGTGGGGTGCTGGCGAAAATCCATCGACCCCGGGCGCGGCACGAAGGGCAGATCGGTCGGGGTGCGGGCGCGCAGGGATTCGCCGCGCATCAGGTGCTCGGCCAGGCGGCAGGCAACGCGGTGATGCGGCGCTGTGTCCAGGCCCTGCACGGTGGCGTCGCTGCGCAGGCGCTTGGTCTTGTGGCTGCGGTTGCTGGTCGTGACGCTGGGCTGCAGCGGCGCCAGCTTGGTGGCGGCGGCTGGTGGTGCCCATGCGGCTGGGCCGGCCGGCGGCGTGATGGGCATGGCGTGGGCCTGCTGGGTCTGTTGCTTGACCCAGAAGTCGCGGTGCTCGACGTCGGTGAAGTACCGGACGCGGCGCTTGAAGCCGTTGCCCTGCACGCTGTTGTCGCCCATGTGCAGCTCGCCGCGGCGCACCATGCGCAGTGCACATTGGTTGCGCGCGTGCGCCGTGGCCGGCGCTGTCAGCTCAGACATCGCCACGCCGCCGAAACGCGCCGCCAGGTCGATGATTTCCTGCCGCATGACGGCGGTGGTTTCGGTGGCTTTGGCCATGGCGCCTTACTCCGGCGTGCCGAGCAGGATGGCGGTGCCGGTGCTCGACTCGATGCGGCCCCAGCTCACGCGGAAGGCAGCTTCGGCGGCCTTGTGCGGGCGCACCAGCTCGATGCGAAAGGTGATCGAGCCGTCGTCGCGCTTGATGGTGTAGCGCAGGCGGGCGGCGAGGTCGACCGCGTCGTCGTTCTCGAACACAGGCAGCTTGAGCATGATCTGCTCGGGCAACTTGACGCTGCCGCTGGCGTTGTTGTCGGCCTGGAAGGCCAGCGAGGTGCTGCCGTCCTGCAGGCGCTGCACGGCGATGACCTTGCCGTCGAGCTTGGCCTCGAAGTCGAGAATCATCTGCAGCAGATCCGCCGCGGCGGGCACAGCCACGTCGGGCAGGTTGTCCTCGAGGAATTGGGCGAAGGCGAGCTGCGTGAGCGGCTTGCGGTCGATGGCGGCCCAGGTCTTCCACTCGCGGCTGTACGGCACATCGAACGAGGCGCGGAACTCGCGCCAGTCGCTCTGCTCGTCGACATCGTCACTGGCGCCCTTGACGCTGTCGAAGTCGTCGAACACGGCCAGGAAGCGCGGCGGCTCCATCGTGGCGTAGATCTGCGAGCGGTCGACCGCATGCAGGTTGAAGTAGGCGATGAAGCTGGCGGTGTCGCGCAGCTTGACGAGGCCGGCAGGGCGCTGCGGGGTGCCGATGATCGGCGTCTCCTGCATGTCGAAGCCGTGCGGCACCAGGGCATAGGCCTTGGCGTTGCGCTCGGCACTGGCGCGCGGTGCGCCGATGGCGGCGCCGGCCGCGAGCAGGGATGCAACGTTGCCGTCGTCGCCGTCGATGAGGGATGAAATGTCGGACATGGTGAGGGTTCTCCGCTGTGCGGTTGTGTGATCGTTGAGGGGATGCGCGGGGCTGGGCTGATCAGCCGCTGACCTGGCGCTGCGTGGCCAGGCTCAGGCCGGGCAAGTCGTCTTGCTTGGGGTGGCTGCGCTGCACGTTGCCCTCGGGCGTGGGGAACATCACCGTGCCGCTGCTCTTGATCTGCGGGGCCTTGAGCTTGATGTCGTCCTTGACGACGACGGCCTCGCTGCTGCCCTTGAGCGGGCTCACGGTGAGCTTGAGTTCGAGCGTGCCGCTGCCGTTGGTGATCTGCACCTGCGTCACCAGCTCCTGCAGCTTGGCTTCGAGGTCTTCGATGACGACACCGCCGCGCAGATCGCGCAGGGTGTCAAAGAGTGGGCGTCGTGCCATGGCGGTGGTGCCTTTCAGGTTGGATGGCGGTGGAAGGTGCCGACGCATCGGCGGGGGTGGATGTGGTGGTGGTGATAGCGTGGCGCGGGCCGATGTAGACCAGCACCTCCCAGGCGTTGAGCGAACCGCCCAGCCACAGGACGATGCAGACCCAGCCGACGCCCTCGGCGATGGCTTGCAAGAGGTTTCTCATGTCGGATCGATGGCGGCCTGGTGTGCCGGCTCGCGTGGTTCGTGGCGGGGTGCGGGGCGGTCGAGCAGCTCGATGAAGTCGACGCCCACGCAGCGGACGGCGGCCTCTTGGCCGGCGGTGTGGCCCAGGCCGATGCCCAGGCAGTGCACGTACACGCGGGCATCGCGGCGCAACTTGCGGGCGGCCAGCTGCGCGGCGCGGTGGCCGGCGGCCTGCACGCCGTAGTCGCGGTGGGCCACCACGGGCTCGGCATGTGTGCTGGCCGGTGCCAGCTCGATGTACACGCCGTACTGCAGCGACCCCGCATCCAGGCGCACTGCGGCATCGCATGCCAGGACGCCGTAGATGCGGTGTGCGCTCATGATGGGATGGGCTCGACCGCCTGCTCAGGGCTTGGGGCCGAGCAGGTAGGCGGCGAAGGCGCCGAGCATTTGCACCAGGCGCCAGACGCCATACAGGCAGCCGGCCAGCACCACGGCCAGGCCCTGCGCGATGGCCTCGGCGCGGTTGCGCTTGCGCGGGTAGTACGGGCCGGCGAGCGGGTTGAAGTCGGTGTTACGCACCTTGCGTGCCCTCGTTGCCCAGCAGGCGTTGACCCATGCCCACGACGCGGCCGAAGCTGTGCGCTTTGCCTTCGGTGGCAATGGCGAGCTTCGCGGCATTGATTTCGACTTGGACGTTGTCGTTCAACACCTTGAAGTTGGCTGCGATAGCCATGCCGCGCGAGGCATCCATATCGCCTCTCTTGAGTGCAACGATCGTGTCCAAGATCATTCGGCGGGCATCGCCAAACGTTGCGATCTGGTTAACTTCCATGACGGGCTCTCTTCAGGTAAAGGTTGAGAAGGATGAGTTCTGCGCGAGCTTGTGGGTCGCGCTTGATGCCCCTGAGGGCGGCTAGAAATTCGCGGTAGTCGGGGTCGAAGGGGTAGGCCGGCGGCTGGCCCTTCCACATGCCTATGGCCCCGCACGCCAAGGGCACGGCGTTGGTTGCTGTCCAGGAAGGGTTGTTGCTGCAACAGCCAGCAAATGCCATCGCCCTTCGCTGCACGTCTTCCGGAGACAACCACCTGTCCCGGCTGATCCGCTCAAGAGCCCGCCTCACGCGATAGACAGGCGTTAGGCTGTGGGTTGTCCCGTAGTGGCGCACTGGCATTTCAGAGCCCAGGCACCCCGTTCGAGAAGATCGCGGCGCCCAGGTGGGCGATGACCAGGCAGGCGAACACGGCGGCGACGGCGGTGAGCGGCATGCGAAGGAACACCACGCCGCGCCACACGTCGCGGGCAACGATGACGAACGCCAGCCACAGGCCCTTGAAGCACTCGCGGTTGGCGGCCACCTGCGCAGCGTCGACCTCGCTGAGCGGGCCGCGCTTGATCTGCTCGTCCGTGGGGTGCAGCACGTCCAAGGCAGCGGCGGCCGAGTCGCGGAACGCGCGCACCAGCGTGTTGCGTGCGGGGTGCGCCGGCTGGCTGGGCACGGCGCGGGCATCGAAGCCCGGGTAGCGCTGCATGCCGGCGAAGAAAGCCTGTTCACCAGCGCTGAGCGCCTTGACGGGCCGGCGAGCCCGCGCATCGTTGGCGGCGCGGTTGTGGGGGCGGGTGGTCATGATTGACGCTCCATGAGGTAGTGGTTTTCGGTCTTCCAGGCGCGCACGCCGATGCCGAAGGTCTTGCGGAATTCCTTGGCGCCGCGGCTGGCCACGAGCCATGCAACGCGATAGATCGAGCCGCGTTGCATCGGGCCGGCTAGGGACCGGCGGGCGATGCGGTACGGTGTGGCGTGATGCCGGCAGTCCTGCGTCTCGACATGCGTCGACATCGCCGCCCAACGGGCGTTGGTGCTGGTCTTGCGTGCTGCGAGCACGACCTTGCACATGTCGACGTCGATGTAGGCCGTGGGCATGGCGCAGTGCGATGAATCAGAAGCCGCGCTGCGCGCTGATGCCGGCGAGCCACATGCGGCGCGGCGGCTTGCCGTTGAGCTGATGCAGGTGATTGCGGCCCACCAACGTGTACGCGCCGACGTCGTCTTGCAGCGGGCTCACGGTCACGCGGTGGGCGCGATCCTTCTTGAACTTCGCCTTGGGTACTTCGGGCTTGGACTGCGCCGCCAGTGCGCGGTGACGGTCGCGGCGGCTCTTGCTCTTGCCGCCAAGCGTGTTGAGGTCGACGTGTTCGCCAATCAAGCCGCGCGCAGGGCCTTGGCCGCGCGGAAGGTGCGGCTGGCCGCCGGGGTGAGCGGAAAACGACGGGCCGGCCGATCCAACATCGACGATGCCGTGCTTGTTGAACAAGCCTGCAATGAGGCGAAAGACCTTGGGCGTGTTGAGCGAAAGCATGGGGTGAACCTCGGGTTCAGGCGTTGAAAGAAGCGCCGTTGCCGGCGTTGGCGTGCGCCAGCTGCATGCGCGGCAGTTGCGGCATGGGCTGGATGGCGGGGAGCGGGTTGCCGTCAGGCAGGCGGATGGCTGAGGCGGGCACGTTGCAGGTGAAGCGCCGGCCGGTGTTGAGCACCAGCACGCGGGCTCGGGCGTCGTCGTAATGGCCGAGCAGCAGCGCGGGGCGCCACTGGATGCCGTCTTGCGCCTGGTGGTCGAGGAGCTTGACCAGCACACGCGGCGCGCTGGCGTCGTCGCCCCGCACCTGCTTTGCTGCCAGCGCAGCGGCGGCGGCCTCGGCCAGGATGGCGTCGAGGCTGGCCGTGATGTCGACTTCTTCGTCGATGTCGAGGCTTTGGATCGGGCTCGGGTGCATGTGGATCCCTTGGCAGTCGCGGCCCCCGGGTTCGGGGTCTTCGTGCTGCGTTGGGATCAATTAAACACGCTGTTTATTAGCGTGTCAACACCTTGTGTGATGCAAAAGCGCACATCCCCCAAACAGAGGAGATGTGGAATCGCTTAGGTGCCGGGCTTCTTGCAGTAGGCCAGGCGCACCGAGTGTTCGAGGTTCGCGATCAGGGTGCCGCGATCGAACCCCTGGTAGAGCAGCGCCGCAGCTTCACTGCGGAGCATGAAGTTGACTGAAGACTAAACACGGGGTGTAATGCTGGAATGAAAACGGCACTGAACGACGCGATCTCGATGCTTGGCGGCCTTGCCGCTTTTGCATCTGCGCTGGACGAGTCCCCTCAGACCGTGAGCAACTGGCGGGGACGGGGAGTGCCAGTCAAGCCGGCCGTGGCAATCGAGCGCCTGACAGACAGCCGTGTGATGCGGTGGCATCTGCGCCCGACGGACTGGCATGAGATCTGGCCAGAGTTGGTGACCGTGCATGGAGCCCCCTTGCCCCCGATTTCGGCCCTCCCCGCCTCGGCTTGCGTTGCGAATTCACATCCGCCGCAGGTTTCAGGGGATGAGGTCGACGGGCGTGAAGAAAGGGCGGCAGCGTGACACACCCTGCAAAGGCGATGGGCGCCGTGGAGGTGGCCCGCCTTCGGGCGGCGTTTGCTCGTCCGCTGTGTGTCACCGATCCGGTGGTGGCGCAGTTGGTCCGGTTGCACCCGTTGTTGGCGGTGGCTGTTTTCCCACGCGCATCACCGCGTGACGAAGGACGATGCGTAGAGGTTCCCACTCTTGCGGGTGCTGATGCTCAGGAATGGTGGCTGCCATGTGCGCCACATAGACCCGATCGAACACCTCCTCCACCTCGCGGATCAGACGCGGATCGATGCGATCGATCAGGGCCATCAATACGGCCTCGCATGCCGCCAGGCGCTGCCGGTGCTGTGTTTGATCAGCCTTGAGGTCGGCAATGAGTGCTCTGAGTTCGTCGTTTTCCATGGGCGCCCTTTCGCGGCTTGGGTTGGGTGGTGTGCAAGCTGCCAGCCTACCGCGACCAGGGCGCCCGCCCTTCCTGCCGTTTGGGGAGTTCGCGTGATGCGCGCAGCACCGGCGCTTGCCGTGATGTGGTCGGCCGAGTGGCTGGCCAAGTACGCCCTGTACCTGCAGCGCCAGGCGCTGGCGGTGTGGGCGAGGGGCTTCGGATGCTGAGCACCTTCGCCGACCAGCTGCGCACCTACGTGGCGGCCCACACGATCGACGATGCAGGCTGCCTGCGCTGGACGGGGTGGTCTGTCAACGGGCACCCAGGCGGCACGATCGGCGGGCGCAAGCTGCTGATTCGCCGGGCTCTGTTCGAGGTCGAGCACGGTGAGCCGGTACCGGCTGGCAAGGTGCTGCGCTGCACGTGCGGCACCCCGCTGTGTGTGGTCCTGAGCCACTGCGGCCTGACGACGTACCAACGCATCGCCGTGGCCTGTGGCGCGCAAGGGCTCATGAGCGGCCCGGTGCGCAGCGCGCATATCGCCGCGGCAAAGCGGGCGGGTCCGCAGGCCAAGATCGATCAAGAACAGGCATTGGCCATTCGCGCCAGTGACGAGCCCGGGGTGGTGCTGGCCGCCCGCCACGGCATATCGCCAGCGACGGTTAGCAAGATCAGGCGCGGCCTGGTTCGGCGTGATTTCGTGGGCAACCCATGGGCAGCGCTGATGCCCCACAGCCAGGGGCATGCATGACCGGCGCCATCCCCATGTGCCGCAACTGCCGACACGGTGAGTGGGTACCAAGCCGGGGCGGAAAGCGCATCAAGCGCAACACGGCTGGCCAGTGCGGCAAGGCCGACCAGCTGGTGTCGATGGCGCTTCGGGTCGTGATGTCGCCGGCCATCGAAGTACGGGTGGCGAAGCGCCCGATCTGGCCCGATGACAAGGCGCATCGCTGCCCGCTGTACGAGGTCAAGCCGGCGGCTGTAGCTGCCACCACCTATGCCGACACACCTCGCCCCGCCGCAGCATGCGGTGCCGAGGCGGCCGGCGTCTGCACGCCTGCGCACTCAGTGCGCCAGCACACGTTGAGGGGTTGAAGAGCATGGTCATGCTGTGGCATCGCGTGTTGTTCGGCGTTGCGGCCTGGTGGTGCGTGCACAAGCGCAGCGTGGCTCGGTCGTGCGTGTACCTGGTCGAGGGCCTTGCCCTGATGCTGGCCGGCGGCGTGTTGACGCTGTTGGTGTTGAGGGCGTGGGCATGACGCGGCTGAGCTGCGAGGCAACGCGCTGCGCAGGCCGGCGCAACTTCACGCCCGAGACGGACGTCTGCTCCATGCGCAATGGCTGCCTGCGCTACCTGACGGCGGTGGTGGGCGACTACGGCCCCGACACGCCGATGCGGCGCTGGCTGTGCGAGCTGCCGCGCTTTGAACAACGCATTGCGCCGCCCGATGGGCTGGCCGCTGCAGATGCCCAGGCGCTGGCCGCCTGGCGCGAGATCCGGGGTGTGCTGGCGGCCGATGCGCCGGGCACCACCCCAACAACGCAAGGCGATCCCGATCATGACAACTCTGACTGCGCGCGTGCCCGCTGAGGCCGCGCCCGGCCCATCAGGCGGGCCTGCGCTGCGCCTGCCGGGCACCGACAAGCCTGGCGTGTACAAGCCGGCGCACGAGGGCCGCTATGTGGCGAGCTGGGGCTCGAGATCCTGCGGCGTGTGCGGTGTGCATCGCCCATTGCAGGGCGGCAAGTGGAAGCGTCACCCGGTGCGAGGCTGGGTGGCGGATTGCTGCAATGGGCGTGGCGTGGCCGTGCCGGCTGTGGGTGGGGTTGCGTGATGCGCGAGTACGCGAAGCTGGCGCCGAAGTTCTGGACCGGCGAAACAGGCAAGCGCATCAAGAAGGCCGGGCCTGAAGGCGTGGTGGTGGCGGTGTACCTGATGTCATCGCCGCACTCGAACATGATCGGCATCTTCCATCAGCCCGTCATGTACATGGCGTATGAGACCGGACTGAGCATCGAAGGGGCTTCTAAGGGGCTTCGCATCTGCATGGATGCGGGTTTCTGTCGCTTCGATGAGGCATCCGACATGGTGTGGTTGCCTGAGATGGCGCAGTACCAGATCGCGAAGGCCCTTTCCCCTGGTGACAAGCGCTGCAAGGGCATCCGCAAGGACTATGCGGCCCTGCCGGATTGCCCGTTTCTTGGGGCGTTTTTCGACCGCTACGCCCAGGCGTTTCACCTGCCGACGCGGCGCAATGGCACTGGTGAACCTGTGCCGGTTTCGCATGCCCCTCCGAAGCCCCTTCGAAGCCAGGAGCAGGAGCAGGAGCAGGAGCAGGAGCAGGAGCAGGAGCAACAACCCCCTGCCCCTGACGGTGACGGGGCTGCCCCCCCTGCTGCTGCCGGTGTTGCGACGGCAAAGAAACGCCGCCCTGCCGAGGCCCCGGAAGAGGTCTTGAAGCCGGAAGACGTCGACGCCCAGGTCTGGCGCGATTGGCTGAAGCTGCGCGGCGCGAAGAAGGCGCCGGTCACGCCGACGGTGTTGGCAGGCGCGACCAGCGAGGCGGCCAAGGCTGGGCTAACGCTGGGCGAGTTCCTGGCCGTGTGGTGCCGACGTGGCACGCAAGGCCTGGAAGCCGCATGGATCAAGGCCGATGAGCGGGGCAATGGCCGCCACGGTCGCCCGCCCGACCGAATCGACCGCCAGCTCGAAACCGCTGGGCTGATGGTCGGCAGTGCCTACGGCTACCCCGCTCCCGCCAGCCCCTCAACCCCCCCGATGGAGGTCACCGATGTCACAGCCCGTGCAATCGCAGCGTGAGGCAGTGCCTGCCGCCTGGGTCGACCGGATCTGGGGCGTGATGCGCGCCACGTACGGCGTTGCGTTCGATCGGCAATGGGCCTGCCCTGCTGGCATCGACCCCGTGCAGCACGTGTCGGCCATGCGTACGCACTGGGCTGGCAATCTGGCGGTGTTCGCCGGCAACCCAGCGGCCATCGCCTACGCCCTGGACAACCTGCCGCCCCATGTGCCCAACCTGATCGAGTTCGTTGCCCTGTGCCGGCGCCGGCCTGATGCGCCGCTGCCTGCGCTCGAAGGGCCGGCTGCTGATCCTGCTCGTGTGGCTGAGGCGATGGGCAAGGCGAAGGCGCCGAGTGCACCACGCCACCCGATGGCCTGGGTGCATGAGGTGCGGGCACGAGAGGCGCGAGGCGATCGCGTGTGTCGCTATGCCCGAGAGGCGTGGCGCCAGGCTTTGCGTCTGCCGCTCGATGCGCCGGCACGGCAAGGTGATGCAGCATGAGCACGGTGCGCCGAGTGCGTGGGCAGGTGGTGCGGATGTCGACCGAGATGGATCGATGCATGCCGAGCAAGCCGCGTGTGTTGTGCCTGGTCTGCGCAAGGCGGTTGCCCGAAGGCTCGCCTATGCATCGGGATCGGGTGACGCTGGATGCCAGCGCAATCGAGCTGGGTGCGATCGGCTGTCGGATGTGGGTGGGCGAAGTCCAGCCGCGGTTGTCGCAGGCCGGGCGCGCGTGGGGCGGTCGCTACTTCAGCGATGCCGGGCGGCGCGCGGAAAGTCTGTCCCGACGTGGGGCCCCACCACCCCCCATAGGTTCTCCCAGCGCCTCGGCAGATGCGAGTGATTCGAACG
>Ga0208197_1002886_pt1 | contig 14500 bp, 18 predicted proteins | sample AD_JPNNA4_MetaG_FD_184444 | JGI IMG/M metagenome (GOLD analysis project Ga0208197, IMG submission 184444) | Active sludge microbial communities of municipal wastewater-treating anaerobic digesters from Japan - AD_JPNNA4_MetaG (SPAdes) (version 2) | ecosystem: Engineered > Bioreactor > Anaerobic...
CGCAGGTTAAACAACCTTATTAGAATGGGGGAGTCCTCAATAGCTGGCGGCTTCCCTATTTCTATTTATTGAAAGGAGAAAATTTATTATGTTGAAAAAAACCATTACTTACGAGGACTATGACGGAAATAAAAGGACTGAGGATTTCTATTTCAATCTTTCTAAGGCAGAAATTATGGAAATGGAATTGAGTGTTTCTGGTGGTATGACCCAAATGCTCAATAGGATTGTTGCTGAACGGGATGGCGAAAAAATCATTAAGACTTTCAAAGAGATCATTCTTAAAGCTTACGGTGAAAAATCTCCGGATGGAAAGAGGTTTATCAAGTCTGAAGAACTTTCTACAGCTTTTTCTCAAACCGAGGCCTTTTCTCAATTATTTATAGAACTAGCTACCGATGCGGATGCAGCAGCTAAGTTTATAAACGGTATTATTCCGGCGGATACCCCTAAAATAGCAGCGCCGGTTAAACAACAATAAAAAGTTAAGGAGGATTGAGGAATGCTTCAGATTACGATACCAGCTGTCGAACTATGGGATGAGCGGAAACAGGAATTCATCACCACAAAAGAGCAGACATTACAATTGGAGCATTCCCTCGTCTCTCTTTCAAAATGGGAATCTAAATGGTGTAAACCGTTTTTAAATAAACAAGAAAAAACCTTTGAAGAAACTTTGGATTATATAAAATGTATGACCCTTACGCAGAACGTTGATCCAGAAGTCTACAACTACCTAACCAACGGAAACATTAAGGAGATTAACGAGTATATAGGAGCCCCGATGACAGCAACTTATTTTTCGGATGAAAAAACCAGTAAAACAAGTAGAGAGCAAGTTACAGCTGAGCTTATTTATTATTGGATGATTGCGTTGAATATTCCATTTGAGTGTCAAAATTGGCATCTTAACCGTCTTCTTACTTTAATTAAGGTTTGCAGTATTAAAAATCAGCCTCCAAAAAAGAGAAGCAGAAAAGAAATTATGAGGAGAAACGCTGCTTTGAATGCCGCTCGTAGAAAACAATTAAATACAAAGGGATAAAATACGCAAAGAAGGAGGTAAACAAATGAGTAATAGTCCGCTAGTAACATATACAAAATTATCACCGAATAATTCTGGCAAGCGTAATCACATTATCGATACCATTTCTATTCATTGTATGGCTGGAAATCTTAGTGTTGAGGAATGCGGTGATCTTTTCGCCAACCCAAATCTTAAAGCAAGCAGTAATTATGGGATTGGAAGCGATGGACGTATTGCATTGTATGTTGACGAAGCCGATCGATCATGGTGTACCTCATCTTCATCTAATGATAACAGGGCGATCACCATTGAAGTGGCCAATACTGTAGCCGCTGATCCGTGGCCGGTATCTGATAAGGCATACGCATCACTGATTGATCTTTTGGTGGATATCTGTAAGAGAAACAACATTAAAGCATTGTTGTGGAAAGCCGATAAGAATTTAATTGGACAGATTGATAAACAGAATATGACAGTACATAGGTGGTTTGCATCCAAATCATGCCCTGGCGACTGGTTATACAACCGGCATGGGGAAATCGCAGATGAGGTCAACAAGCGGCTTAATACTGAAATAAATACGGAGGATGATGACATGGACGTTGAAAAATTTAAGGAGCTCTGGTTGGAAATGCGGAATGAGTTAAAGGACAACGACAGCAACGCATACAGCAAAGAGGCTAGAACTTGGGCTACTGAAATCGGTTTGATTGCGGGAGGCGGAATCGGAAAGGACGGAAATCCGAACTATATGTGGGAGGATCTTCTGACTCGCGAGCAGTTTGTAACGGTGCTTTACCGCTTCGCTCAGCTCATAGGTAAAGTATAATGGAACGGGGCAAGCATGAAACCGCCGCACCTGTGAAGAAAAAGTGCGAATGGAGCAAGGTAATGACACTTCTGGTCGTGCTTGCTGGATTTATCATCGCACAGGAGACTCTCGTCCTGATGTATTACTGCATTAGAAACGAGTATACTTCCACGGCAGCGTGGCTTACGGCTTCCGTCGGTCTGGCCGAGGTAATCATCGGAGCCGGTCTTACTGGGTATCTAAACCTTGTGAAGTCGGATCACAAAGAGGGTGGAATAACTTTTGAATCAGCAAAGGCTGCTGGTTTCAAGCAGGATAGCGGGGGCAACTATAATAGCCCCGCAATTTAGAACGGGGGATAATAATGAACACTATTATTACAAAACTTAAAACGAGCGCGACACTATGGGCTGTTATTGGCGCATTTGCTCTCGCGGCAGTCAATCTGATTTATGGGAGCAACAATACCGCTTCGAGCATTGCTAGCGCAATCATCGCGATAATCCCTGCCTCTATCTACATCTACCAGAAGTTCAAGCTGAGGATTGTATATGCGGACTCTAATAGTGACGAAAAGATTTCTGTGGAGGAACTTGTTGCTGCTATTAAGATTGCTTTTGAAGATAGCGATAAAGAACTGAAAACAGTATCAGATGCTATAGGGACTATTATTGATGCCATTTCGAAGAATACAAGTGTCTCAACGTCAGACAGTGATACAACTTAACTTCTATAAAAGGAGAATTTTGTATGATAAAGTTTAGACAAAAGGGTGATTTCTCTAAACTGACACGTTTCTTGGAGAAAGCCAAAGAGGCTGTACATCTCGGAGATCTCGACAAGTATGGTCGGGAGGGAGTAGCCGCCCTTGCGTCTGCAACACCTGTCGATTCCGGTCTCACAGCTGATTCGTGGCGTTATGAGATAACCAACAAACAAGGATCGGCAAAGATTACTTTTTATAACTCAAATATTCAAAATGGAATTCCAATTGCCATTATTCTACAGTATGGTCATGGAACTCGAAACGGCGGCTGGGTACAGGGGCGAGACTACATCAATCCTGCTATCCAGCCTATTTTTGACAAAATCGTAAATGAAGCATGGAGGGAGGTTACTAAGCTATGAGCAGGACAATCGATTCAAGAGTTGTTGAGATGCAGTTTGACAATAAACAATTTGAGTCAAATGTCAAAGCCACAATGTCAACTCTTGATAAACTTAAACAAAGTTTGAATATGACCGGAAGTTATGACAGTATGTCAGGACTTAGCGGGGCCGTAGAATCAGTTAGTATGAAGTTTTCGGCTCTTGAGGTCATAGCAGTAACAGCCCTCGCAAATATCACCAATTCTGCGATTAATGCCGGAAAGAGGATCGTTTCAGCTTTGACTATAGAACCAATTTCAGAGGGATTTTCGGAATACGAACTTAAGATGGGTTCGATTCAAACTATCATGGCTGGTACTGGAGCTTCTCTTGAACAAGTTAATGCTAAATTAGAAGAATTAAATATTTATGCCGATAAGACAATATATTCGTTTGGCGATATGACATCAAATATAGGTAAATTTACAAACGCAGGAGTCTCGTTAGACGAATCGGTTGCCGCTATTAAGGGTGTTGCAAATGCCGCGGCTTTATCAGGGTCGAACACTAACGAAGCTTCTCGTGCCATGTACAACTTTGCACAGGCGTTATCAGCCGGATATGTCAAACTCATCGACTGGAAATCTATTGAAAATGCTAATATGGCCACTGTTGAATTTAAAACGCAACTTCTTGAGTCTGCTGTTGCTGCCGGTACATTGTCTAAAACTACAGACGGAATGTATAAGACGCTTAAAGGGACCGTTATAAGTGCAACGCTTGGTTTTAACGATAGTCTGCAAGAACAATGGATGACAACCGAAGTTCTTGTAAAAACACTTAACGATTACGCTGACGAGACAACCGATATAGGTAAGAGGGCAACGGCCGCTGCAACCGAAGTCAAGACTCTTACTCAATTGTTTGATACGTTAAAGGAAGCAGCTGGCTCTGGTTGGGCTCAAACTTGGGAGCTCGTAATTGGTGACTTTGAGGAAGCTAAAGAAACTCTTACGTATCTCAATGATACTATTGGCGGTTTTATAGATCGCATGTCTGATGCTCGAAACGAATTATTATCTGGAGCATTATCATCTGGTTGGAAACAGTTAATGAAACATGGTATATCAGACAGCGAAGATTTTAAACAAACGATTGCGGCAGTTGCCAAAGAACATGGTATTTCTGTTGATAAGATGGTCGAAGATGCTGGATCGTTTGAAAAATCTTTAAAAAATGGTTGGTTAACCTCTGATATACTTTCTGAATCGATAGAAAAATTAACCGAGAAATTTGATGGTTTGTCAGAAGAAGAAATCGCCCAAATGGGATACACTATAGAGAATGTCGAAGCGTTAAAAAAACTGAATTCTGAGGTAAAAGACGGTTCGGTTTCTATGGAAGAGTTCGAAGAGAAAATTAAAAGTCTTTCTGGCCGTGAAATGATATTTGAAAGTTTATTTAATATCGCGAAAGGTATCGGCAGCGTTCTAAAACCTATAGGTGAAGCGTTTAGAGACATATTTCCCCCAACAACAAGCGAGCAGCTTCACTCATTTATTGTTGGGTTGCATGAATTCTCAGAGAAACTCAAAATAGGAGACGAAACTGCTAAAAACATTAAAGACACATTCAAAGGTTTCTTCGCTCTTCTTGATATTGGTAAGATGGCTTTAACAGCAATCGTTGGAGGTCTTCTTTCTCTTGTTAAAGCATTATTTCCAGTTACCGGTAACTTTCTTTCGGTAACCGGAGGTGTTGGAGAATTTATAGTTGCTATTCGTGATGCATTAAAGTCTTCGGATACATTCAACGTCGCAATTCAAAACATCGGTAAAGTTTTAATACCAGTCGCAGAAGGAATTGTAATGTTTACCGATCTGATAGCAAATGCTTTTAAAGCTGTCAGGACACCAGACTTGACTGGTATTGACGAGTTTACTGAACAAATAGAAAAGAGATTTCAACCCTTAATTAAACTGGGTGAAGCTTTTAAAAGTTTCCTTTCTTTCTTCTACAATTTAGCATCTACAATCGGTGAGATACTTAGTCGATTGAGTGCCAGTATATTTAAATCACTAAATGACTCTGATTTCAATTCTATATTTGATTTCATAAACAGCGGCTTATTTGCTGCAATATTATATGGGATTAAAAAGTTCATAAATTCATTAACCGAAATAACAGATAGTGCTGGAGGATTCTTATCTGGTATTACCGGTATTTTTGATGGAGTTAGAGGTTGTCTTGAAGCTTATCAGTCCAATTTAAAAGCGAATGTATTATTAAAAATTGCTATATCTATAGGTATATTAGCTGCTGCTCTTCTGACTATATCGATGATTGATTCAGAAAAACTTACTACTTCCTTAGCTGCTATGACAGCAATGTTTGTTGAACTCTTTGGTGCTATGGCCGTATTTAATGCTATTGCGGGGGTTAAAGGTTTCTTTGCAATTAATGCACTCACAACTGGAATGATAGGTTTATCTGTAGCAGTTCTCATACTTGCATCGGCAATGGAGAAATTATCTAGTCTTGATTGGAATGGAGTAGCAAAAGGTCTTGCTGCTATAGCTGGTTTGACTGGCATATTAGTAGGAGCAACAAAATTACTAGAAACCAGTTCTAAAAGCTTAATAGCAGCGTCGGTTGGTTTTATTATATTTGGCACAGCAATTCTAATTCTTACCCAAGCTGTAAAACAGTTAGGTGGTCTAGACCTTGCCGACTTGGCTAAAGGATTAGTTGGAGTCGGTGTCTTAATGGCTGAGTTAGTGTTATTTATGAAGGTTGCTGATCTGAGTGGAATGGGAGCAATAAAAAGTGTTGGAATTCTACTTTTAGCGGCTGCTATAACTGTCTTAGCCGATGCAGTAAAGAAATTAAGCAGTATTAATCTTGGTGATTTGGTTAAAGGGCTTTCCGGACTTGCGGTTATGTTAACTTCTATTGCGATATTTATAAATGTTGCCGGTAATGCTAAAAATGTAATCGCAACAGCCGTTAGTTTAACTATTCTTGGTGTTGCTATGAACCTATTTGCAGCTGCTATTATAAAGATGGGTAATATGTCATGGGAAGAAATGAGTAGAGGATTAATATCCTTAGGCTCAGCTCTTGCTATTGTGACATTGGCTCTCATAGCACTACCTAAAAACATATTCATACAATCACTTGCTTTGATGGATGTTGCTGGCGCTATGCTACTGTTATCACAAGTATTAAAAGCATTTAGTAGCATGTCATGGGAAGAAATAGCAAAGAGTTTAACGGCATTAACTGTTTCTTTAGGGCTTATTATAGGCGCTTTTGTTCTACTATCGAAAACAAGTTCAATAGTTGATTCCTTTGCTTTTAGTGTTCTTGCTGTCTCAATTACTATGTTAGCTGGAGCATTAAAAACGATTGGGTCAATGTCCTTAGCGCAGATTGGAATAGCTTTGATTGGATTAGCTGGAGCATTTACAGTTATTGGCGTAGCCGCAACGCTATTAACACCAGCAATTCCAGCTATATTAGGGTTGGCTGCAGCTATTACACTATTAGGCGTAGGTGTTGCAGCGATTGGTGGTGGTATATTAGCATTATCGGCAGGACTGTCGGCCTTAGCGGTAGCTGGTACTGCTGGCACCGTAGCATTAGTAGCGTTCGTAACAGCTCTTATAGGTTTAATACCTTCCGCTGCAAAAACTCTAGCACAAGGAGTTATTGAGTTTGCAAGAGTTTTAGGGGCAGGCGAACCTATTATCGCGGAAGCCGTAAAGGCAATTGTAATAGCTATTGCGGATGTGTTTGTTACTTTAACACCGGTCGTCGTTGATGGGGCCCTAACGTTATTGACAAAACTCCTTGAATCATTATTAAATTATATGCCGAACATTCTTGACGTTGGTGGAAAACTTGTTGTCGAGTTCTTAAAAGGAATTGCTTCCAACATTCAAAATGTAGTTGAGGCTGGAATTGACCTGATCGTAAACTTCATTAAAGGTGTTACTGCGAAACTTGGCGATATAATACAAGCAGGTTTTGATTTAATGGTGGCTTTTATTAACGGGCTCGCCACTTCAGTTGAGGAGAATGGTGGAGCCGTTCTCGATGCGGTATTAAATCTTATACAATCTATTATTACACTTGCTTTAGAAACTCTTAGTGATTCAATATCTATGTTTTTTAATATCGGTGAAGATATTGTTATAGGTCTTCTTGAAGGTATAAAAAACAAGATATCGGATATAGTGACGGGAGTTACGAATTTAGCAACGTCCGCTATAGAAGCGGCAAGAGAAGCATTACGATCTAGTTCTCCATCAATAGAATTTAAAGACATAGGTTTAGATATCGGTGAAGGGTTAGCCATAGGGATAGACAATAGCACTCCTAAAGTAGAAGCGTCATCCGAGAAAATGACTGAGAAGGCTGTCGCTGCCGCTGAAAAGGCTGCGGCTAAAACCGCAAAGGAAGCCGAGAAAGCTGCTAAGGACGCTTTTAATGCTTCCGTAGAATGGATTGATGAACGTAAATATTATAACGAACTAAGTTTGTATGAAGAATTAGACGCATGGGAACGTGTACAATCTAGATATTTAGAAGGTACTGAGGAACGTAAGAAAGCTGATCGAGAAGTTTATCGCGTAAAGAAAGAAATAGCTCAGGCCGATGTAGACTTCGCACAAAGGGTTATAGACGTAAGTCGTGACGCTATGGATAAACGAATTCAGTACGAACAAGAGTACTTAGATGCGTGCAGACGGATTAACGACCAACTCGAGAGGGATATCAAAGACCTTAACGAGCAATACGATCAGGCCCTCGAATCCCGAACGAAGTCTCTATATGATACGTATGGTTTATTTGAGAAAGTAGAACCTAAGGACGAGGTACTTGGTAGCGATCTCATCAAGAATTTAAAAGATCAGGTTATCGAGTTCGACGAATGGACAAGACAAATGAGTGAACTGTCCGGTAAAGGAGTCGACTCCGCACTAATAGACGAACTACAAAAGATGGGACCTAGGTCTTTATCTGAAATCAAGGCTTTGAATAAGCTGTCCGAACCAGAGTTGATCGAATACGTATCGCTATGGCGAGAAAAATCGAACCAGGCCAGGACCGTTGCGACTAAAGAGCTCGAGGGGTTACGCATTGAAACGTCGAACAAAATAAGGATGTTGAACAAGCAGGCCAGAATAGATCTCGAGGAGCAAAGACTTATATTTGAAGAAAAGACTAAACAATTAGCCGAAGAAACAGCTAAAACGATTGAGAATATGAAAAATGACTGGCTCAAGAAGATTGGCGAGTTGCGGACAAAAGGCGAAAAAGACTTCAGAAAGTTTGCGGATAATATAGTATCCATTATGAGAACTCCCGACTGGATGGGACTCGGACAAAATATCGTCGACGGAATGAAGTATGGTATATTATCGAAAGCCTCAGAACTAGCACAGGCAGCAGCGCGGACTGCTAAGGACGCATTGCAAGCAGCCAGAGACGCGATAGGAGTAGCATCCCCCTCAAAGAAATTTGCCGAGTTAGGTAAATGGTCGATGGTGGGGTTTGCTGAGGGTTTGAAAAAATATAGTCATCTTGGTATGTCGTCCGCCGCCGATATGGGAATGTCTACGATATCTACTTTGAAGAATATCATATCGGCAATATCTGATGTGATTAATGACAATGTGGATATAAATCCTGTCATCAGACCCGTTCTAGATCTCAGTGACGTGGAGGCTGGAAGTTTACTCATTAATGATTTACTCTCCAAGAATAAAGGAATAAATGTAGATGATGTAATAAGGAAACTACCAACGTTCGCCACATCTAGTGAATCTGACGGCGTTAACAGGTCTGAAACTCCACAGGAAATAAAGGTATCGTTTGTACAGAACAACTATTCGCCTAAAGCTTTATCTAGACTTGAAATTTACAGACAAACTAAGAACCAAATATCAACATTGAGGGGATTGAGAGGGGTGATGGGTACTACATGATAAAATCCATAACCGTAACAAACCACCTAAACGAATCTATAAAACTTGAATTGGGGTTTCCGGAGAGATCCGGTTTCCTCATTCAAGAAATATCAGGTCTGGGTCCGGTCAAGGCGGATATAAATGTTTCTGAGTTATCTAGTGTTGACGGGTCAATCTATAATTCCGCTCGTCTGCCATCCCGTAATATAGTTTTCAATTTAGTTCTTTTAGAGAGCCCGACGATAGAGGATACACGGCAAAAATCTTACAAATATTTTCCCGTTAAGAAGCGCGTACGCCTCCTTATCGAGACGACCAATCGTACGGCTGAGATATTTGGATATGTGGAGTCAAACGAGCCGATTATATTTAGTAGGCAAGAGACTACGCAAATTTCAATAGTGTGTCCGAATCCATATTTCTATTCCGCTGGACCAAAAGGTAAACAGATAACAAGCTTTACTGGTTTTGAGAAGGTATTCTCGTTTCCTTTCTCGAACGAAGCTTTATCGGACAAGTTGCTCGTTATGGGTAACCTCCTTAAGAACCAAATGCAAATAGTACTCTACGAAGGTGATTCGGAGATAGGGTTCAATATTGAAATACACTCCGTCGGCACAGCGGAGCATGTAAGGATTTATAACGTGAACACTCTTGAGAATATGAAGATCGATACAGATAAATTAATCGCCTTGACCGGGCAACCTATCATAATGGGGGATTCCATATTTATATCCACAATTAAAGGTGATAAATCTATCCAGTTACTAAGAGAAGGCGTATATTACAACATTATCAACTGTTTAGATAGGGATGCAACGTGGATGTTCTTGCGAAAAGGAGATAACGTATTTGCCTTCGATGCGGAAGAAGGCGGGAGTAACTTATTTTTCAGAATAATAAATCAAGTCATATATCAGGGAATTTAAAAGGAGGTAACTATGGAAAAAGATTTTTTTGAAATACTCGTTTTGAATTCCAATTTAGAAACTATAAAAAACATAGACACGTTAAAGTCTTTAATCTGGACAGATAGGTACTATGGTGCTGGCGATTTTGAAATTTATACTCCTGTAAATCTTGAGTTAATGTCGTTCTTACAACAAGATTATTATCTGTGGCGTAAAGGTTCCGAACGTCTTATGATGATCGAAAGTATAGAAATAGAATGTGACTTAGAAGAAGGAGATCATCTTATAGTAACGGGAAGATCTCTAGAATTTATTCTTGATCGACGGATCGTTTGGGAACAAACAATACTAACGGGAAATTTCCAAGACGCCATTCAAACCCTACTTAATGAAAACGTTATCTCGCCAGCAATAGAAGATCGTAAAATATCTAATTTTATCTTCGAACCATCAACCGATCCGAACATTCTATTTTTAGACGAGAATTATACTGTCGATGCTCAGATTGAACGAGGCACTAATCTATACGAGGCGATCCTCGCCCTTTGTTTCGAAAGAGGGGTCGGTTTTAAGATAACCCCATCAGATGATAAATTTATATTCAAGTTATACAAGGGTCAGGATAGATCGTATGATCAGTTTGATAATCCCTACGTAGTGTTCTCGTCCAACTTTGAAAATCTAATGAATAGTAATTATATCGAAACTAAAACAAACTTGAAGACGGTAACGCTCGTAGATGGTGAAGAGAAGTCGACGGTGGTCGGTGGAGGATCGGGCTTAACGAGGAGAGAAATCTATACAGACGCTAAGAGTATCTATCGAACAGTTGATGGTGTTACTCTGACGGACGAAGAATATCTCGCCCAGCTTGAGCAGAGAGGATCTGAGGTCTTGTCCGAACACTCTTTCTTAACATCTTTCGATGGTGAGTTAGATAGCGTTACTACTTATAAATACGGCGAAGATTTCTTCCTCGGCGATATCGTACAGATTATCAATGAGTACGGCATAGAGGCTAAGACACGTGTTATAGAGATGATATATTCCCAGGATTCATCAGGTCTCAAAGAATACCCTACGTTTACTGCAGTCTAATAGATAAGGAGGTAAAAAATGGCTTTAACATATGGTTTCTACAACTCGCAAAACGGCGATCGAATGTACGACGCTACTGACATATCGTCGATATTTGATGGTATCATTAAAGACGGAGTGTTTATGTCCATCGGTGACGCATTCATTGTTTCGGCTGCTAATGGTATGCAAGTTAAAGTTGGCTCCGGACGAGCATGGTTTAATCATACATGGACATATAACTCAGTACCGTCATTGCATACAATCGAGCCTGCAGATATAGTTCTTAATCGTATTGATACTGTAGTGTTAGAGATTAACGCTTCCGAGGAAGTAAGGGCGAATAGCATAAAGGTTATAAAGGGCACCCCCGCAAGTAACCCCGTTGCGCCTACCCTTATAGATACCGAACTAGTACACCAGTATCCTTTGGCGGATATTTACGTGGGAGCTAATGTTACAGAGATTATTCCTGCTAATATTACTAACCGCGTTGGTACAGCGGCATGTCCGTTAAGTACTGGAATCCTTGAAACCCTTGACAGTGCACCTTTATTAGCCCAATGGAATAGTGCTTTTACCGTACATTCTCAAGCCTGGGTCGATCAGATGGCGCAGCAACAAAACGACTTCGACGAACGTCAAATGACAATTCAAGCTTGGTACGATCTCGTCAGAGATGATATTACTCTCTTACAAACATTTAATTTTGATAATATCGCTGAGTTACCGGGTTGTACACGCAATACAGTATTCGAGGCGAATGGTGACATTACAGAGACTATATTTACCACTGTGGGTCTCACCACAATCGCTACACGGACAACAGAATTTAATCCGGATCAGACGATAACCGTATCAGTGATAGTTTATGATACGGATGGAGTAACAGTGATTAAAAATTCCGTCATCACTACAATATTTAATGCGGACGGAAGTATTACGGAGGAGGTTGGGTGATGAACTGCTTGATGAGGTGGGTCTCACCACAATCGCTACACGGACAACAGTATTTAATCCGGATCAGACGATAACCGTATCAGTGATAGTTTATGATACGGATGGAGTAACAGTGATTAAAAATTCCGTCATCACTACAATATTTAATGCGGACGGAAGTATTACGGAGGTGGTTGGGTAATGAGCTGGGCAGAGGTAAAGAAAATCAACAGCAATCTTGATAAGCCGCTGGATGAACTGTTTGATGAACTGCTTGATGAGGTTGTAGGGGATAACGCCGACCCCGCTTCCGCAAGCGGCAGTGTGCACGGGAAGCTGAAGGATGTAAAAAACAGGGTTGATACTTTAACAAGTAATTTGGATGACATTGATTTAACATTGCCTAAAAACGTATTTGCATCAGATACTGTTATAATTTCAAATGATGCAGAAAAGCAGATGGTAGGTAATAATAAATATAGATTAGCAAAAGAAATACGTGTTAATCTTAAAGGAACTGTGAGGGTAACATTTCAATATGCGTTGTTGACAGGTTCTTCAGATATTTCTTATTGGTTATTAACAAGAAATGATATAAGCGATGTTATTTTTGACAGTGGGACATATAAATATACAGAATGGAGAACACATACGTCAGATGTACGAGTAGATGCTGGTGATACTATACAGGTTTGGTGTAGGGCATCTAATTCTTCTCAAACACAAGGAGTAAGAAATTTTCGTGTTATGGGAACAGTTGTAACTGGAAATACGAATACTGTGGTATAAGGAGGGATTAGAGATGTATGCAAAAGTACCGGCTATTGACAGCGTGCCGCAGGTTGGAACACGACACCTTTTTGTGGGGGTAAGCATTTCACCCACCGAGGCGGTATGCCATATCAATGATGGCCCATTGGAAGAAGGTTGGATTGAGCTGACTGAACAGGAGTTTAGGCAGTATGTACCAGAACCGGAACCTATCGAACCCGAGCCAACCGAGCAAGAAATTGTCAATGCCGAACTGCTCCTCGGTCAGGCTCAGTTCCTTGAGAGTCAGGCGGCCATAGAAGAAACGGTTGCCATGATTTTACTTGAAACCGTAGGAGGTGGCGCTTAAATGTTTAACCTTGTGAAGCGATATTACGACAAAGGGATTTATAGCAATGCTGACGTAGCAGTATTTGTTCGGGCTGGGAAAATCACCTCGGAGCAGTACCAGGAGATAACTGGAGAGGAATACGTCGCATAAGGACAATGAAGCGTAACAATAACGATATAGCTACTAGTATCGATATTACAGATATACCAGAGGAGGAAAGGCCTAAGGAGGGTTTCTTCTATATAGTTAATGCTGACTGTGAGGGTTATTTCTCCGAGTTTCCCCCGGAACCGGAGCCAGAACCAGTCTTTGATAAGGAATCCGTCGAACAAAAACTAGCACGTATCTATGAACAAAACATTATTCTTATGGATGCTCTGGCAACGACGTTCGAAGAGTTAATAGCCCTACGGGAACTAGTGGAAGGAGGTACTAAATAGATGGTACAACTTTATTACATCCTAGTTACAAATGGTCGTCGAGTTATAGAGCAGGTGCCCGAAAGGTATAGGGCAGACGTTCAGTCTATGCTTTGAGAAAATTACCGGTGAGGGTTTGGATATTTAAAGGAGGATAATAAAATGGCAAAACTTATTGATTATCCTGGGGAGAAATGCTTATGGAACCGTGGATTCAAATGATTATAACGATTATATGCTCTGTTATTGCGTCATCCGGTTTTTGGGCGTATATAACAAGATATGCGGATCGTAAGGACGTAAAAACTGAACTGCTTATAGGATTGGCCCATGACAGGATCGTATATTTGGGAATGGTTTATATCGAGAAAGGTTACATTACTCAGGATGAATATGAAAACCTTTACGAGTATCTTTATAAACCATACGAAAAAATGGGAGGTAATGGATCAGCCGAGCGTATCATGAATGAGGTAAATAAATTACCCATTCGAAAATCAAAATATGTTGAGACACAAATTGATAAAAGCAGCGTTATAGCAAATTAACTTTAATAGTAGTATACAGCACGGAACTAATCACCCATTGATAGACTTAAAAAAATTAGTTTTAAACAGGCTAGCAAAACAGAATTTGACGCATAAAGTAAAATATGAATTTAAAAAGGAGTGGTTATAAATGGCTGAAAGCAAAATCAAGATTTATAAAAACAACCCAACCGCAGGAGACACAGACGGTACACTTGTTTCAAGTGGCACAGGTCAAAATCCTATTGAATCCGGCGCAATCAAAGTACCTGCATCAGGTCACGCGGAAGGAAACTGGATTAAACTTGCCGTGCGTTGTGATACTGGCTACGAAACAGTTGAAGATTCTTCACGCCATGCGCGAATCAGTATTGAGGACTCAACTCATGTCACAAAATGGCAGCTCGCCCCGGATAATTCGGGAGAAGCAGGCACACCTCAAGATTGGGGCGAGCCGTTAGATATCTCAACAAAAATCGGTGCAACAAATACAATCTTCTGGGTCAGAGCAAGAGTAGCGTCTACGGAAGAACCGGCGAATGACACAAGCGTGGATATTCAGGTTGCGGCAACCATAGGAGCAACTTAAGAAGCGCGTACGCCAAGCTAGGGGAGAGGTTGAT
>Ga0208197_1002890_pt1 | contig 14487 bp, 12 predicted proteins | sample AD_JPNNA4_MetaG_FD_184444 | JGI IMG/M metagenome (GOLD analysis project Ga0208197, IMG submission 184444) | Active sludge microbial communities of municipal wastewater-treating anaerobic digesters from Japan - AD_JPNNA4_MetaG (SPAdes) (version 2) | ecosystem: Engineered > Bioreactor > Anaerobic...
TCCTGTTTTTATTTTAAAGCCGGGTAAAACTTCTGCGGCTTCTAAAGCAATGCAATCTCATACCGGCGCTATTGCCGGATCCGATGATGTACTAAACTCTGTGCTAAAAGAAGCGGGAGTAATAAGATGCCAAACATTAGAGGATTTCTTTGATCTTTCTAAAGCTTTTTCTTGGGGTGTAATACCAAAAGGTCCGGGAGTAATAGTAATATCAAATGCCGGCGGACCCGCTGTTATCAGCGCCGATAGCATAATAGAAAATGGGTTAGAAATGGCAGAAATTGATGAGGAAACAAAAAGAAAATTGACAGAAATTCTTCCCGCATCGGCAAGTGTTGATAATCCGGTTGATGTTTTAGGGGATGCTTTGGCTGATCGTTTTGTTAAAACTGCAGAAATTATTCTCCAAAGTGAAACCTGCGATTCTTTATTGATTTTGCTGACCCCCCAGCTTATGACGGAAATTAAAAAAACAGCTGAAGAGATCGTCAATTTATTAAAAAAGTATCATAAACCGATCTTTTGTTCTTTTATAGGAGGGGTGCTGGTAGAAGAAGGCAAAAAGATTCTAAACGCGGCAAAAGTTCCATGCTTTGATTTTCCTGAGAGAGCTATATATGCCTTGGCAAAAATGTGGGAGTTTGAAAAACGGCGATGTACAGAGTCTCTTCCTCCGATTGATATTTATGATGCCTTAAATTTTGATTTAGTTCCTGAAAGTGTTGATAAAATTATAGAGAATGCACTAAAAAGAGAACAGCCTGCTTTGGACAATATTGAAGCAAGTCAGGTTACATCGCTTGTAGGAATAGGCACCCCGCCCACAGCACATGTAAACACTATTGACCAGGCATTAGAGTTTGCAAATATTTATGACTATCCGGTGGTTTTAAAACTTTCCGCCCCCAAACTTCTGCATAAGAAAAATGTAGGTGGTGTTATTACGGGAATTATAGATGAAAAAACATTAAGAAGCGCTTGGAACGAGCTTTCTTTGAGAAAAGAGGATCTCGAATCTTCAATAAAAGAAAATGTTTCAATACAAATACAAAAAGAAATTGTCGGGCAAGCAGAGGTTTTGGTTGGTATAAAAAGAGATGAGTTTTTTGGTCCTTTTATATTGTTTGGAGCGGGAGGTTCGTTGGCGGAACTTATATCGGATAGAAACATTGGATTTTTGCCTCTTGATAAAAATAGAGCAAAACGTCTTGTAGAAAAATCAAAAATATACGGAGTCCTAAAAGGAAAGGACGGCAAACCAAATTTTGATCTTGATGAGCTTTGTGAAATTATGGTTAGACTCGGAAAGATTATAGAAGAAGAGCCAAGAATTGAAGAGATGGAAATCAACCCATTGATATTAAGCGGAGAAGACATTTGGGCTGTTGATACTAAAATTATTCTAAAAGATAAGGGTGAAGAACCAAAGAAAATTGCGTTTAAATCAGCCCGTACTTTAGATGTTAAAAAACTTACGGAGAAAATGTATTATTTTGATTTTAAATCTGAAGAATCAATGAAGATAATTCCGGGACAATATATTAGTGTTAAAGTTTCAGATACCAGAGTGAATTGTTATTCTGTGGCAGGTTTTCAATCTCCGGATTATTTTAATCTCCTCGTTGATATAACTCCCGGAGGTCCTGGATCTAAGTTTTTTGAAAAATTAAAGGTAGGAGATGATATTAATTATTTAGGCCCGTTTGGAAACTTTATTCTTAAACCAAATGAAAATGTTGAGAATGTGCTATTTTTCGCTACCGGATGCGGAGTGGCTCCGTTAAAACTTATGATTGAAACAATTCTTGCGGATGAAAATGAAAAGAGAAAAATAAAGTTATATTTAGGAGTAAATAATTTCAGTGATGTTTTTTTCAAAGATTATTTTGACGAATTATCAAAAAAGCATAGCAATTTTTCCTATCAAATAGCTGTGAGTAACCCCGATCCTTTTTGGAGCGGCCCCACGGGATTTATAACTGAGCTGGTAAAAAAAGATTTCTTAGACGCATCAAATTGCGCAGCGTATTTATGTGGAAATAAGTTTATGATAGAAGACGTGTCAAAAATTTTAATGGAGAGGGGTTGTCCTGAGGAAAGGATATATACCGAAAAATATGGCAAATGATTCTAATATAGTATCAGTAAAAATAGGAGGTCCAGCCGGAACCGGAGTGAAGTCGGTTGGATTAATGCTTGATAAAATTGCTGCAAGATCAGGATACCAAGTTTGTGATAATGTTGAATTTCCTTCTCTCATAAGAGGCGGACACAACGTTGTACAAGTAAATTTTTCCTTAGATGAAGTAACTGCTCCAAGATTAAACTCCGATCTTTTAATAGCTTTTGATCAAATGACTATTGATTTACATCACAACGAGTTAAAAAAAGGAGGGGGAATAATTTTTGACTCCGATCTTGCAGATGTTTCAAAAGTAAGGAAAGACATTTCTCTTTACGGGATACCATTGAGAAAAATTGCTAATAAAGCGGGGGAAAAAGAGATTTTTGTAAATATAGTGGCTCTTTCTGCCACATTGCAAATTTTGGGCGGAAATTTGGAAACATTTAAAAAGTTGATTGAAGAGGAGTATGGCGACAAAGGGGAAAAAATAGTTGAAGCTGACAAAAAAGCCGCGGATTTAGGATTTGAATATGCTGTTAGAAATTACAAAAACAATTTACACAAATACATGGGACCTGCGAGTTCATTTAGCTCCCCCGTTTCCTATATGGTTTTAAATGGGAATGAGGCGGCCGCTTTAGGTGCCATTTCCGCAGGCATGCAGTTTGCGGCAATATACCCGATGTCTCCGATCAATAATATTCTCCATGTCTTGGCCGCCAATCAAGAGAAATTCGGATACATCTTAAAACAGCCCGAAGATGAAATATCTGCAATTAACATGGCTATTGGTGCTTCATACGCTGGGGTTCGTTCCATGACAGCAACATCCGGAGGGGGATTCTCCCTCATGACCGAGGCGTACGGACTTGCCGGAATTACCGAAACTCCAATTGTTATTTTTGATGGAATGAGAGGAGGTCCTGCTACAGGTCTTCCTACTTGGAGCGGACAGGGAGATCTTCAGATGGCTCTTCATTCTCATCAGGATGAGTTTCCTAGGATAGTTTTAGCGCCCGGAGATGTAGCAGAAACTTATGAACTTACAATAGAAGCTTTTAATTTAGCCGATAAATACCAGACTCCTGTTGTGGTGCTTTTGGATAAAAATATTTGTGAAAATGATAAAACGCTTTTGTTTCCGGACACTGCAAAAGTAAAAATTGATCGAGGTAAGTTTGTAAAGAAAAAAATTGATGATTATTTGAGATATAAATACGAGGATGATGGGGTGTCTGTAAGGAGCATTCCTGGAGTTGGAAACTTTTTTATAGCAAATTCCGATGAACATAACGAAGAGGGGTATTCTACCGAAGAAGTAGAAGACAGAAATAAGATGATGGAAAAGAGAATGAAAAAATTGTTAACTTGCGCAGAAAATGATATGCCAAATCCGGAAGTTTTTGGACCACCTGATGCCGATATAACAATTGTTTCATGGAGTAGTAACAAGGGAAGTATTTTAGAGGCTCTGAAAAATTTTTCAAATGTTAATTATGTGCATGTAACTTGGATGAATCCTTTCCCGGTGAAGTTTTTAACCGATGTTTTATCAAAAACAAAGCATATAGTTGATATTGAATGTAATTACACAGGACAATTGGCAAACCTAATTAGAGAAAAAACGGGAATAGAGATTGAAGATAGATATTTGAAATTTGATGGGAGAATAATTTATCCGGAGGAAATAATTGAAAAATTAGATAGCATAAAAGGAGTGAAAAAAATATGACTTTAGAAGAATTGCAAACCCCATACGAACCTACTTGGTGTCCCGGTTGCGGAAATTTTAATATTTGGATGGCGCTCAAAGACGCTGCTGTAAAAGAAGGGTGGGGTAGTACCAATACCGCTCTGGTCGCGGGAATTGGATGCCACGGTCACATAGTAAATTTTATCAAAATAACCTCCTTTGAGGGTTTGCATGGAAGAGCGATCCCCGTTGCCTCGGGTTTGAAGTTTGCGAACAATAGATTAAATGTTTTTGTAAATGTCGGTGACGGAGATTGTTTTGGGGAAGGAGGAAATCATTTTATCCACGCGGCAAGAAGAAACCATGACATTACAGTACTTTTGCATGATAACGCATTATATGCTTTAACAGCAGGACAAACTTCGCCAACTACTAAGAGAGGGGAGAAAACAAAATCTACCCCGGATGGCAATCCGGATGATCCATTTTATCCCTTATCTTTAGCAATAACCGCGGGCGCAACTTTCGTGGCTCGGGCTTATTCCGGGGATATAGAAAAGCTATCTGAACTCATTATTGAAGCCAACAAGCACAAAGGTTTTTCTTTTATTGATATACTCCAGCCCTGTGTGACTTTCAATAAAACCTGCACTCATGCTTTTTTTAGAGATAATGTTTATTACCTTGGAAATGACTACGATTTTACCAACAAACAAGAAGCGTTGGTTAAAGCCTCTGAATTTGGGGAAAAGAGTATTCCGTTAGGGATTTTTTATAAAATTGAAAAACCGACGGCAGAATCGGGATTTTCACAGATAGCAGAAAAGCCTCTTGTAGATCAGCAACCTAATTTGAATGGTCTTAATGAGTTGTTTAAGAAATATATCTAGCTGCTTTTTCTTGCTGAAGATTTGACTACATTTTATTCGGAATTGCTTTTTCAATAATTTTTTATAGGTGTTTAAAAATATTTAGAAATAAGGTAGGATTTAGATATGAAAAAAACATTTTCAATTTCAAAGGCAGTTTCTTTTAGTTGGGATACCTTTAAAAATAATTGGAAGTTTTGGATAGTAGTTTTCTTTATATATATTGCGGGTATAGGAGGTCCAGGATTGGGGAAAAATTTTCCTCCCAAGGCAAATGATTCAGATTACCTTGAAAATACTAGAATTAACACCACTACCACCACATATAAAACAGATGCTTTTAGAAATATAGAAAAATATGGAAATTCTCTGACACCGCTGGCTTTAGTGAATTTACCTTTTAGCAAAAACCCGGAAAATGTTCTTGGCGCATCATCTTATCAGGCTCAAGGCTCCCTTTTGAGTCCCAACACATTGGACAAACAGCAGCCATGGGTTTTTACGGTTTTACTTATATTATCTTTAGTAATTGGGACAATTTTTGTTGCTATGACTTCTTTGGTATCGGTTATATTTAGCATGGGTTATATAAGTTTGACTTTGGATGCTGTGAGAAGTAAACAGGTTTATTATAAAACTCTTCTGAGTCAGGTGAGCTTCAAAAAAGCTGTCAAATTAGTTTTATCTCAAATGTTGGTCGGTTTAATAATTGCTTTTGGCTTATTTTTGTTCGTGATACCCGGAATATGTTTTGCATTAAAGTATTCTATGGTTCCGTACCTGATAATAGACAAAGATATGGATATTGGAGAATCTTTGAAAGAAAGTTCTAAAGTTACAAAGGGAGTTAGATTGGAAATTTTACTTATGTACATTGTCTCCGGTCTATTGATTTTGTTAGGAGTTCTTGTTTTGGGTGTGGGAGTAATTCCTGCTTCTATTGTAGTATCCATTACTCAAGCGTACGTTTATGAGACTCTTCTTAAACAAAGCACTGAAGAGGGTAAAGTAGAAATTCCTGTTTCTACACCCCCTGCTCCAAATAATTTATTGGCTTAGTCTTTGATTGAATATTAGAATCTAAAAAGTAAAACCCCGGATTGTTTTCACATCTGGGGTTTTTGTTTGTTTTTTTTGCTTATGATTCTACATCTTCTCCTTTTTTTCTTTCGTCTCCTCTTTTTCTTCCATCAAGGTTTCGTATTTTTCAACCAAACCCTTATCCTTTTCCCAAGGAGCGTCCGCTTTCTTTCTGGGAATACCTCTTAATATTCTAGGCAATGTTGGTTGTTCTCCACCCTGAATATTGTAGGGTTTTCCTTCGGCAGGTGCGGATACATTAGATACACCAAAGGGTAGATCATCGTCGTCGGTTATTGGTGCACTCAGGCGTGCTTTGATTTCCGGGTAGCAGGCCGCAGAATGTCGGCAGAATTTACATTAGTATACATTTGGTGTCTTCGGCCACTCTTCAGGATTGGAGCTAGATTTAACCTTTGAGCTAATAGACCTTATGAAATTAGAGACGATATCAAGCATATCTTTTTCGTCTCTTTCTTCTCTCGTTGTTGTCACGATAGATCCTTTTTTTCCTCCGAGAAACCAAAAAGCAACAGCATCCGGTGGTGTGCCAAATACATTTCTGTACAGAAACCAATACATTGTGGCTTGTATATTGTTGACCAAATCTATCTGGTCATTATATCTGCCGAGGATTTCGTACTGAGGTTTTCCCGTTTTCAGATCAACTAAAACGACTCCTCCCGGTGGCAATCCATGTTTCTTTGCCCATTCCGGATTTGTCCCTCTTATTTGGTCTATGGTTCCGGTAAGTTCACAATTCAGATTTTGAACCGGGAAAGAAAGCTTTTTTTCTATGTACATTGGAATACCTTTTTCTGCGCAAATTCTCATATAGGATCTTACATTCCCAATGCCGATGTTTAGCGCTTGCCATTCTTCTTTCTCACTAAAAGCACTTGCATATTTTGGCCATACCTCTCTAAGAAAAAACAGCCTAAAACCTTTGATTGCAGATTCTTCGGTTTTGTAGAAAAATGTTCTTCCTTCCGGTGTTTCTCTGTGTAGCCAGTAAGCAATAAAATGATGCACCGAGTTTCCTATTACGAATGGTAGATAGGGCGCTCCCTTTATTCTGAGAATTCTTTCCAGATAGTAAGCTCGTTGGCATTTGTAATATTGGATTAATGCGCTGATAGAAACAGTTTTCACTTTTCCTCTCTTTTCTATTTTGTATTTGATAAACTTCGGGTTTATCAGTGTGTTTTGCGGATATTATACATCAGGAGGATTTTTGTAAAAGAAAGAACTTGGGGGGGTTTGAGATATAACGCACGTTGTTTGAAGACTTTTTAAATTTTGGCCGGTAATCTGTTATATTTAAAATTATGAAATCTCACAGGGCACAGATGGCCTTGAAGCCGGCAGGATTTCTTCTTATGCTGGTTTTATACTTTTGGTTGGGTACCAAGGATCTATATATTGATGTAATAAATCCTGATGGAATAAACTGGCATAACAGAACAAACGCATTTGTAACAGCATTAAAGGAAGGGAAATATAGTGATACGTTTCAGGTTTATCATCCGGGTATAACCTTGATGTGGATTTCCGGTCCGGTACTTAATTTATTTCACAATAATCAAATTAGCGATGTTACTTCAGATGAGGCAAAAACTACATTTCTTGAACGGGATTATTATGCCAAACTTTCTCTTGTAATTTTCTCCTTGGTAATTTTTGCAATAACATTTGTGGTTCTATGGAAGCTCGTGAATTACAAATTTGCTTTTATTTTCTCAATTTTCTTTATATTTGAACCCTTCGTTTTGGGAATGAGAAGACTTTACCATCTCGATTATTTGATGACCACATTAGTGTTCCTTGGTTTTACCTTGGTGGTTTATTTCAGCTACAAATCTCAGAAATGGTTTTTGTTGCCTTTGGCAGGGTTGTGTTTTGCCCTTGCCGTTCTGACAAAATCCTCTGCAGTTATGGTTCTGTGCGCGGTTCCTTTTATTTTCTTTCTTGGGGATGCAACATGGTACAAGAAATTAACCGCGCTTTTTGTTTTTATAGTTTCAACAGCGCTATTTCTGTATGCGTTTTTTCCGCCTGTGTGGAAAGACCCTGTAAAATCATTTCCTGGATATTACAAAAAAATCGCCTTCGGCGTTTCGGATATCGGAATTGCTGGAAAGAGAGAGATAGGTACTTCCGGAAAAGGGGAAAGCACTGTTCTGGAAAAAACATTAAAAGATAAAGGCAACCTTTTTTACTTATCTTCTTTATTTGTTAGGTTATCGCTTACCGCTTCCGCTCTGCTCATAATCACCATTTCCATCGGTTTTTACTTTTTTTTAAAAGAATTTTTTCTGTTTATCGGCCGGATAATTAAAAATAAGAAAATTCCGAAAGAATATAAATTCCCCCCGGGTGTATGGCTGTCATTTTGGTCCTTCTGCCTATCTGTTGCCATAATGATAGCGCTCACACTGGCGGTAAAAAAATCTGACAGATACATAGTTTTGATTTTTCCATTTTTGTTTGTTCTGATTTCCTACTTTTTAAGTAATATTGATAAAAAATTGTCCGTTGTATTTGCAGTTGTTTATCTGGCAGTAGTCGGATATGAATTAAAAGAGATACATCCTTATTACGCCGCGTATTCAAATCCATATTTTGGAGGTCTCGAGACGAGATTAAATGTGTTTGATAACGCCCCCTTTGGTATAGGAATTTACGAAGCGTTTCAAATTGTTAAAAAAGATATGGAAAGCAATGACTATAATGGTTACTACACTATTTCCGGTCCGAAATCCATTAAGGCTATATCGGAGGGAGGTAGGTTTTCACTGTATCCGAGTTGTGTGACCGACTATAGTGTTGTTTTTGGGTTAGAGGATCAGCCAACGGACAGGTGTGCCCAAAAATATGAAAAGATCGGAAGCGTCAATATATCCGGTTTAGATTATTGGAATGTGTACAAAAGATTGTCTCAGAAGCACGAAAGCAACCACTATTCGGAGTGAGCCGCCGCATTGAGTAAGTTAGTCAAGGGCAATTTATTTATCTGTTGATTGCGCCTTCCGTTGTATAATCTATCTAATGAGAGAGGCAATACTCTATAAAAAACTCAAAGATAAAAAAGTCCAATGCACCGCTTGTAATCACTCCTGTATCATTGATGAAAACAAAGTCGGAATCTGCGGAGTAAGAAAAAACATCGGTGGGACGTTGCAACTTTTGGTTTATGACAAGGCAATTGCCGTTAATATTGATCCGATAGAAAAAAAGCCGTTTTTTCATGTTCTGCCTGGTGAGACGGCGTATTCATTTGGCACTTTAGGGTGTAATTTTCGCTGTGCAAATTGCCACAACTACGATATTTCCCAAATGTTTGACATGAAAGGAAATATTGACTTGTACGAGGATTTTCTGTGGGGGGATAATTACCCTCCGGAAAAAATAGTTGAAAATGCAGTTGGTAGCGGGTGTACAAGCATCGCCTATACATATAACGAACCTACTATTTTTGCCGAATACGCCCTCGAAACTATGAAAATGGCAAAAAAGAAGAATCTGAAGAATCTCTGGGTTTCAAATGGGTTTATGTCCAATGAAACAATTGATCTTTTGCTTCCCTACCTGGACGCTATAAATGTGGATATTAAATCTTTTGATGATGAGTTTTATCAGAGAAATTGCGGGGGACATCTAAAGCCTGTTCTGGAAAATTGCAAAAGATTTGTAAAAGAAAGAATTTGGCTGGAAATAACCACTTTAGTTATTCCTACTCTTTCTGACGACATAGCTATGCTTACAAAATTAGCGGAATTTATTAAAAAGGATTTGGGAGATTTTGTACCCTGGCATATAAGCGCTTTCTCCGGTTCTATATCGTGGAAATTAAAAAATCTGCCTTCTACAAGTGAGGGTGTGATTAAAAAAGTTTGTGAAATTGGAAAAAACACGGGGTTAAAATTTGTTTATGGAGGAAATGTTTGGGATGAAAATTTGGAATCAACTTATTGTCCTAAGTGCGGTGCCCTTTTGATTAAACGACACGGATATTCTGTGGAAATTAAAAATTTAAAAAACGGCGTTTGTACAAAATGCGGGGAAAGGATACCTGGAATATGGAAATAGCTATTAGAAAACCTGCTGTAGCCGGAACTTTTTATCCCGGAGATGAGAAGGAACTAAAAGAATTATTAAAGAAATTTTTCGACAATGTTTCTATATCAAATGACAGAGTTCCTAAAGCAATTATTGTTCCTCATGCGGGGTATATTTATTCAGGACAAGTAGCGGCTTTTGCGTACAAATTAATCAGAGATTATGAGAAAGTTATTTTGCTCGGTCCTTCCCACACAGTTTATTTAGATGGTGTAGTGTCGGATACGCATAGATTTTGGGAAACTCCTCTTGGAAAAGTAGGTGTAATGAAAAATAATTTTGAGAAAAATGAAGAAGCTCATGCAAACGAACACTGTCTGGAGGTTCAGGTGCCTTTTCTTCAGTTTGTTTTGAAAAAATTTGAAATTTTACCGCTAGTTGTTGGAGAAGAGGGTGTGAAAACAGTAAGCGAAAAAGTGCAAAAAATTTTAGATGATAATACACTTTTGGTTATTAGTTCAGATTTGTCTCATTACCATAGTTACGAGATGGCAGAAGTGCTTGATGATGAAACGATAGAAAGTATTAAAAATTTAGATGAAAATGGAAATGTTTATGCTTGTGGGGAGTTGCCTATTCGTATATTAATTGATATAGCCAGAAAGAAAAAGTGGAAACCGGAGGTTTTGGTTTATAGAAATTCGGGAGATGTAACCGGAGAAAAATCCCGCGTTGTTGGTTATACAAGTATTGCTTTTTATGCTTAACGAAGAAGAAAGAAAAATACTTTTGGATTTGGCTCGTTTTTCCATAAAGGGAGACCTGTCAAAATTGAAATCTATAGAATCGGTTATTTCGGAAAATTTGAAAAAACCAAAAGGTGTGTTTGTAACTTTGACCGAGAATGGAGAACTGAGAGGATGTATCGGGAACATAGTCCCTGTTGAATCTTTGTACAAAGCGGTGATAAATTGTGCGAAAGATGCGGCATACAACGATTGGAGATTTCCGCCTGTTCAGGAGTATGAAATTGATTTGTTGAAAATAGAAATCTCTGTGCTTTCTGATCTAAAATTGCTTGAGTACTCTACGGTTGACGATTTACTTGAAAAACTCAACGAAAGCTTGGGTGTGGTAATTGAAAAAGGAGTAAATAAAGCTACTTTCTTACCCCAGGTATGGGAGGACCTTCCGAGAAAGGAAGATTTTCTGAGTCAGTTGTGTATAAAAGCCGGGCTCAGCCCGGACGGGTGGAGGAATGGGAAATTGAAAGTTTTTGTCTATACGGTTGAGAAGTTTAGTGAGGAATAGAAATGGGTTTGGAAAAGTTTTGATCCGGACCCTGTTGGAGGTACGGGTAAAAGTGAAATGACCTTAATATAAGGACTCCTCCCTCCATTCGGAGATCTTGTTTCTCGCATACGCTCGAAATAAACAAGTATATTGTTGATGCTATCAAGGTTTTTGAGGATTTTAAGTTAATGGCGGAAATGAGACAGGAGATTGATAAACTTACTGATTTATTTTGGATTTATTCACAGGTGAAGTTTCCACCACCTCGCGATTCTTCCCAAACTTTTTGTTTAAGGTGAGAACCGGGGCAACACTTTTTACTACCTGTGAAATAATTTCCCTGTCCACCTCTAGGTGTGCATATAAAATGAGAAAAAATTACCTTATTTAGTAAAACCCAATCAAAAACAAGCACGAATACCAAGACTATAAATATTTTAACAAGAATATTTTTAGGTATTCTCATACCTATGCATATTATCATTTACTGGTGTGAATTTAAATGAAATAACAAAATAACCTTTGTGAGGAAAATCTCAGCGTTTTAAAATTAACTGAGTTAGTTATATTAAGGTCGAGTTGGCTCCGAATTGTGGACAATGTTAGAATCATTATCCAGCAACAAAACGAGTATATTTACATTCCAGATTTAAGAGAATTTTGAGAGAATACGCTAATGTATACTCATACATAAACTTATCCTACCCTGCTACTCACTATATAAAATAAAATTTCTTAGAGTAACTGAGTTTTTTGTTTTGGCCAAATAAAATGACTTATTTTTATTGAACTCCCCTATCTGAAATTTCTGAAGCAATAAAATGATTAAAAATTACCCTTTTCGTAATCTTTCTTAAATTCTTCATCCCAATCAGTATATTCTTTTATCTTTATAGCCGTTGATCGCGGTTCCAATGATCCTTCTGTAAAATCAATCGGTACCCAATTTTTATCTTGAGGATTATAAAATTCTAACCAAGCATGTCTATTTTCCCATTCTTTTGGAAGATTTTTTTGTTCTTCAAATATCCCGTGAATAAATTTTACTGGTATTCCAAATTTCCTTAGTGCTGTTCCAAAAATTTTTGCGTAAGAACCACAAGAAATCATACCCCTTTCTATCATTTCTTTTAAAGAAGTAAACCTGGAATCACTTAGTGATTTTCCTCTGTCTTTTTTCTCATCATATAAATTATCTAAAGTTTCTCTTATTCTTAAAAAAACTTGATACAAATTTTTTTCTTCTTGAATTGAATTTTCTATCTTTTCCCAAAATTCTTTTGGAAGGTCCTCTTTAATCTCAAGATATTCTTTAAATTTTTCTATGTTAATATTTTGATATTCTGATGGTTTTATGTTCTCTAGTACAGATTTTAATTTTTTTTGATCTTTTGATTCTTCTTTTTCTTTAGATTTAACACATTTCTTTTTAAATAGTTTCATATTTTTACAAAATATTTAATATATTCGATAGGTTTACGACTTGAAATCCTTTCCAATTATTTCTATCACATTGATTAAAGTTTAGAGCAAAAGTTTTGAGTTTGTCATAGGGTTTCCGAATTAAAATCTTTGCAAACTTTTGAAATCATTTTATCAGATTTAATTCACAAATCCAAAAAGGGAGACTTGAACTAACGAACCTGGCTCCCCCGCGTGGACTCGAACCACGAACCTGCCGGTTAACAGCCGGACGCTCTACCATTGAGCTACAGGGGATCAAAGTTTTATACTTTTTCAATCTTTTTCAAATCTTTGTCTTCCATTTTAAACATAAAGTAAATAGACAAAGCAATACTCAATATAATAAACCAAATAATCGTATACATACTAGCTTGTGGGAAAAAGGAGGCTGCCAGTTGCAGTATTATAGGTGCCGTCATCGCATGAATAGAAATTTGGCAGGCTTTTTTGTAATCAAGTTTTCTTTTTGCAAAAAATGCTATCAATTGCAAAAGCAGTGCTATAAGTAAAGCATAGAACAGTGCTCCTCCGATGTAATTTAAAATAAATGTGTACAGGAATATAAATATCGGCATTACATAAGGAGACGTTTTGATTAATTTATTCATAGACTCCAATCTGGAGTTAACGGTATTTTTATCAAACGTGATGTTAGGAATATTTTTCAAAGGTTGGATTGATACTTTTTGTGGGTCAGTTTCGTAGCCGCTGGATCCGTACAAGATGTTTTCTCCATTTACCAAGATATATGTGTTATAGCTTCCAAGCGAATCTATAGTTCCATTTTTATCAAAAACTATTAAATTATCGGGTAAATATTTATTCTCTTCGTTTGGAATAGAAGGTGCGGGTATAATTATTGGTTCCGGTTTATTTGCTTCCCAACTCCCGTCTTTGAAATTAATAATCAAATCATCAGGAAAATTTTCTTTGATTTGTATTGTCATAGCCTCTATCGTAGAGGTTATTTGTGGGACTATCTCTATACTTGCATATAGTGAATATATTATTGATGCAAAAACGGATAACATCAGAAAATACTTAATTGAGAATTTCAGACTCGCTTTTACTATGTCGTTGTAATATTTTGGTGAAATTACGCTATTTTTTAGAACATACCAAAAAGTTTTGATTTTTTTCATACTATTATTATAGCAACAAAAAAACTTAGAAGAAATTCAAGGGTTTTAACTCTAAGTTCCTCGTCTATACTTATCCATTTCTGATTTTAGAAACGCTGTTTTTTCTTCATCACATCTTTTGGCAACAAAGCTTTTATTAGAACTTTGTGGAAAACACTGTAGGTCCAGCCGTCAAAGTTTAGGTCTGTAAAATTTTGCAAAGATTGTAACATACGGATAATGGTAAAATGTACCTATGAAATATCAAATAACATCGGATAATATAGATCTCTCTCCAAGTATGGAAGCCTTAACAAAAGAAAAATTTGAAAGAATTGAAAATAGAACGAAAGATTTACCTGAAGATTCTTGTTTCGCAAGAGTGGTTTTGAACGCCGTTTCTGATGGTAAATTTGAAGTGAAAGCAGATTTGGATTTAAATGGAGAAAAATATTTTTCCGATGAAACGTCTTTTACACTGGAAAATTCTCTTGTTGTCGTGGTAGAAGAATTGTTGCAAATGATAGAAAAAAATAGTATCGTCCAGCGAAGAAAAGAGTTGAAAAAAGAGGAAGAAATTGAAGATTTTTTATCGGAAGAGGTCTAAGTCAACGAGCGACAGCGAAGTTGACCAAGAGAGGGGGAGACTAAGATTATTAGCGAGATATTTACATTGGAATCTTTAAGGGTGATTAGCTCAATTGGTAGAGCAAGCGTCTTATACACGCTCGGTTCCAGGTTCGAGTCCTGGATCACCCACCATAAAAGAAAAAATTAAGTTTA
>Ga0208197_1002892_pt1 | contig 14475 bp, 8 predicted proteins | sample AD_JPNNA4_MetaG_FD_184444 | JGI IMG/M metagenome (GOLD analysis project Ga0208197, IMG submission 184444) | Active sludge microbial communities of municipal wastewater-treating anaerobic digesters from Japan - AD_JPNNA4_MetaG (SPAdes) (version 2) | ecosystem: Engineered > Bioreactor > Anaerobic >...
GCGCAAGTGGCGGAACGGCAGACGCGCTGGCTTCAGGTGCCAGTGTCCGCAAGGACGTGGGGGTTCAAATCCCCCCTTGCGCACGTATGGGTAGTTCCCTGAACTACCTGTTTTGGTTTCCCGAAACTCCCGGCCGGATCAGCTCCGGCCGGGAGTTTCGTCGTTTCGGGGTTGCGCGCGTCGGTTGGGCCGCTCACCGCGGTTGTTTCGTATGCCGTGGGGCCGATTTCGCTGTATCTGGCCTGTATCCGGGCAGGCTGGCGCCCACATCATGCTCGGTGTGTGGTGCTGGGTTGGACCGGTCAGTCGGGTCGGCGTTTGCGTCGGCCGCGGGTCCGGGTGGCCTTGTCGAGGGGTCGGTCGTCGACGGGTTCGCCGAGGTGGACCTGCCATGGTTCGGGGAGTCTGCGCTTGGTGTGCCAGGCGTGCAGGATGACGAGGTTGTGCCCGACGAGTGTGATGGCCATGAGCATGGCGGTCGCGACGAGGCCGGCCTGTCGGAAGAAGCCGCGGTTGACGCTGAGCCGCTGGTAGCGGTTGGCGCCGATAAGACCCTCGACGAGGGTCCGCCGGTTGAAGGAGAGCGCCCAGCGGGTGGACTGCCAGGGGTGGTGCTGCCGGTCTCGCTCGAGCTCGCTGTCGTGGACGGTGACGGTCCTGCCGCATCCGCAGGGATTGCCCGGTACGCAGGTCGTGGTCGGGAGGGTGTGCGGCATCCGCATCGACGCGGGTGTGTTGGGGCAACGGACCTTGAAGGGGTGCCCGTCGACCGCGGGGCCGCGGAATCGCTGCGTACCGCGGGTCGTGTCGCGTTTGGCATGCGGCACGAACCGGTAGGGCTCGCGCGCGTCGAAGGTTTCACGGCGTCGCGACTTCTCGGCGGCGCTCATTCCAGCGGTGGGTGCCTCGAGCGTGCGGTGGGTCTCGGGCAGGGCACTGGAGTAGAGGCTGCCGTCGACCCAGAGCGTCCCAACCTCGGGGCCGGGGCGGACCACCCGCTGGGTCTTGTGCAGGTCCATGGTCACGGTGATCTCGCGGTCCCGAAGGGGGCCGGCGAGCTGGCTGCCCTTGGCCGTGGTGTAGCCGCGGTCGAGCAGGATGTCCTCGAATCGCGGGAGGGCGTCGACGATGTTCAGGCAGGCTCGGGCGCGGTCGCGGATCCCCGGTCGGATGGCGAGGCCGGCGGCGACTTGCGGGATGGGTTCGGAGCCGACGCGCGGCGCGTACGTGGCGAGGTGTGCTTCGTATCCGAGGAAGTGTTCGGTGGGGCGGCGGTCGGTGGCCGTGCGGTGGCCCCAGCGTGCGTCGGGGTCGGCTGACCAGAAGGCGCGGCCCTCGGTATCAATGCGCTTCTTGTGCGGTCGGGTATGGCTCTCGATGTCGGTGCCGTCGATGGCCACCGCCGGCGGTCGCTCGAACTCCGGCGGGAGGCTGGCCTGGATGAGCAGCGTCGTGAGCTCGTCCAGGCCGACTTCTTCGAAGGGGCAATCTTGCGGGCAGTCCAGAACCTCGCCCGTGTCCGGGTCAACGTCGAGCTCATGGTCGTGCTCGACCAGGACACCGTGCTCGACGACGCGTTTGATGGCCCGCCAGCCGGAGTGCATCCGCTTGTACCTGACCTGCATGTGCTTCGGGATCCCGAGCGCCGAGCGTTGCTTCGGCTTGAGCTTCTTCAACGATCGGCACACGCCGGACGTGGTCATCGTGTGCGGCTCCCCGGTGGCGTGGAAGATGTACGCCGCAAGGACCCCCGACAAAGGAATGAGCCGTGGCCGTCCGGTCCGGCGTTCCGCAGCCGCGCAGATCTTCTTGGCGATGTCGCTGGTGGCGACGGCAACCGAGCGCGCGATGCGCTGCTCGTCCGTCATCGGGTTGGCCTGCGTGGCGTCCGAACTCGGCCGCGGAGCAGCCGCAATCGGCAGCCGCCGACGTCGGCTCACCGGCGGACCGCCTGGGCGAACAGGGTGGGCTCGTCAGGCTGCGCCACGAACTGTTGGAGTGGCTGGTAGGGACGCCACGAGGTGAATCCGGCGATCTGCATCAGCCCACCCATCGCGATGCCAGCCGACAGGTGCGCGACCATCCACGTGGCCCGCAGACGGGCCGGGGTGATCGTCGGGCAGCCGGGCGGGACGTCAGCCTTGCGCAACATCTCGTGGAACGGTGAGCGGTCCCACTTCCTGGGGCGGTACGCCAGGATCGGCGCGTCTGCCGGCTCGGTCAGGAAGCCGGTGAGGACCTCGTCGTTGGGTGCGGTGATCGGCACGACTCGGGGATGTCGGCTCTCGATGACGCGCACGCAGAGGAAGTCGTGGACGGTCTCGAGGTCGCCGACGTTGGCCTTCCACATCTCGTGCGGGTGCAGTCCAGCGCCGAGACCGAGCGCGAGGTAGCCGGTGAAGCGGCGACGGCGGATCTTCGTGCTTTGGTTGTTGGCGATCTCCCACAGGCGCGCGATCTCGTCCGGAGTGAACGGCACGAGCGTCCTGCGCTGCCTCAGCTGGGGCGGGTCGGGTGCCCACGGTGCCTTCGTCGTGATCTGTCGGGAGAACCGCCGCAGGTCCGAGCGGCGGGTCGCGCGCGAAGACACGGCGAGGTGGGTGGCGGCGACCGCTATGTAGCGCTCGACGGCGTCGGGGATGAACATCCGGTCCCGATCCAGCGGGTAGCCCTCGCGGTGTGCCCAGACCACGAACTGCGAGACCGTGCGCATCGCCTCGATGGCCTGTCGTTCGCTCCGGGGGTGGACGAGGAGCACGGACTCACGGGTGAAGTCGGCGACGGGCGCCCACTCGTCGTCGGGGATGGCGTACGGCACGTAGTTGAAGACCGCGGCGCGTGGGTCCTCGCCTTCGGCGTGGCGGTTGACGTTCTCAGTTCCAGAAGAGCACTCTGGACGCGTTGAAGACATAGAAGTACCCCCTCAGGGTGCTTGCGCAGGTGGAGGAAGGCAGCGAGCTCACTTCTCGCTGAAGCGATTTGCGACGAGGTCCGGAGTTGGCGCTCTGGACCTTTCGCATGTCGGCGACCTGCGCCGAGAGGCTCAGTCCATCGCGGCTCCGCAACACTCCAGAGCGGCGGCCAGGAGGTCGGCATGGACGGCCGTCACGGACCGGCCGTCGGTCAGGGCGACGTCGTAGAGCTGCTTCGCGAGCCGGGCAGGGATCCGGGCGTCGAAGCGCACGAGCTCATCAGGGGCGTAGCGGCGAGGACGCGCGGCTGGTCGGCCGGTGCGCGCAGGCGGAAGTTCGATCCGGCTTTCTCGCTCTGCCACTCGCCTCTCCAACCCGTCGCTCTGTCGCCAGACGGTTGGTGGCCGTCAACAACAGAGGCGGGTCAGTTCTCTGGCGCCACCGAGCAGTCGCCCGGACGAGTGGCTCACCCCCGCGCCTGAGCGCGTGGCTAGGTCCAGAGTAGGGATCCGCGCTGCTGTTTCGCTACGACGACGCGCCCGCGGATGCCCAACCGCAGTCCGGCAGCAACCTGCTGCCGAATGTGCAGCAACTTGCTGCACATTCGGGCCACGAGCTGCGCATGACCCGTAGGTTTCGGCCATCGCCGCGCAAACCCGGTCACACCCGGTTAGGGTCGGTGTTAACCGGAGTGAGGAGCTTCGTGTCGCAGCCATGGCTGAGCGCCGAAGAGATCGCGGTCCACCTTGGAGTCACCAAGGACACGGTGTACGCGTGGATCGCCCATCGCGGCATGCCCGCGCACAAGGTGGGTCGCCTGTGGAAGTTCCAGAGCGAGGAAGTGGACGCGTGGGTACGCAATCGCGGCGGTAGCGACAGTTCGGACCGAACGGGTGACGGGCGTGACTGACGGGCAACACGCTCGCGTAGGTGTGGGTTTTCGACCGATCGACGGCTTCACCGACTATCAGGCGAAGTACTACGCTCACGAACTCCAGCGCAGCTACGCCAGCGATCACGTCGGCAAGCTCGCTGGCCTCCTGTTCGACGCTCAGGTCGAGCCCAAGCCGCACCAGATTGACGCGGCGCTCTTCGCGCTCCAGACCCCGTTCCTCAAGGGCGTGATCCTCGCCGACGAGGTTGGCCTTGGAAAGACGATCGAGGCGGGCATCGTCATCAGCCAGTACTGGGCTGAGCGCAAGCGAAGCATCCTGATCATTGCGCCGTCCAGCCTTCGCCAGCAGTGGCAGCAGGAGCTTCACGAGAAGTTCTTGATCCCGAGCTCGCTGCTAGACGCCAAGAGCAAGGACCGGCTCCTTGGCCCGGGACGATCGCCCGAGGTCCTCATCTGCTCATACGAGTTCGCCCAGCGCCAGGAGACCTCGCTGCTGCGGGCCTGGGACGTGGTGGTGGCCGACGAGGCGCACCGCCTGCGCAATTTCTGGAACGGCAAGGCGAAGGTCGCCAACGCTGTGTCGCACATCGTCGACGGCGCTCATAAGACGGTGCTCCTGACCGCGACCCCGTTGCAGAACAAGCTCGAGGAACTCTACGGGCTGGTCTCGGTCTTCGACCCCGACTACTTCTACTCGCTAGACGCGTTCCGCGAGCGGTACATCAAGAACCGGGAGTCGGCAGCCTTCGACGACCTCGGCGATCGTGTCGCCCAGATCAGCAAGCGCACATTGCGACGGGACGCCGACAAGTACATCCGCTTCACCGAGCGACTCCCACTCACTGTGGGATTCGAGCCGTCGCCCGACGAGCAGCGCCTCTACGAGCTGGTCAACGACTACCTCCAGCGCGAGGAGGTCTACGCCTTCTCGAAGTCCACGCGCCACCTCAGCGCCCTGATCATCCGCAAGCGCCTCGGCTCCTCGACGTATGCCATCGCCAGCACGCTCGAACGCGTCGCGGGTCGACTGGAGCGAGAAGTCGAGGAGGGCAGGCGCTGGACGAACACCGGCAGCTTCATCGTCGACGCCGACCTCACCGACGAGGAAGAGGAAGAGCTCGACGAGGAGCCGAAGTCCGGATTCACGGCCATCGACCCGCGTGACATCGAGCCCATGAAGGACGAGGTCCGTGAGCTGCGCGAGTACGCCGCGCTGGCCCGGTCGATCACGGTCAACGAAAAGGCCGTCCAGCTCAATCACGCGCTTGACCTCGGCTTCGGGCGCCTGCGCGAGCTGGGAGCGCCTCAGAAGGCCATCATCTTCACCGACTCCACGGTGACCCAGGACTACATTGCGCGCTCGCTCACCGAAGCCGGACGGGGCGAGGGACTGCTCCTGTTCAACGGCCAGAACGACTCTCCACAAGCCACTGCGATCTATCAGAAGTGGCTCGAACGCAACAAGGGAAGCGACGTCATCACCGGCGTCCTGGCCGCCGATCGCCGCAAGGCTCTCGTGGACTACTTCCGCGAAGAGGGCACGATCATGATCGCCACCGAGGCAGCCTCGGAGGGCATCAACCTGCAGTTCTGCTCCATGGTCGTGAACTACGACCTGCCCTGGAACCCGCAGCGCGTCGAGCAGCGCGTCGGCCGCGCCCACCGCTTCGGCCAGCAGCACAACGTCGTGGTCGTGAACTTCTCCAACAAGGGCAACCTCGCCGAGCAGCGCATCCTCGAGCTGCTGGAGGACAAGTTCCACCTCTTCAAGGGAGTCTTCGGTGCCAGCGACGAGGTGCTCGGCTCCATCGAGGACGGCCTCGACTTTGAGAAGACGATCAGCGACATCCTGAATCGCTGCAAGACCGCTGGCGACATCGAAGTTGCGTTCAACCAGCTGGAGAAGCAGTTCGAGGGCGAGATCTCCAAGGAGATGGCCAGCGCCAAGGCCAAGGTCTTCGACAACCTCGACCCGAACGTCCAGGACCGCCTCAAGTCGTACGACGCCCAGTCCGGCGAGGTGCTCAACCGCTTCGAACAGCTCCTGCTCGCGGTCACCAAGTATCAGCTCGACAGCGTCGCCACCTTCGAGGGCGACGGGCGCCAGTTCGAGCTTCACACTGCACCGATCGCAGACGTCAAGACTGGCCGCTACTTCTTCAAGTCGCAGCCACAGGAGCACGCTCACCAGTACCGCTTCTCCAGCCCGCTCGCCGAGTACGTCGTGGCGAGTTCGAAGGCTGCGGATACGCCTGCCCGCGAGCTCACGTTCAGCCTCGGGAAGTCGCAGCGCGCTAGTACGGCGATCAAGGCGCTGCAGGGCAAGAGCGGCCAGCTCGTCAGCAAGGTCGTCACCTTCCGCATGAAGGCCGGCAACGAGGACATCTCCGAGTCGTACGCGCTGGCGGGTCTACTCACCGACGACGGGGAGTGGCTCGACCACGAGTACGTCGCCGACTTGATGGACCTCGCCTGCACAGAAGTGTCGGACCCGATTGACAGGATCGACGAGTCGGCCTTCGAGCAGCATCTGGACGCCCAGCGAGAGGGGTTCGAGAAGGAAGTGCAGGCACGCAACGCTCGCTACTACGACCAGCAGGAGGAGCTGCTCTACCGGAACACGCTCGACCGCAAGGCCGAGTCCGAGGGGCTGATCCGCGACTACCGCCAGAAGGAGAAGGAGAGCCGGAAGGCGGCGCGACAGACCGACGACCCGATGGAGCAACTGCGACACAAGAAGGAAGCCAGGCGCTGGGCGCAGAAGGCCGAAGACGAGGACGACCGCGCCCGAGGCGAGCGGATCAAGCTCCGGGAAGAGATCGACAAGTACCTCGACCTGATCGAGCAGTCGCTCAAGGGCAAGCGCGAGACCGAAGACCTGTTCAACATCCGATGGAGAATCACTGCATGAACGACGAGATCCACGAGATCCCGAGTACCACCCCTGACCTGCAGACCGAGCTGGCGCGCCAGTTGCAGGAGCTGGTGCCCGAGGCGATCTCGGACGGCAAGGTCGACGTCGCGAAGTTGACCGAGCTTCTCGCGACCGATGCTGCGGACAGCAACGAGCGCTTCGGCCTGTTCTGGCCGGGCAAGAAGCGTGCGCTGCGTGCAGCCCAGGAGCCGACTACAGCAACGCTCCGTCCGGCCAAGGATCAGAGCAAGGACTGGGACACGACGAAGAACGTGTTCATCGAGGGCGACAACCTCGAAGTGCTCAAGATCCTGCAGAAGCACTACCACGGCAAGATCAAGATGATCTACATCGATCCGCCGTACAACACGGGCAAGGACTTCGTGTACCCCGACAACTACAAGGAGGGGTTGGAGACCTACCTCGAGTGGACAAAGCAGGTCAACGAAGAGGGCAAGAAGGTCTCGACCAACAGTGAGTCCGAGGGCCGGTATCACTCCAACTGGCTGAACATGATGTATCCGCGCCTCAAGCTGGCCCGGAACCTTCTCCGCGATGACGGGGTCATTTTCATCTCGATCGATGACCACGAGCAGGACACGCTGAAGCGGATCTGCAACGAGATCTTTGGCGAAGACAACCTGATTGCTGTCGTTCCGACCGTGATGAATCTAAAGGGGAACCAGGATGCCTTTGGGTTCGCCGAGACTCATGACTACGTGCTCGTCTACGCCCGCCGCAAGGCAGCGAGCGTAATCGGCAAGCTTCCCCTCGACGAAGAAGCAGTCGAGAACGAGTGGGACGAGGACGAGCATGGGCTGTTCAAGCGTGCCGACACGCTGCGCCGCACTGGTCAGGACGCGGGCCGCGACCGTCGCCCGCGTGGCTGGTTCCCCGTGTTCATCACTCCGGAGGGAACCGTGTATGCAACGGCCGACGATGAGCCCCGTGCCACTGGTGACGAGACGCTGTGGCCCGTGAATGACGGCGGTGACGAGCTCTCCTGGTCCTGGGGCAAGGAGAAGATCAACTCTGAGTTCTACAACCTGATCATTGTGCGACGTGCAGACGGGCGCCCCAACATCTACAAGAAGCAGAGGCCCGGAATTGGTGACGTTCCGTCCAGGAAGCCGAAGTCTGTCTTGTATCGACCGGAGTACTCCACCAGCACGGCGACTAACCGGCTGAAGTCGCTGTTCGGCGGAAAGAAGCTCTTCGACACCCCCAAGCCAGTTCCCTTCGTGCAGGACCTTGTTCAGATCGGCGCGCCCGCGGGTGGAATCGTGCTGGACTTCTTTGCTGGGTCGGCCACGACTGCTCAGGCCGTGATGCAGCTGAATGCGGAGGACGGCCGCGCTCGCCGGTTCATCATGGTCCAGCTCCCGGAGCCGACCGACGATGGCTCCGAGGCAGCCAAGGCCGGATATCGAACCATCGCTGCGCTCGGGCAGGACCGGATTCGACGCGCAGCGCGGGAAATCGAGGAGCGAGAGGCGCTGCGGATCAGCGCCCGCGCTGAGGATTGGGACTCTGGATTCCGTGCGTTTCAACTCGCAGACACGAATTTCTCGAAGTGGCGCGTGTCTAGTTCGGTCGATCCGAACCAGTTGGAGCAGCACCTGCTGGAACTTCGTGACAGTGCCGATGACGAGGCGACGCCCGACTCCCTGCTCTGCGAGTTGTTGCTGAAGCAGGGGTATTCGCTCTCCGAGCAGTCCCACGAGGAGGAGATCTCGGGGCTGCAGGTCCGCGCGGTCGGCGGCGGTCTATTGCTGGCGTACTTGGATGAGCACTCCAAGCCGACGCTGGAACAGTTGCGAGCACTTGTTGACGAGGAGCCGGCGCGCCTTGTCGTTCTTGAGGACGCCTTCCAGGGTGACGATGAACTGAAGACCAACCTTGCTCAGCTCTGCAAGAGCAAGGACGTGGAGCTCTGGACCGTCTGATGGAGTTCAAGTTCGACGCCAAGCAGAAGTACCAGCTCGACGCAATCGGGTCGTTGGTCCAGCTCTTCGACGGTCAGCCCAAGGACGCTGAAGCTGTCCTGACCACCCTGCGCGGTGAGGGCAAGCTGAACGGAGCTCAGGACCAGACCAGCCTTGACCTTGACCTCTCGCAAGAGGTTGGGGCGGTGGGCAACAACCTGGTACTCGACGAGGCGACAATCCTCCAGAACCTACAGGCGGTTCAGGACAAGAACGGGCTCGAGGTTCTCAATGTCCTCGCGGGCGGTTCGCTCGATTTTGACGTCGAGATGGAGACCGGCACCGGCAAGACCTACGTATACCTGCGGACGATCTTCGAGCTGGCCAAGACCTACAACTTCACCAAGTTCGCCATCCTTGTCCCGAGCGTCGCGATCAAGGAAGGCGTCACGACCAGCATCAAGCTGATGCACCAGCACTTCCGCGAGCTGTACCCGGCCCAGCCCTTCGACTACTCGGTCTACTCGGGCCAGTCCGCCGAAGAGGTGCAGGGCTTCGCCACGAGCACCAACGTGCAGATCATGGTCATGACGATCGACTCGATCCGCGGCAACGCGAACTCGCGCATCATCCACCAGACCCGAGACAAGCTGAACGGCCTGCGCCCGATCGACTACCTCAAGGCAACCCGCCCGGTCGTCATCATGGACGAGCCGCAGAACATGGAGTCCCAGCTCTCCCAGTCGTCCATCGGAGAACTCGACCCGATCGCGACGCTGCGGTTCTCGGCCACGCACCGCAAGCAGCGCAACGTCGTCTACCGGCTCGACCCGGTCGACGCCCACGACCACGGACTTGTTAAGCAGATCGTCGTCGCCGAGGTTGCCCAGCAGGGTTCGGACGCAACGCCCTACATCAAGGTCGTCGAGGTGAAACGCGACCCGTGGGAGGCCAAGCTTGAGTTGGCTGTTCGCGGTGCCGACGGCTCCCTGACTCGCAGGGTCGTGAAGGCCAAGCAAGACCAGGAGTTGTCCAACCTCACCAACAACCCCGCCTACGAGGGATGGTGGATCACCGAACTGTCGATCGAGCCGCAGTTCGTGGAGATCAACAAGCACGGCATGCTCCAGCAGGGCGAGGAGATCGGCGGAAACTCCGACTCGATCTACCGCGAGATGCTCCGCGAGACCATCAAGGAGCACTTCCGTAAGCAGACGATGCTGGCGTCGAAGGGCATCAAGGTGCTCAGCCTGTTCTTCATCGACAAGGTGGAGAACTTCCTCGGCGACGGCGTCAACAACCTCGACGCCAACGGCCAGTTCGTGCAGTGGTTCGACGAGCTGTTCCGCGAGGAGCGCGCCAAGTCGCCGCAGTGGCAGGAACTCTTCCCTCAGGATCCCGCCGACCTGCGACGCGGCTACTTCTCCGTCCTCAAGGCCAAGCGCGGTGGAACGGATACCTTCCAGGACACCTCGGGAAGCACCAAGGCTGACGACGACGCCTACGACCTGATCATGCGCGACAAGGCTCGCCTGCTCGACCAAGCGGAGCCCGTCCGCTTCATCTTCAGCCACTCCGCGCTTCGTGAGGGTTGGGACAACCCGAACGTCTTCCAGATCTGCACCTTGCGCGAGATGGGCGCCGAAGTGGAGCGTCGTCAGACCATCGGTCGCGGTCTCCGTCTGCCGGTCGACCAGACCGGCGAGCGAGTCGCCGACCGCAGCATCGCCCAGCTGACCGTGATCGCCAACGAGTCCTATGTCGCGTTCGCGAAGTCGCTCCAGACCGAATACGAGAAGTCCGGCGTCGAGATCGGGCGCGTGCGTCTGCAGGAGTTTTCCAAGATCGCCCTCTACGAAGAGCACATCGAGCCGGACGGCCCGGAGTACTTCGGCTACGAGCGCTCGAAGTCCCTCTACGAGGCACTGGAGTCCTCGGGGATGATCAAGGACGGCAAGGTCACCGCTGCCTACCAGCCGACGCAGCTTGGGTTCGACCTCAAGCGGCACATCCCGGACTTCTTCTGGCCGTACGAAGACACGATCATCGAGTACATCGGGCGCTCCAGCATCGAGCGCTACGTGAGGCCGCAGTCGAAGCGGAAGGCGCGCAAACTCAACAAGGAGCTGTTCGCGAACCCGGAGTTCGAGGAGTTCTGGCGCGCCATCTCGGCTCGCACGACGTACAGGGTTTCGGTCGAGCGTGACCGCCTGATCGAGGCAACCGTGAAGGCGATCAAGGAAGCGCCGGACATCCAGCCGCTCCGTATTCAGGTCACCCGCGCCGGAGTCAAGATCCTTCGAGGCGGCACCAAGGCGACCGAGACTGGCCAGCGATCCGCGTCCCTCCAGGGCGCCTACAACCTGCCTGACATCATCACCGAGCTACAGGAAGCCACGTCGCTGACCCGTAAAACGATCATCGACATCCTCCTGGACAGCGGGCGCCTGCCCGAGTTCATCGGGAACCCCAACGACTTCATCCAGATGGTCAAGGGTCGCCTGCAGGCCGTGCTCGCCGAGATCGTCACCGAGGGCATCCAGTACGAGAAGATCGGCGGCTACGTCTACGAGCTGCGTGAGTTGCAGAAGGACGGTCAGGAGGAGAAAGACCGCTTCCTCGACCAGATGTACAAGCTGCAGAACCCGGAGAAGTCCGACTTCGACTACGTCGTCTACGACTCCGAGCCCGAGCGCCAGTTCGCCGAACTGCTCGACGGCCGCAGCGACATCAAGCTCTTCATGAAGCTCCCGGGCAAGTTCAAGATCGACACTCCCGTCGGCCCGTACAACCCGGACTGGGCGATCATCAAGCACGAGGACGGCGCTGACCGGATCTACATGATCCGGGAGACCAAGAGCACCGACGACGAGGTCAAGCGCCGCCCGACCGAGAACGCCAAGATCAAAGCCGCGACCAAGCACTTCGCTGCGATCGGGGTCGGCGACTACGCCGTCTCCACGCCTGCCAACTGGAGGGTGTAGTGGAGCCGCATCGTCTAGGGCTGGTCGCATGACCCTGGAGCAAGACCTCACGGCTTGGCTAGCCGATCGCACTGATTGGCAGCGCGACGCCGTCGCACGGTTCTGCGCGAATGAGTCTCTGTCAGCGGAAGACATTGCGGCGATCGCGGACGATCTGATCGCTGGCACCAATCCGGCTGGAGCGACGATCGCCGTGGCGGACCTCCCCGGCACGTCAGCGACAGGTGCTCCCGTGACCCTGAGCGCCATCTCCGATGTCGCCGGAGTCAACGCGCTCATGGTCGGTCAACAGGTCACGTTCGGCTCTTCAGGCATAACGATCATCTATGGCGACAACGGCAGCGGGAAGTCCGGCTATGCGCGCCTCATCCGCGAGGCGGTGACTGCGCGCATCAAGGCCGACCTACTTGGCGACGTGTTTGCGAAGGAATCGACGGATCAGGCGGCGACGGTCCGGTACGCAGTCGATGGGGTCGAGTCAACCTGGGCGCTCGGGACGGCCAGCGCGCGAGAACTCTCCGCCATTCGGTTCTATGACGAAGAGTGCGGCGACGCGTATGTCACCGCGGCCTCCGAGATCAGTTACCGCCCATCAGCGCTGACCATCCTCGACCGGCTTTCCGCAGCGTGTGAGGCGCTTCAGCACGAACTCAACCGTCGGCTCAGTGAGAACGCCGAAGCGCGGCCGGATCTGCCGCTCCTCGCGGCTGGCACCCGCGCGAAGGCGTTCTTGGATGGTCTCAGCGCTACCACGACGACAGCGGAGATCGATGCGGCTACCGCCTTGCCGGAGGATCACGATTCCGTCCTCGCTGCCAAGTTGCAGGAGGAAGCCAGACTGCGGGGAAGTGACCCGAAAAAGGAGAAGTCGCGACTCTCCCAACTGGCGACCCACTGGCAAACGGTTGGGTCCCACGTCGAGAAGCTGGCAGCTGCGCTCAGCGACGATGCATTCAACCGGATCCGAGATGAGAAGACCGCAGCGCACGACCTTCGGACTGCCGCAGCGATCGCCTCAGCAAAGAACTTCGACGCCGAACCGCTGTCGGGAGTCGGAACGGCGGCCTGGCGTGTCCTCTGGGAGGCAGCCCGGGATTACTCGACGGCAGCCGCCTACCACGACCACTCCTTTCCGCACACCGAGGACGCCGTCTGCGTTCTCTGCCAGCAACCGCTATCTGCAGAAGGCGCGGCTCGACTGACCAAGTTCGAAGAATTCATCACCGATACGACGTCGCGCGAAGCGCTGGCCGCCGAGCGCCGGCTGGCCGCCAGTCGCCACCAACTCGGCGTGTTGCAGAGCCAACCTGGTTTGGTCACAACTGCGCTGAGCCAGCTTCAGGCCGGCGGTGAGGATGTGGCCGCGGTCGAGGCGTGGCTCGGCACCGCTGCGACCACCGCAAGCGCAGGCGTCGCTTGGATCGACGGCACGAGGGCTGACCCGCCCTCCGCTATCAACAAGGCCCCGAATATCGAGGGCTGGCGGTCAGAGATCGTCAGTACGAGCGCAGCAATCGACGCGACAACCTTCGATGACGCACTTCTTACGCTCGGCCGCGAGGTCGCCGAGCTCCAGTCTCAGGCCCAACTCGCCGCGGCGAGGGACAACCTCGAAGCCGAGATCGCCCGCCTCAAGGATCGCCAGGCGATAGAGGCAGCCAGGCGCCTTACGGACACAACCGGTATCACTCGAAAGTCGACCGACCTCACCACCGCGCACGTCACCAGCGTCGTGCGCGACCAGTTCACTCGCGAGACCGAGCGTTTACAGCTACGCAAGGTGACGCTCGACCCCACGGGCGGACGCCGCAACGTAACCCTGGAACATAGGCCAAAGCTACTGGGCGCCACCGTGTCGGCAAGCATCGACGACGTATTCAGCGAAGGCGAGCAGACCGCCCTTGGCCTAGCCGGATTCCTCACCGAGGTCATGTTCGACGAATCGAAATCCGCAGTAGTGCTCGACGATCCAGTTTCCTCCTTGGATGCCGGAAGGCGATCGCGAGTCGCAAACCGGCTGGTCGAACTGGCGACGAGCCGGCAGGTCATCGTCTTCACCCATGAGGCGACCTTCGTGACGGCACTCAACAAGGCTGCGCGTGACCAGGGCGTGGCCGTCACCGAGCGCGCCATTCTCAGGCAGGGCGATCGCCCCGGCAAGACCACCGACAAGCACCCTTGGAACGTCAAGGACACGAAGGCAAGGATCGATGAGCTCTCTTCCGAGCTCGCCCGCCTGCGCAAGGAGCGCGGCCAGCTCGACTCCGACGAATACACGAAGCGCGCGCAGGAGTGGGGCGGTCGGCTGTCACAAGCCTGGGAGCGCGCGGTCAATCTCGATGTCGTGAATGAACTCGTCGATCGCGGCACGAACGAAGTGCGGCCGCGCATGTTCCGGATGCTCGTTGGCATCAACGAGCAGGACGACACCGACTATCAGGCAGGCTACGCAAAGGCGTCTGAGTGGGCGGTCCGCCATGACCAGGCGCCCGAGGTCAACTTTGTCGCGCCCGACCCGGATGAGCTGGAGGCCGAACTGGTGCGGTTCCAGGCATGGGTGGCACGTATCAGGACATACAAGAGGTAGCCCGTTACTCGACTCGGTCAGTGCGTCCTGAGGTCGGACCGAGTGAAGCCAGAGCCACCACCTCGAATGGAGAGTGCCGTACCCAGGTGTGCTTGGTTGCCAACCCCAGCTGTGCCTGGGACATTGGAGAGTTCCGCATCGCCGCTGGTCATCGACTTTCGGGAACTACCCACGTATGTGATGTCTCAAGACATCCCGGACAGGGCGAACCCTCAGGGTTCGCCCTGTCTCGTTGTCTGGGGTTGGTAGCGGTGGGTG
>Ga0208197_1002901_pt1 | contig 14455 bp, 12 predicted proteins | sample AD_JPNNA4_MetaG_FD_184444 | JGI IMG/M metagenome (GOLD analysis project Ga0208197, IMG submission 184444) | Active sludge microbial communities of municipal wastewater-treating anaerobic digesters from Japan - AD_JPNNA4_MetaG (SPAdes) (version 2) | ecosystem: Engineered > Bioreactor > Anaerobic...
CAGAATTTTTAAAGAGTATGCCAAGCAGGGTGCCAGCTTGGTTTTTGAAAGTGCCGCACCCGGATTATCAGGTGGACAAGGTGTCAGAGATTGGGAGCCTGACTTCAGCTGTTGGAAGAACGAATGCAAGAGCAAACTGGGCAAATATGCAGCAGAGGATGGAATTTTCATAGCAGCGGCAACCCAGACAGGTCGTACTTGCGATGAGGATTTCCCGGGAGGGGGTTATGTCTTTGCTCCCGACGGTAAATGCATATATGAAACGGGGGATGGGGAGGAAGGCATGCTTGTTGCCAAAATACAGTTAAATTAAACCACATAAAACAATCATATCCGCCATACATTTTATTATCAATAAATGTATGGCGGTGTTTTTTTAATGATCAATAAGCTCTGGTTCTATATGATAGCCATAGCTGTTGCTTTTGCAGTGACAGGAAGAAGGCTTGAAATTCTTACCGAGGAGATATTTTCCTCTCTCAGCGCTGCTGTTGAACTTGGAATTGGGCTTCTGGGAGGCATGATGCTTTGGTGCGGGGTCTTGAAGGTGGCTGAAAAATCAGGATTGGTGGATAAGATATCTGATCTTATCAGGCCTCTTATGAAGCTGCTCTTCAGGGGGATACCTCCCAAAAGTGCTGCAATGGGAGCTATGATAATGAATATAACCTCTAATATGCTTGGACTCGGAAATGCGGCTACTCCCATGGGACTGAAGGCAATGCAGGAGCTGCAGCAGCTGAACCCCAGAAAGGATACCGCGACTAATGCGATGTGCCTTTTTCTGGTAGTGAACGCAGCGCCTATACAGATATTGCCGGCAACGGTTCTATCCCTCAGAGCGTCTGTAGGTTCGGCAAATCCGGGAATTATCATACTCCCGGCAATTGTTTCATCCTTTGCAGCTGTTTCTGCAGGGGTGATAACCTGCAAACTGCTTGAGAAAACATATGGAGGCGGGCGATGAACTTTATTATCCCGATTATCATACTGCTTATACTTATCTACGGATATCTCAATGGAGTTAAGGTATATGATGCATTCATTGAGGGGGCAGGGGAAGGGCTTCTGATAACCTTCAGGATACTGCCTTATATAGGAGCAATGCTTCTTGCGGTGGGAATGCTGAGGAGCTCCGGCGGGCTGGATTTCATGCTTTATGTTTTGAGGCCTTTGACCTCGGCAGCCGGAATACCTGAAGAGGTATTACCGCTTATTATTATGAAACCCCTGTCAGGAAGCGGCGCATTGGGAATACTTGCGGATATATTGAGAAGAAGCGGTGCGGACAACTATGCGGGGGTACTGGCAAGTATAATAATGAGCAGTACTGAGACGATTTTTTATACAATTACCGTATATTTTGGTTCAATAGGGATAAAAAATATACGTCACACACTGGCAGCAGCTGTGATTGCAGATATGGCAGGACTGGCAGCGGCGGTAATTCTGTGCAGATTCATATTGTTTTAGCTTTCAAATAATGAATACTGCAGGATATGCGGGAGTATAATATTATATATTGACACTCCCCAAATATTGTTGTATATTTTTATCAAATAATTAAAACTATAAAAGTAATGATGGGAAGAGTAAGTTGGCATAATTGTCAAAGAGAGCCGGGAAAGGTGAGAGCCGGTACATAAAACCAACCCAACATGGCCCCTGAACTGCGCAGGTGAGGTATTTGCTTAGCTTGTGCCGGTAAGCTGACGTTATACAGCACAGTGATAAAACCTTTGTTTGGTGAGTCACTTAGTGAGTTTCCTGCCGTGAGGCAGGGAAGAATCAGGGTGGTAACACGAGCAGCTCTCGTCCTTTTATGGGATGGGGCTTTTTTATTTTAAAGGAGGAATTTCTATGGCAGACAAAAAGACGTACTATATCACTACGCCGATATATTATCCCAGTGATAAGCTGCATATCGGCCACACCTATACTACTGTTGCAGCTGATGCTGCAGCCAGGTTCAAGAGGATGTTGGGCTATGATGTTATGTTCCTTACCGGAACTGATGAGCATGGGCAGAAGATCCAGAGAAAAGCGGAGGAAAAGGGTGTAACTCCTAAGCAATATGTTGATGAAGTGGTAGCCGGCATAAAGGATCTTTGGAAACTGATGCAGATAAGCAATGACAGGTTTATAAGGACCACCGACAAGCAGCATGAGGAAGCGGTGCAGAAGATATTCAAAAAACTCTATGACCAGGGAGATATTTATAAAAGTGAGTATGAGGGCTGGTATTGTACTCCCTGCGAATCTTTCTGGACAGAAAGGCAGTTGGTTGACGGCAAATGCCCCGACTGCGGAAGGGAAGTCGAGCTGACAAAGGAGGAAAGCTATTTCTTCAAGCTTTCCAAGTATCAGGACAGACTCATAAAGCATATTGAAGAAAACCCTGATTTTATACAGCCTCAAACCAGACAGAACGAAATGCTGAATAACTTCTTAAGACCGGGACTGGATGATCTTTGTGTCTCCAGAACATCCTTTAATTGGGGAATACCAGTCACCTTCGATGAAAAACACGTTATATATGTGTGGATAGATGCCTTGTCAAACTATGCCACGGCACTCGGGTTCCTAAGTGATGATGACTCAGATTACAAGAGGTATTGGCCTGCAGATGTCCACCTTGTTGGAAAGGAAATAGTCAGGTTCCATACAATTATCTGGCCTATTATGCTGATGGCTTTGGGAGAACCTGTTCCCAAGCAGGTGTTCGGCCATGGCTGGCTGATACTTGAAGGCGGAAAGATGTCAAAATCAAAAGGAAATGTTGTGGATCCTGTGATACTTGTGGAAAAATACGGGGTTGATGCAATAAGATACTTCCTGCTCAGGGAAGTTCCCTTTGGTTCTGACGGAGTATATTCTGAGGAAGCCCTTGTGAACAGGATGAACTCTGATCTGGCCAATGATCTGGGGAATCTGCTTTCCAGGACTATTACAATGATAGATAAGTATTTTGAAGGAGTCATCCCGGCTATTAAGAATTCAGGAGATCCATTGGATGCGGATCTCATCAAACTGGCTGAAGAGACTTCTTCAAAGGTTGAGGAGTTAATGGATAAACTGCTGTTCTCCAATGCATTAACTGAGATATGGAAACTGATAGGAAGGGCTAACAAGTATATTGATGAAACAATGCCTTGGGTGCTTGCCAGGGATGAGTCAAAAAAAGAAAGGCTTGCAGAGGTTCTGTATAATCTTGCTGAAGTATTAAGAATAATTGGAGTGCTTATCAGCCCCTACATGCCCAATACTCCCGCAAAGATATTCCAACAGCTTGGTATAGCGGATGAAGCCTTGAAGACCTGGGAAAGTATAAAGAGCTTTGGGGAATTAAAGGCAGGAACGATTGTAAACAAAGGCGAAATAATATTCCCAAGGGTTGACTTTGAACCGAAAGAACCTTCGGCAGCAGCTGAACCGGTATCCGGGAAGGATAAAAATAAAAATACTGCCCAGGAAATACAGAAAGAGGATAATTATATTACAATAGATGATTTCGCGAAGATTGACCTGAGGGTTGCAAAGGTATTGGAGTGTGAGAAGGTTGAAGGTTCCGACAAGCTGCTGAAGCTGCAGCTTGAAGTGGGCAGTGAAAAGCGTCAGGTAGTTTCCGGCATATCCAAATATTATAAACCGGAAGACTTGATAGGCAAGAGTGTAGTACTGGTAGCAAATCTCAAACCTGTTAAGCTAAGGGGAGTGGAATCCAACGGGATGATACTGGCAGCTGATACCGGTGATTCTGTTGTAGTGGTTACACCGCTTTCAGAAATACCATCAGGTTCTAAAGTACGATAATTTAGCAGGTACGGGGTTACGAGGTACGGGGTACGGGGTACGAGAAAAGTCCGAGTATTCCCTTTACACGTAACCCTGTTTCCTTTAGTGTATTATTTAAGAACAAAAAGGAAGTGAGACACAAATGCTTTTTGATACACATGCCCACCTGGATGATGACAGATTCGACAAGGACAGGGATGAAACAATAATGCAGTGCCAACGGGACGGGGTAGAATTGATCCTGAACGCAGGAAGCAATATTGAGACTTCGGTTAAGGCAATTGCATTGGCAAAAAAGTATGAGTTCATATATGCAGCAGTGGGGGTTCATCCCCACGATGCTGCAGAAATGGATGAAGAGACGGCAGGAGTGCTTGCTGCTCTTGCCGGGAACAAGAAAGTAAGGGCGATAGGAGAAATCGGACTGGATTATCACTATGATTTTTCCCCCAGGGACGTGCAGAAGCAGAGGTTTGTTGAGCAGATAGACCTTGCGAGGCAGTTGAAGCTCCCGGTTATAGTACATGACAGGGAAGCCCACGGGGACGTAATGGATATATTCAAGAAAACCCGTATTAAAGAAGTAGGTGGAGTTCTGCACAGCTTTTCCGGCAGTGCGGAAATGGCATTGGAGTGTATTAAGCTGGGGCTGTATATCTCCATAAGCGGCCCGGTAACTTTTGAAAACGCAAGAAAAACAGTTGAGGCGGTGAAGCAGGTTCCTCTTGATATGCTGCTTATCGAAACCGACAGTCCTTATCTTACCCCTGTGCCTTACAGGGGCAAAAGGAATTATCCCGGTTATGTCAGGTTTGTAGCGGAGAAGATAGCTGAAATCAAGGGCATATCCTTTGAGGAAGTGGCCCGGCAGACTTTGGAAAACGGGAAACGCCTCTTCAGAATATAAGAATGATGCGGCGTGAGACATGTGAGACATGGGGACGTTTCCCGTGTCTCACGCCGCATTATTCATATATTGCCTAAATTCCCCTCATATAGTAAAATTAGCATATATAGCATATTAAGAAGCTAATTTGCATAAACATATGTAATGTTTTTCATATTGAGCTTATTTTTTTATAAACAATATTCCGAAGCATTATCAAACCTTCCGGGGGTACTGTTATGATTACTTATGAAATCAACGATGCCCTTTATATTAATATTACCAACAGGTGTACAAACAACTGCGGTTTTTGTATAAGGAATCATCCTGAAGGTTTTGGATTTGATCTTTGGCTCCGGAAAGAACCCGCTATTGAGGAAATAATGGCGGACCTGGAGAACCTGGAGCTTTATAATGAAGTGGTGTTCTGCGGTTACGGAGAGCCATTGGTACGATACAGGGAAGTAATCGAGATATGCAGGCATATAAAGCAAAAGGGAGTCAGAACAAGGATAAATACCAACGGACAGGCAAATTTAATATGGAACAGGAACATTATTCCTGAGCTTACAGGACTGGTGGATTCAATATCTATAAGTCTGAATGCAAAAAATGCGGAGGACTATGTGAAGCTTTGCCGGCCGGAATATGGGGAGGCGGCTTACGATGCAGTATTGGATTTTGCGAGAGAATGCATAAAATATATTCCTGAGGTTTGGCTTACTGTTGTTGATGTGATTTCGGCCTACGATATTGAGGTATGCAGAGGGATAGCAGAAGGCATTGGTGCAGGCTTCAGGGTCAGGCACTATTGTTAGGCAGTGTTTTGATGAATAAAATGCTTTATAACGGCAAATATATATATGAATGATAATATTCCCCAATTTACCAGAGATTGTATAAATGCTCCATAGAAAAGGCAAATTTGACAATGGAAGCAAATAAAGGTAAAATAAAAATACTTGCGTGCCGGGATCAAATGGCATATTATACCATTTGATTCGAGGCGGAATCGGCAAGTAAACCGGATGTCAAGGCAAAATCAAGATAGACATTCGGTTAAACAAAAAGGAGGTTGAACGATGAAAATAAACTTGAAGGATTTCAAGAGTTTATTTTCAATCAAGCTTATTGCTGTCGCTGCAATATGTTTGATACTCGCTGCATCTTATGTCTACAGTGCGATGAAAAAAGAAATTACAATTGAAGATATTGAAGGAGTAAAAGTTGTAAGTACCTTTAAGGATACTGTATCCGATGTGCTGGAAGAAAATAATATACAAATGATACCACAGGATAAGATAAACCTGGATATGACGGAAAAGCTTAAAGACGGAACATACATAAAAATATCCAGGGCAAAGAAGGTTACAATTAATTCAGATGGTAAGGATATTGTTATCCTGACTACTGCTCCTGATGTGAAAAGTGCCTTAGGGGAAGTTCAGATAAAGCTGGGGGAGAAAGACAAGGTTTCACCTGATTTGGATGCTGCAATTGCGGGAGATACAACAATTGCAGTTACAAGAGTCGAAGAGAGAATTGTAAAGCAAGAGATGAAAATGGACTTTACCAATGAAGTGAGAAAAAGCGACGACCTTGACAAAGGCTTAGCACGGGTTATAAAAAAAGGCAGCCCGGGATTAAAAGAACTGTCAATAAAGGTTATATTCGAGAATGGTAAGGAAGTTAAACGGGAAATTGCAGAAGAAAAGGTGCTTAAAGAGCCTGTGAACGGCATTATTGAGGAAGGAGCCAGAACTACCTTTGTATCTTCAAGAGGGCAGGTTACCAGATTTGTAAGAGCTCTGAAGATGACTGCAACAGCTTATGATGCGACCTTTGAAAGCTGCGGCAAGCATCCGGATCACCCTCAATACGGTATCACCTATTCAGGTTTAAGAGTAAGGCCCGGTATCGTTGCCGTTGATCCCAAGGTGATTCCTCTGGGGACATATCTCTATGTGGAAGGGTATGGAGAAGCCCTTGCAGCTGACATAGGCAGTGCTATAAAAGGAAACAGGATTGACTTGTATTATGAATCCCCGGCAGATGTAGCGAAATATGGAAAAAGAACTGTAAAGGTATATGTGCTTGATAAGCAAAGATACAAATTCTAAAGAATGCGGCATAAGCCGCATTTTTATTGCGAGGTATTGCAATGCTAAAGGAAACAATTGTGGTTGAAGGCAAGAATGATGCTGCCGCAGTTAGGCGGGCAGTGGAAGCAGATATAATAATTACCAGTGGTTTTGGTATAAACGGAAGTATACTGGAAAGGATAAGGACTGCTCAGGAGAGGCACGGAGTGATTGTTCTTACCGATCCCGATTTTATGGGAGAGAAGATAAGGAAGACAATTTCCGATAAGGTCAAAGGAGTAAAACATGCTTTCCTGTCTAAGGAAGAGGCTGAAGCAAAGGGAGATATCGGTGTGGAGAATGCAGCTCCCGAAAGTATATTAAGAGCTCTGTCTTTGGCTAAATACGAGCTGGAAGAAGTACAGACGACATTTACAAGCGAAGATTTGGCATTTTATGGCCTTATGGGAGGGCAAAACTCATCTGAACTGAGGAACAGGCTGGGTTCCGCATTAGGTATAGGCTATTCAAACGCAAAGCAGTTCATTAACCGTTTGAATAGGTATGGTATAAGCAGAGAGGAACTTGAAGCAGCTTTGGAAAAAATATCAGAGCAATACTGAAAAGGATGATTTATATGAAAGAAGCGTCAATTAAAACGTCAACCTTGGATTTGATGAAGAAGTATGATTTTAAGACGGCAAAAAAGTTTGGGCAGAATTTTTTGACGGACGAAACTGTTTTAAAGACAATCATAGACTGCTCAGAACTTTCAAAGGAGGATTGTGTTCTTGAAATAGGCCCCGGACTGGGGGTAATGACACAGATACTCTGTGAGAAAGCAGGCAGGGTATTGGCGGTGGAGATAGACAGGAAGCTTATACAGATACTTAGGGTTTCACTGTTCGGGTATGAAAATGTAGAGATAATCAATGAAGATATTCTAAAGCTGGATTTGAAAAAGATGTTTGAAGAAAAGTTCGGCAGTTCTCCTGTAAAGGTAGTGGCAAATTTGCCTTACTATATTACAACTCCTATAATAATGAAGTTATTGGAGGAGGATATTAACCTCAGGAGCATTACCATTATGGTTCAGAAGGAGGTAGGAGAGCGGATTTGTGCTGCCCCCGGGGGAAAGGATTATGGAGCCCTTACAGTGGCAGTACAGTACCGATGCATACCCCGCAAGATCCTTGTAGTTCCTCCTGATTCATTCATGCCGCAGCCTGAGGTTGAATCAATGGTATTGAAGCTGGACTTCAGGGATAAGCCTCCCGTAAATTTGAAAAATGAAAAAATGTATTTCAGAGTAGTGAAGGCTTCCTTCGGCCAGCGAAGAAAGACCCTGTTGAATGCTTTGACTGCAGGGAATCTGGGAAAAACAAAAGATGAGCTTAAGGATGTATTATTAAGAAATGGCATTGATGAAAAGAGACGAGGCGAGACATTGTCTCTGGAGGAATTTGCGAGAATTGCCAACGACCTGTATTCCTGATAAAACAGAAAAAATCTGTTCACTTTTACCCCCCTCATACATATATTAGTAATGACTATGTATAGAAGGGGGTTATTATGTGGCATCAAATAATGAATATAAAAGATATTTTATAATACTTCAGGAAGATGACAAAGGATATGAATTGTCACCTGGAAAAATACCGACAGGTTATGTAAAAATTGAAGTGAAGAATAATAAGGTAAGGCTCAATGCGTTTATTCAGAATATTAAGCTTGAAGATCGGGTTGAGTATAGATTGATTCTTGTGTCATCAGCCAAGAAGCTGGCAGTGGATGTGGGAAAGATAATAATTGATGGGAGCGGGAGAGGAGAGCTTTCCTATGAACTTGAGCCGGATAATGTTATGAAAAGCGGTTTGAGTATTGGAGATTTCAATGTTGCTGCTGTGACCTGCGGATCATCCATACCGCTTTCCGGTTATACCGGGAGGGATAAGCTGGAATGGAAGAGCAAATACGATATAGTAAACAAGCCTAAGGTTCAAGAGGCGCCCAGGATAGATAAGAAAATAGAGATCGAAGAAATAGTTCCGGAAATACCGCAGCCGCCGATACATGTTCCGCTTGCTCCACAGCCTGAACCGGTTGTTGTTGAGACCCCTGCTCCGAAGCCTGAGCCGGCACCTGCCCCCATTATGGAAGCTGTTCCTGAACCCGAGCCGAAGCCCGAGCCGGAGCCTGAACCGGAAGTCGTGATACAGCCTGCACCGGAGCCGGCAATCATACCTGAAAGCAAGGTGGAGGTTAAAATAGTAATACCCGAGTGTCCTCCGATTGCTCCTATGGAAGAACCCTGCGAAATAGAAAAAGTAAAACCGTCAAAAGAGAAAATTGAATATGAAGATATAAAAGAATACTATTGTGAGGATGAAGAGACTTGCAAGCATACTGTATCGCCGTATTACAGCGGGGGAATGTACAGCAGGCTTAAAAGGATGATAAGAAGGCTGAGAAGGTACGAACCCTTTGAAAAAGAGAGAGGCTACAGCTGGTTCAAGGTAGGAGATGACATATATGAGATAAACAGTGTGTCAGTTCCGTACATGGGTTACATGATGCCTTTAGGGTATCCGTTCTTATCTGAAGGCTGCAGCATGATGATAGACAGGAAGGACTATATACTTGGTGTCAGATATGAAGATGAAGATGAGGATGATGACAGAAGACAGATAAAGTACATTCTCTTTGGAGTGCCTGCGATATATAATAAAAGGAATGAGATGTATTACAGATCGCGAGGATTCATGGAATTCAGGCCTCATAAATCAAAAAGCTACGGATATTTTATAATGTGCCTGGATATTAGGCGAGGCATGTTGTGCCGTATGAATTAAAGCGAAAAAAATAAAACAAAGTTGAATTTTTTATGTTAGAATAATATTAAGTATTGAAATACAGAAGAGGAATGATTTTGTGAAGATTGAGAATCTTGTAGACAGGAAACTCATTAAGAATATAGATTTGGGCATAGTAATATCCACTATACTGCTTATTGTATATGGCATGATATCAATTTCAAGCGCTACTCATATCAGGAGCGGAGGCTCTATGGGTACTCTTAAGGTACAGATTATTGCTTTTATTTTAGGAATAATCGGAGTAATCCTGATTCTGCTCATTGATTACAAGACCTTCGGAGATAATTATGTTCTTATCTATATAACCAATGTTTTTCTTTTGACCCTGGTTTTGATTATAGGCTTTTCTACAAAGGGAACCAGGGGCTGGATTGACTTGGGCCCGGTGAACATGCAGCCTTCTGAGGTAGTAAAGATAGGATATATATTGACCTTTGCCAAGTACCTGGAGAAAAAGAAGGATAACTTGAACAAGCTGATTGATGTATTACCTGCAATGCTGCACTTGGGCCTGATTGTTGGCTTGATAATGCTGCAGCCGGACACTGGTACGGCTTTGGTATTTATTTTTATTTCAATTTTCATGCTTTTTGCTGCAGGTATAAGCTACAAAATAATTGCAGGGGCCTTTGGGAGTTTTTTAATCAGCCTGCCTATAATATGGAAGCTTTTTTTGAAACCATATCAAAAGAATAGAATCCTTGTATTCCTGAACCCTGAATTGGATCCTATGGGTGCGGGCTATCATGTAATACAATCAAAAACAGCTATAGGATCAGGACAATTTTTGGGCAAGGGACTTTTTGAAGGCACACAAAACAATCTTGGTTTCATATTGGAGAGGCATACAGATTTTATTTTTTCTGTTATCGGAGAGGAACTGGGGCTGGTCGGAGCTCTGGTTTTGATGATGCTGTTCCTGTGGCTGCTTTTAAGATGCATACATATTGCAAAGGTATCAAAGGATGATTATGGAATGCTTATATGCGTTGGAATAATATCAATGTTTCTTTTTCATATATTTGAGAACATAGGAATGACCATAGGGTTAATGCCGGTAACAGGTATACCTCTTCCTTTTATCAGTTATGGGGGAAGCAACCTGCTGACTAATATGGCTGCGGTGGGGCTGGTGCTTAATGTGGGCATGAGAAGACAGGTAATAAGGTTTTAAGAGAATATGACCGAAGGGGTGCCGTAAAACTACGGCACCCTTTTTTATGTGAATATAAATTCATAAAGCAAAAAAAATTTATGAATATTGTAATTAGTACTTGCATATTTATACATTAGTTATTATAATTATAATTATTATTATACTACTAATACAATAGGGGGAGTCACAAATATGGATACTAATAAGAAAAAAGTAGTTCTTGCATATTCCGGAGGGCTGGATACCTCGATAATAATTCCCTGGTTAAAGGAAAACTACGATTTGGACGTAATTGCATGCTGCGTTGATGTTGGTCAGGGAGACGAACTGGAGCCGATAAAGCATAAGGCATTGAGCACAGGAGCTTCGAAGGTTTATGTAATAGACGCAAAAAAAGAATTTGCAGAGGATTATATAATGCCTACTGTAAAAGCCGGAGCTGTATATGAGGGTAAATATCTTCTGGGAACAGCAATGGCAAGACCGCTGATTGCAAAGAAGCTCGTAGAGGTTGCAGAGAAGGAAGGAGCAGCATATATTGCTCACGGATGCACCGGTAAAGGAAATGATCAGGTACGTTTCGAACTGACAATAAAAGCTTTGAATCCGAGTATTAAAGTCATTGCTCCGTGGCGTGAGTGGACTATAAAGTCCAGAGAAGAAGCAGTAGATTATGCGGCAGCAAGAGGAATTCCCATTCCTGTCTCCAAAGAGCGCCCATACAGTATGGATAGGAATCTTTGGCATTTGAGCCATGAGGGAGTGGATTTGGAAGATACTAAAAATCCTCATCCTACGGATATTTATATGCTGACAACGGCGCCAGAAAATGCTCCCGACAAGCCGGAGTATGTTGAAATTGAATTCAATAAGGGAATACCTGTGAAGCTTAACGGTATTGCCTGTGAGCCTTTGGAATTGATAGAAAAACTTAATGAAATAGGCGGCAGAAACGGTATAGGCCTGATAGACTTGGTTGAGAACAGGCTTGTAGGAATGAAGTCAAGGGGAGTATATGAAACTCCCGGCGGTACCATACTTTGCTCCGCCCATAAAGAGTTGGAATATATAACTCTCGACAAGCAGACGATGCGATTCAAGCAGATGGTTTCTGACCAGTATGCAGATCTTGTATATAACGGCTTATGGTATACTCCTTTAAAGGAAGCTTTAGATGCTTTTGTTGATTCTACTCAGCAAAATGTAACAGGGGTAGTGACAATGAAGCTTTATAAGGGTTCCTGTGTAATCTCCGGAATGGACTCAATATATTCTTTGTACAACAAGGATTTTGCAACCTTCGGCGAGAATGTAGACAATATTTATAATCAAAAGGATGCTGAAGGCTTTATCAACTTGTTTGGTCTGCCCATAGAGGTAATGGCGCTTATGAAAGCAAAACTGGCCAAGCAGCAGGGGGAAAGGAAGATAGGTTAAATGAAACTCTGGGGAGGAAGGTTCAGTAAGAATACTGCACTTGAAGCTGAGGATTTCAACTCTTCGATTTCCGTTGATTCGAGGTTGTACCTGCAGGATATCGAAGGGAGTAAAGCCCATGCGATCATGCTTGGAAAATGCGGCATAATCAGTGCCGGTGAAGCAGCAGAAATTGTAAATGGGCTGGAGGAAATCAGACAGGAGCTTGAATCCGGAAGCATAGACCTGAAAAAGGATGCGGAAGATATTCACATGAACATTGAAAAGCTTCTAATCGAAAAAATAGGTGAGACGGGTAAGAAGCTTCATACTGCAAGAAGCAGAAATGATCAGGTGGCTCTGGATATCAGGATGTATCTCAGAGAAGAAATCCATAGGATATTGAACCTGCTGACGGAGCTTGAAGCTTTGCTGCTTGACAAGGCGGAAGAACACGCCGGTACTATAATGCCGGGATATACGCACATGCAGAAAGCACAGCCTGTAACCCTGGGACATCATTTTATGGCTTACTTTGAAATGTTCAAACGGGATATGGGCAGATTTAAAGACTGCATGAAAAGGATGGATGTAATGCCTTTAGGGAGCTGTGCCCTTGCAGGGACTACATATCCCATAGACAGAAAAATGGTTGCGGAAATTCTGAAATTTTCGGATATTACGCAGAATTCTATAGACGCGGTATCGGACAGGGACTTTGCAATTGAGTTTATCAGCTGTTGTGCCCTTGGAATGATGCATCTCAGCCGGTTCTGCGAGGAGTTGATTATATGGAATACCGGGGAATTCGGATATATTGAGATGGATGATGGCTACAGTACAGGAAGCAGTATTATGCCGCAAAAAAAGAATCCTGATATTGCAGAGCTTATAAGAGGTAAGACGGGCAGGGTATATGGAGAACTGATTACTCTTCTTACTATTATGAAGGGGCTTCCGCTATCCTACAATAAGGATATGCAGGAAGACAAGGAATCGGTTTTCGATGCGGGGGACACTCTTAAGTCCTGTATTTCAGTATTTATTCCAATGCTTAAAGCTACTGCAATAAACAAAGAAAGAATAATGAACAATCTTAAAGGCGGATTTCTGAATGCCACTGATCTGGCTGATTATCTGGTAAGAAAAGGATTGCCCTTCAGGGATGCCCATGAGGCGGCGGGCGAAATGGTGAAGTACTGTATTGCCAACAATAAGGAACTGACAGAGCTCTCCATGGACGAATTCAGGAAGTTTTCCTGCTGTATAGAAGAAGAGATATATGAGTTTTTGAAGCCTGAAGTATGCTTGTCAAGAAGAAATACTGAGGGAGGACCTTCCGAACAGAGGGTCAGAGAGGCTGTATTGCGCGGACGAGAGTTTGTGAATCATTTTGCAGGAACACTTAAGATGTAGCATATATTGGGGGAAGGTATTTATGATTTGGGTTGGAATTCTGGGGGCAAAGGGATATTTTGGAGAAGAACTCTCAAAGCTGATTGCCGGGCATCAATCAGCGCAGGTGAGCGCTATGTTGGACTTGCAGGAGCTTAATGAATCCGGATGCGGCTTCAGCAGAGGCAATGGAATGAGTGCAGGGTATTTGAAGATGATGAATGCAATTAACAGGGCAGACGTTATATTTAACGGATTTTCCGGCACTATAGCAGAGGATATATACTCAAAAGCACTTTCCAATGGAAAAAAAATAATAGATATAGGTGATAAGCAGCATATGAGCGGCAGCGCATATCCCGGCTCAGTATATGGGTTGTCTGAGCTTTATAAGGATAAGATGAAGGATGTATCCATAGCTGCAAACCCAAGCAGTTATTGCACCGGTGCAATGCTGGGATTGGCGCCTCTGGCTGCAGGCAATCTGATTGATATGAATACTGCGGTTATTGAATCCAAGTCGGGGATCTCCTGCCTCAGATGCGGAGATAAGCTTGAATGTACAGACATTGCCACTGACGGTGACAGCAAGATATATAAAATGGAAAGCAGGGACTATGCTGAAGAAGTAAAGGGGCAGATGCTTGCGTTATTCGGCAAGAACGCCTTATCTTCATATACATCATATATCATTCCGGGAATCAAAGGGATTATTACATCTATAACAGCCGAACCCGGTAACGGATTCTGCGGAAACGATATTTCAGAGATTTACAGAGATTTTTACAAGTTTAGCCCTTTAATTGAAGTTGGAGGTGCTGATACTATAAATGGGGCAAGGAACGGATCA
>Ga0208197_1002904_pt1 | contig 14450 bp, 9 predicted proteins | sample AD_JPNNA4_MetaG_FD_184444 | JGI IMG/M metagenome (GOLD analysis project Ga0208197, IMG submission 184444) | Active sludge microbial communities of municipal wastewater-treating anaerobic digesters from Japan - AD_JPNNA4_MetaG (SPAdes) (version 2) | ecosystem: Engineered > Bioreactor > Anaerobic >...
TCATTGCCCCGAGGAAGCAGAGAAGCATCGACAGGACCATGATCCCGCCGAAGCTGCGGAGCAGAACAAAGGACGACAGGAGCAGGACCGAGAAGCCGGCGGCCACGGCCATGGTGTTGGAGAGCATCGCCCGGCCGCGCTCGATGAACGCCAGGCGGATGGCCTCGGGCAAGGCATGGCCGGCCCGGATTTCCTCGGTGACGACATAGAGGAAATGAATCGTGTAGTCGATGCCCACGCCGATCGAAATCGACCCGGTGAGCATCGTCGCGTAGTCGAGGGGAATGCGGACGAAGCCCAGGAGACCGTACATCATGATCGTGGCGAAGGAGATCGGCAGGATGCTGATGAATCCCAGGACCACGCTCCTCCGCATGAGGATCATCAGAAGGAGGGTGATGATCATGGCCAGGATGATCGACTGGATCTGGGAGCGCAGGAGGGAGTCGGCCAGCTTCGTGGTCATGACGGGGTATCCCGTCTGGTCGGCCCGGATAAAGTCGACCGGCTCGGATCCTGCCGGAGCGTCCGCCGCCGGGACGACGGCCAGGCCGTCGACCAAATCGTAAAGGATGGCCGCCGCCCGCTTTTCGAAGGACGGGGACCCGGCCGGAAGAAGGGCGGCCAGCGCCTCGCGCAGCGACGCTTCCCGGAAGCTCTCCCGGGTTTCACGGACGAGGTATGCGGCCGAGGCGGCCGCGTCGGCCGCCAGATCCGGATCGAACTCGGCCGGCTTGAGGTGTTTCTTGAAGACCGCGGCCGCCGCCTCCTCGGGGATTTCAAAGTCCGGCGAAGAGGCCGCCAGGCCCGACAGCGCCCGGGAGATCGACTCGAGCTCCCGGGGATCCGCCTCGAAGGGAAACGAGGGCGCGAAGCAAAAAGCCCGGATTTTTTCGGCGACGGCCGGCTCCAGCCGATCGGCGGGCAAGGGCTTCTCCAGCGCGGCGACGAGAACGTCGCGGATCGGACCGGCGTCGGGAGCCGGACCGCCCGATTCCGCGGCCGCCCAGGCCATCTCCTGCGCCAGGAAGCCGGCCTCGGCGGCCCGAACGGCGGCCGCCTCGCTCGGGGGCAGCGTTTTCAGATCGACCCGGACCAGCCGCCGAGCCGCTTCATCTTTGAAAAAGGCTTCGGCCAAGGCGAACGTCTCCTCGCAAAAGGGAGTGGTGGAATCGCTGACCTTGGCGTAGATGATCGTCTGGCGCCCGTCGGGCGTGATCATCTGGGTCAATTCCTTCCGGCCTTCCAGGAAGAGCCAGAGGTTTTCGACGGCCGCTTTCGTTTCCGGCAAGGCGGGGCGGTCGTTCATCGAGTCGTTGAGCTCCGCGATGAGATCGGGGATCCCGAGGGGCTGGTGGACGCTCTGGAGGCCCGAAAGATAGCTTTCGGCCCGCCGGATGAGGCGCAGCCGGGCCGGGTCGCGGATATCGTCGGCCTCGAAGAAGAACGAGTCGGGGTAGGCGCCCTTGAAGTGCACGTTGGCCGCATCCATCGCCCGGTAGGGCATGGATTTTTTCGCGTAGAATCCGGCGAAGCCGACTTCCCGTTCGACTCGGAAAATGCCGGCGATGCCGAAGGCGATCAGAACGCCGAACACCGCCAGGATGAAGCCGGGCCGGCGGACGATCCGGCCGGCGGCGGACTCCAGAAATCCGGAAAGACGGGAACCGGATTGGGAGGGACGGACATCGCCGAAATCGACCGTCGCGGCCAGGGCCGGAAGAAGGGTGACGGCCAGGCCGGCGGCGAAAAATAATCCGATGGCCGCGAACAATCCGAAATCGGCGACCAGGCTCAGCTTGACGCCGCGGAAGGACAGGAACCCGATGATGTCGGTGATCGCCGCGTACAGAATCGGGGTAACGACGGCCGCGGTCGAGACGACGACCCTTTCGCGGCGCTGTTTCACATCGACATTCCGCCCGGTCTCGACGTCGGAGCGGATCTTGTTCACGACGTAAAGCCCGTAGGCCGACCCCAAGGCCAGGAGAAGGACGGGGGCGGCCGGCGTGATGATCGTCATCGGCCGGCCGGACCAGCCGATCAGCCCGAACAGCCAGATGTTGGCCAAGACGACGACCAGGACCGGCGGGAGGAGGGCTTTCCGGGAGCGGAGGGTGAAATAAAGGATGAGGACGATCGCCGCCAGCATGATGGGGACGAGGAAGACGAGGTCCCGCCGGGTGTAAAGATTGATGAAATGTCCGTCGGAGGGCGTGCCGGCGAAATAGATCTCCATCCCGCCGCCGAGGATGCGTTCCGTCTCCGGAATGAGGACCTTTTCCACGGCATGGATGGTTTCGACGGTGTTGCTGAGATAGACGGACAAGCCGAACCATTCTCCGTCCTCCGACAAAACCTGGCCGATGTAGCGGTCCTTGGACCGGGCCAGCGCTTCCAGGGCTTTCAAGCCGGCCGCATCGGCCGGGACGGCGTCGATGAAATCCCGGACCTCGATCCCGTCCTCCGTTTTCCGGATATCGGCGACGTTGGAAAGGGAGGTGACGCTGAATATCTCCTCGCGGTCCTTCAGGGTCTCGGTCAGCTCGCGGATGCGGGCGAGCGTGTCGGCCGTGAAGACGCCGGCTTTCGGGCGGGCGATGACCAGGACGATGTTGTTGGCCGAGAATGTGTCCGAGATCTCGTGGTAGAGGGCCAGATGCGGGTCATCCTTGGGGAGCCAGTCCGTGAGCTTGTTGTAGAAGCGGAGACGCGGGACGCCGGCCAGGGCGGCGAGGGTGAGCAGGCCGCAGAGGATCAGAACAAAAACCCGGTGGCGGACGACGAAGGCGGTCCATTTCTTAGCCATGGGACACCTCCGCGGTCGAAACCGGAACGCTCAAGGACCGAAGATAATCCTCGATATAAGGCCGGGCGGTTTCCATGTAGCTCCGGGCCCGCTCCTCAAAGACCGTCCAAAGCGTGAAGGTCGTGTAGATGACGCCCAGGAAATTGATCGCTTGGATATCGGGATCGGCGTCGGCCCGGAAATCGCCCGAGGCCACGCCCTTCTCGATGGTTTTCCTCAGCCGGCTCTTGATGTCGAGCATGCAGTCCTTGAACTTCTTAAAGAGGGGACGGTCCTCGACGTACAAGGCGTCGGAAAAGAGGATTCGGTGGATGCCCGGGTATTGTTCAAGGAAGGAGACGACGAATTCAAACCAAGCGCGGAGGGCGGCGGGCGGAGCGGGGTTCCGGAGGGAAATTTCGCGGTCCACCGACTCGACCGACTTGAAGGAGGCGTCGAGAATGAGATGGAAAAGTCCCATCTTGGAATCGACATGCTTGTAAAGGGCGCCCTCGACGAAGCCGACCTCCTTGGCGATCCGCTTGATAGTCAGGCCGGTGATGCCGACCTTGTCGACGAGGAGGAGGACGGCCGTTACGATTTGGGCCTTCCGTTTCTCCAAGATGCCCTCGAAAGCAAGCTGTTTCATGTTGGCGACTCCGGTGAGTGAGCGTTTACTCACCATATAATTTAAACGGCGGAAAACTTTTTGTCAAGGCAAAACATCGCTGTGTAAATCATCGCTGAATCGGCGAATTTTTCCAAGGAATCGGTACCTGTTTAACCTTTTCCCTGTTTCCCCCTCTATTCGAATACCGAACCTGTTTATCCATTTCCCTATTTTTTCCCCTGATCAGCCGAAATGCGGAAATGGTGAAACAGGTACTGATTTAATCCGAGGAAATGGTGAAACAGGTACCGATTTCGGAACAGGAACTGATTTCAGTCTCGGATTTTGAAAAAGCGGCCGGCGAGAATCGAAAGCACGACCGCCAGGGCGAGTAAAACGCCCAGGTTCGGAGCCACGGCCGCGAAATCGCCCTGGAAAAACCGGAGCTTGTGCAAGGCGTCCATCGCCCAATACGCCGGCGAGATCATGCCCATCGTTCGCACGGCCGGCGGGACAACCTCGATCGGCCACCAGCAGCCGCCCAAACCGGCGAAGACATTGGCCAGCAGGATCGAAAGCCCGATGATCATATCCTCTTTCCCCATGAGCGAGCCGATAAACACGCTGAGGGCGGCCGTCGCCAAGGCGAAAACGGCGATGACCAGCAGCGACAACGGCACGTCGCCCAGGTTCAAGCGGAAAAAGATCTTGCCGACGACGAAGAGCATCAACGCCTGGAGCATTCCCATCAGCCACCGGGCGAGGAGCTTGGCCTGGTAAAGCGCGCCGGGCGAAAGGGGAGAAAAGAGCAGCCGGCTCAACACGCCCTTCTTGCGGTCCTCCATCACCGTGACGCCGCCGTAAATCAAGACCATCATCATGATGAACTGAACGGTGATGCCGGGAATCGCATGGTCCATCCCCCCGGGGACAACGGTGATCGTCTTCGCCGGATACCGGGTCTTGACCGTGACGAGGTCCCGGAATTCCGCGTGGCCGTCTAAAAATTTCGTCAAATCCCCGTCCCCGTAGAGCACGAGCTCGCTTAGAAGCCGGGCGATCGCCTGGTACAGCCTGATTTCGACCCGGGCGGCGGCCGCGGCCGAGGCGTCTTCCCGTTTTTTTAAAGCCAGGGCCTGGTCCTTGCGAGCCTCGATTTTTTCCGAGAAATCCGGCGGAAGGATGATCAGCCGGTTGTATTCGGCCGGTTCGGTCCCGGCCGTTTTCAACACGATTCCCGGGCTCTTGATTTTTTCCAGGAAATACGCCCCCCAGCGCCCCTCGTCTTGGTTGAGGACGGTCAGCTCGGCCGACGGCGGAGCGGTTTCACCCCCCTTATACAAATAACCGAAAAGAAGGATGAAGAGGATCGGGAAGGCCAGGGTCCAGAAGAAAAAGACCTTGTCCTTGACCATGATCCGGATGTCGTTGCCGGCGATGCGGAGAATGCGTTTAAGGCGTCGCATGGGTCACACCGTGGAGCGGCGGCGGAGCAGCGGAACCGCCAGGAAAAGCAAAATAAGACCGCTGGCGGCCAGGACCAGGAGGGCCGCCGCCGGAAAGCGCCCCTCCCGGACGAGAGCCGCCCCGTCGATGAACCACCGGTTGGGAGTGGCGAGCCCGATCGCTTGGAACGCCTTGGGCATCGCCTCCGTGCTCAACATCGAGCCGCCGAAGACGCTGAAAGCCAGGATGACGGGGGCGCTGATCGCCCCGGCCTGGTTTCGATTCTTGAGAAAGGCATTCATCAGGGCGAAAAAGGAAGCCGTCCAGAAGGCCGTCACCGCGGCAAGCAGGAGAAAATAACCGGGGGATCCCCAATACGCCTTGAACACCAGCGTTCCGAAGACGGCCATGACCAGGAGGATGGCGAATCCCATCAGCCAGCCGCCGGCGATGCGGGCCCCGATGAGCTCACCCGGCCGGAGGGGCGTCGTCAGCATCCGGCGGAGCTTCCCGTCCTCGCGCTCGGAAATAATGTCGCGCATGACCGTTTGGACGATGAACAGAAGAAACATAACGGCCATCCCCGGCAGGACGGCGGAAAAAATATCCGACCGGGTCATGAACGCCTTGGCCCCCACGGCCTTGGTTTTTTCCTCCTGGAGACGGATCAGAAGCGGATTGAGGTATTTTTCAGCGGCGACGACCTTTTTTTGGGCTTTGCCGAACTCCGGCCCCAGGCTCTCCCAGGGAAAAGCGTCGATCGGGCCGTCGAGCATGAGACGGATGCCCCGGGCCTCGGGCTCGAAGGCCTGGATCGCGCCCGAGAGCATCACGGCCATCGTGTTCATGAACTCCTCGACGACGTCGGGAAGAAACTGCTCGGCCGGATTTTTGACCACCTCGAGGACGACGGGTTTGATTTCCAAAACATCGAGGGTGAACCGCGCGGGAATGACGACCATGGCCGAGGCCTTGCCCTTCTCCATCCGCCGGCGGCCCTCGGCCTCGTCGGCCACGGTCACTTGGAACATTTTTTTCATCTGGTCGGCGTCGAAGGCGCCCAGAAAAAGACGCGAGGCCAAGCCCTTGTCCTTGTCGACAAGAACGACCTGGATCGGCGGAAGCGTGTTGTCCTTGGAGGATGGGGTGAAGATCATCCCGATGAGGCCGGTCATGGCGATCGGGATGATAAGATAGAGGAGGATCGCCACCGGAGCCTTAAGGTGGCGCAAAATATCATTCTTGAGAATCAGCAGCAGCCGGCGCATGACTCAATCCCTCAGGCTGCGGCCGGTCAGCTTTAAAAAAACCGTCTCCAGGCTGGGCGTTTTGATCTTGAGATCGGTCACGGCCAGCTTGCGGCGGAAGAGGCGGTCCATGGTCTTCGGAATCTGTTCGGTGTCGGCGACGGCCAGCGTGGCCAGGTTGTCCGCGGCCGACAGCAACTCGATCCCGTTGCCGTCAAGATCCTGGAGGGCTTCGGTGAACGAGGCGGCCGGGAAATTTCCCGTGATCTCGACAATGTCCTTTTCCCCGACAAGCCGGATGAGCTCCTCCATCGTTCCCTGGGCTAGGATTCGGCCACAATCCATGATGGCGATCCGGGAACAGGTGTTTTCCACCTCGGCCAGCTGATGGGTGGTGAAGATGACGCCGGTACCCTCGGCGCCCACCTTGCGGATAAGGTCAAGAATGCTGACTTTGGCCTGGACATCGATGCCGACCGTCGGCTCGTCCAGCAGCAGCAAGTCGGGCCGGTGGAGCAAGCCGATGGCCGTGTTGAGGCGGCGCTTCATCCCGCCGGAGAAGTTCTTGACCGGTTCCTTCATCCGGCCCGAGAGCTCGACCCTCTCGAGGATTTCGGCGGCCCGCTTTTTCAGCGCGTCGCGCGGAACGTCGTAGAGTCCTCCCCAAAAGAGGAGGTTGTCCATGGCGTTCAGCTCCTCGTAGAAAGCCATGTCCTGGGGAACGATCCCGAGGCGGTTTTTCAGGTTCCGGTCGGAAAAGAGATCGTGGCCGAGGAAGCGGACGCTCCCGGTGAAATCGCGGACGGTGCCGGCCAGGATGGAAATCAGCGTGGTTTTTCCGGCGCCGTTGGGGCCGAGCAAGCCCAGGACCTCTCCCTTTTCGAGGGTCAGGGAAAAATGATCTAGGGCCAGGAGGTCGCCGTAGGACTTGGTCAAGTTCTTGATTTCAAGCATATTCCACTCTTTCGTGAACGCATCATACCATAGAATACGCCCCGGAAGCATGAACGGTTGATGGGATTTTTAGCCGGTTTTAATCGGTACCTGTTTATCCATTTCCCTGTTTTTCCCCTGATCAGCCGAAATGCGGAAATGGTTAAACAGGTACCGATTGAGAGATTGAGATATCGATCGATCTTAGAAAAGAAGGCCGAGCAGGACGATCAGGACGACGGCCGCTAAAAGAAGGATCCTTACCGCCGGGATGCGCATAACAGCTCTTCGATCGCCTTGAAAATCACTTTCGAATCGGCTCCTGATCGGATACCGATGGACTAGCGATGGGGCGCGGGTCGTCCGTCCCGGGCTTCCCGTCCCCCGCCCGGCCGGCTGAAACCGGCCGGGACGGGGACGCCGTCGCCTCGGATGAACCGGAAACCCCGACTCCGCCCACGACGGTCACTCGCAGAAGACGCGGACCTTGTCCTCGCCGTCGACTTCGACGGTCATGTCATCAAGATTGGACACGATTTCTTCCAAGTCTTCAGGCGTGATCTTGGACAGGTCGACATTCATCCCTTTTTCCTTGAGAGCCTCATCAACCTGGCCCTGGTATTCCCGGGGAATAAAGGCCGCGAACTTGAGCCCCGCTCGGATCAGCTTGAACGGAATCCGGATGTTGACCTTGTCCTTGCTTTCGCTTCCCGGACCGGGATCAACCACGACCCGGAGGTACTTCCATTGACGTTTCCCGCCCGTCGAGGACACGGCCTCGTTGTCCGGCTCGCCGATCGCGGCCAGGAGCTTCTCGGCTTCATCGACCGTGATTTTTCCCTGGGACAGCATCTCCAGCACTTTGCGTTTTTCCTCGCTCATCGAAATTCTCCTTTTCGTTTCCGTGATATCAGGCAAAGTCGATGAGAACGTCGTTCTCGTCGTCTTTCGCTTCGATATGAAGGCCCGACAGGTTCCAGAGAACGGCCGCCAGCATCGGGTAGAGGAAGAGCAGGAACCGCCCCGGACCGTTCCGCCAGGTGATCAGGGCGGCCAAAAGCACCAGAGGAAAGAGGGCGATCAATAAAGCCCCCAGGATGATCCAGATCAGGATCACCGGGAACCAGAGGCGGAAGCCCCGGCGGCCGGGCTTGCACACTCTGAGGCGAAGCCAGAAAGGCAGCATGAATTCCTCCTTTATTCCTTTATCCGTTTGAGCGCCTCGGTTACGTCGATCTCGCCTCGATCGAGCTGATCGAGGACGTCCCGTTTGGCCGAGGGCGGATTGACGTCGACGAAGGGCAGCTGGGCGGCGATCGCGTTCAAGCGGTTCTTGACCGTCGGATAGCTGATTCCAAACTGGGCCTCCATCTCCTTGATCGAGCCGTGGCTCCGGACGAACGCGATGATGAACAGGACATCCTCGGCCCGGAGCCGAGCCAGAGGGGGCAGCTCGAAGCTTCCCTCGATGGCGATGTCCCTGTTTTTGAGCCGGACCTTTTCGACCGTGAAGGAGACGCCCTGGGTCAAGCTGATCAATTCGCTCCAGTCTTGAGTCATGTCTTCCTCATTAAATTCATTTTACATAGAAATAATAAAATATTTATTAATATATGTCAAGTGTTTTATTAATTATTTTAATAATTATATTAATTTTCTTAATATTAACTATTATTTATATTAAATTCAATGGTTTATCTGTTCCCACGGCATGAAACAAGGGCCGGGTCCCCCCTTTCGCGATAATTCCAATCGGAACCTGGTTTACCATTTCCCGATTTTTCCTGATCATCTCGGTACCTGGTCATCCATTTCCCTGTTCTTTCGCCTGATCCGGCGGAATGAGGAAATGGATAAACAGGTTCAGATTCGCGCGGATTCGCAGAAGCGGTTGTATTAAATCGAATTATGGAAATGGATAAACAGGTACTGATTTTACTGATTTAACAGGTACCGATTTTCAGAACTCCGTCCGTCGGAAAGCGTATAATAGGATAAGCCTGTCGCTTTTCAGGGCTGTGATTCCTATTTGGAGAGACAGACAAATGCAAAGAGCTTCGTTCAAATTCGTTCTCACCCTTCTGGCCATGATCCTCATCATCTCCGCCGCGGCCGTCCCCCTGCCCGCGGCCGTCCTTCCCTCCCCCACTCCTCAAGCCGAGCCTTCGGCCGAGCCGACCCTGGCCGGCCATTGGGAAGGCATCATCGAGCTTCCCGGGCAAAAGCTCGAGATCAATATCGATTTCGTCCTCAAGGAGGGAGCCTGGACGGGCGATATCTCCATCCCCGTGCAAAAATCCCAGGACCTCCCCCTGATCGGAATCGTCTTGGACGGATTCAAGGCGGCGTTCGCCATCCAGGGCATTCCCGGCGAGCCGACCTTTAAGGGCGAAATCTCCGCCGACGGCAAAAAAATGACAGGGACGTTCACCCAGGGCGGAGCGAAATTCCCCTTCTCCCTCGAGCTCGGCGCCGATCCGACGGCTAAGATCCGGGCCGCCCTGGAAGGATTCGATCAAATCGCCGAGGACGCCCTCAAGGCGCTCAAAGTCACCGGCGCGGCCATGGCTGTCGTCAAGAACGACAAGGTCGTTTACGCCAAGGGGTTCGGATACAAGGACGTGGAGAACAAGATCCCGGCCACGCCCGACACGATCTTCGCCATCGGTTCTTCCTCCAAGGCTTTCACCGTCTTCGCCCTCGGCCGGCTGGTCGACGAGGGCAAGCTTGAGTGGGAAGCGCCCGTCCGGAACTACATCCCCTGGTTCAAGCTGTACGACAAGGAAGCCGGCGCGCGTCTCTCGGTCCGTGACCTGGTGACCCATCGCTCCGGCCTCCCCCGCCACGACCTCCTCTGGTATAACAATAAAACCGCGTCCCGGGAAGATCTCGTCCGGGCCTTAGCCTATCTCCCGCCCACGGCCGACCTGCGCGAGAAATGGCAATACAACAACCTCATGTTTCTGACGGCCGGCTACCTCCTCGAAACCTTGACCGGCAAGCCGTGGGAAGACGCCGTCCGGAGTCTCGTCTTCGAACCGCTGGGCATGAAGCGGTCGAATTTCTCCGTCCTCGATTCGCAGAAGGACAGCGACTTTGCTTTTCCCTACAACTTCGTCGACAAGGCGTACGAGAAGCTGCCTTTCCGCGATATCACCAACGTCGGCCCGGCCGGGTCGATCAACTCCTCGGTGAATGAAATGGCCCGCTGGGTGGCCGTCCACCTGGCCGACGGAAAATTCGAAGGCCGTGATCTTCTCTCCTCCTCCACCGTATCCGATATGCACAATCCCCACATGGTCACCGGGGCGGTCTCCAGCTCCCCCGACATCGCCGCCACGGCGTACGCCATGGGCTGGTTCACAGACGTCTATCGCGGCCACCGCCGAGTCCATCACGGCGGCAACATCGACGGCTTTTCCGCCCAGGTTGCCTTCCTTCCCGACGACGGGCTGGGCTTTGTCGTCCTGACGAACATGAACGGCACGTCTTATCCCGAACTTCTCGTCCGAACGGCGACCGATAAGATCCTGGGCCTTGAGGCCCACGACTGGATCGGCGACGCGGTCAAGCAATTGGAAAAGGCCGAGGGCGCAATCAAGAAGGCCGAGGAAAAGAAAATCACCCGCAAGGTCCCCGGCACGAAACCCGCCCATCCCCTGGCCGACTACGCCGGTCTTTACGTCCATCCCGGCTACGGTTCGCTGGCGGTCGAGCTCGCGGCCGGCCGGCTCAGCTTCACCTACAACTCCATCAAGACGAACCTCGACCACTGGCATTACGAGACCTTCGACGGCGTCACGATCGAGGATCCGACGTTCAAAGACTTCAAGCTGACCTTTAGGACGGACGTCAACGGCCGGGTGGCCTCGGTCACCGGGGCGTTCGAGCCGACGATCGACGATATCGTCTTCGCCAAAAAACCCGACGCCCGCCAATACGATCCGGCTTTTCTTAAAAAACTCACCGGGCGCTACGACTTGACGGGGCAGACGGTGGTCATCGGTCTTAGAGGGGACCGGTTGACCGTGTCCATCGCCGGCCAGCCGGAGTACCAGCTGGAACCGGACCTGGGCGGCGAATTCTACCTCAAGGAAGTGAAAAGCGTCACCCTCCGCTTCCTCACCGATGCGAAGGGCGAGGTCACCGCGGCCGAATTGAGCCAGCCCGGCGGCGTGTTCGAAGCCAAGAAACTCGAATAGGATCCCCGCCCGGGAGGCCTCCCGCCGCCGCTGTACAACGAGGCGGCGGGAGGCTTCCGCTTTTTCCTCCCTTTCCCTCCGCCGCCTTACCTGGAAACCGGCCGCCTTCGCCCCGCTCCGGTTTCAGACGGAGAAATTTCCATCCCTTTTCCTTTGTCCCCCCTCCTCCCGCCGAAAAAAAGAAGGTCGATTCTCGAGGATCCCTCCGGCGCCCTCCCCGCGGTTATTCCCGCGGTTCTTATTTATCCGTTCTTTTCGCCGGATATGTTCCGTCGACGATGAACCCGGTGATCCGGCCGCCCGCGTCCTTGAGGAAAAGAAGGCTGAGGCTGAGATCCATGGCGAAAAACGACATCTCCGACTCCGGATAGATCTCCCTCAACGAATCCGCGGCCGTGGCGGCCAGATGGTCGTCCTTGACGGCGATGGTCACGGGCGTTTTTTGCCCCTCGAAATCGATCTCGTAGTTTCCGGCGAACCGCTCGAGAGCCGCCGCATCCATCGGGACGATCTCCTTCTCGATCACGGGCCGAAACGCGGGCAGGCCGTATTCAGCGGCGATCGCCCGCTCGATCTCGGCGATCAACGCCGAGCCGTTTTCGGAGTTGGTCATGACGGCCATCCCCGCTCCCCGCTCGGGGAAGAAGACGAGATCGCAGAGGAATCCCGCGTTGCCACCGGAATGGCTGAAGCGGACGTCCGCGCCCATGCCGTCGAGCATGAAGCCCAGCCCGCTGGGCGCCTTTTCGATTGTCAACATGGCCTGGGCCGTTTTTTGGCTTAGGACCTTGTCGGACCGGCCGTCGCGGGCAGCCGCGATCTCGAGGGCGAACTTGCAGAGATCGGCGGGCGTGGTCCACAGCCCGGCCGCGGCCAGCTCGGGATAGACGTGACGGCGGCCGCCGACCGGCGTCCCATCGGATGTGTAGCCGGCGGCCGCCCGGGAAAGGAGCCTATCCGGAAGCGGCTGGGCGTAGGCGCTTTCCGTCATCCCCGCCGGATCGAGGACGATCTCCTTCATGATGTCGGGAAACGGCCGGCCGATAACATCGACCAACAGCTGCTGCAGCACGGTGAAGCCGCCGCCCGAATACCGCCACCGGAAACCGGGCAGGAGATTGACGCGGATGGGCGCCGAGTTGGCCGGCGGTTCGCCGTCGAGGATCTGGCGCAACGCCGGGAGCGGTTCACCCGCCGGATAACCGGCGAAACCGTGAACCGTCAGCCCGGCGCTGTGGCTGAGAATCCGGCGCAAGGTGACCTTTTGTTTTGCCGTGAAGCTGTTTTCCGGCACCTTCCAGGACGAAAGCTTCGCGTTAACGTCCTCGTCGAGGCCGAGCACGCCGCGGTCGACGAAATGAAGGGCGGCCGCTGCGGCGACCGGCTTGCTGATCGAGGCCGCCTGAAAGAGCGTTTCCGGCGTGGCCGGTAATTTTTCTTCGACATCCCGGAAGCCGTACGCCCGGGTCCATTCGATCCGGCTGTCCCGGGTGACGGCGATGCTCACGGCCGGGATTTTCAGGGCGGCCATTCGGGCGGCCACGGTTGACGTCACGACGGGCCGGCCCTTGAGGTGAAGGGAGGGAGTCAGGTTGCTCAAAATCCGTTCGATTTTCGCATCCGAGGCCTCCGCCGCCGGAGCGTTTTGCCCTCGTGCCGCTGAAGGCAGTCCCTGTCTTAAATTCAGCGGATTCGGTACCGGGAGGGAATTCGGTACCTGTTTATCCATTTCCTCATTAGCGGGAATTTGGGAAATGGTTAAACAGGTACCGATTCCTGAGCGGGCGCCGATTCCTCGGCCGGACGCCGCCGTCGCAAATGCCAGACCGATAATTCCGGCCGAGCCGGCAAGGACAACCATGATGATCCAGGCGGTCTTTCTTCTGTGCATGATCGCTCCCTTTTTCACCTCATTCCCTCGTTCGGCGAATTCATGATAGGCTCAACGGCAAAACCGAGTCAAACTCCTGTACCGGATCACGACATGGGGGACGCCTCCCGGGGCTTGGGGGATTAAGTTTTCCGGCGACACGGTTCCACGGGGGGTCAGAAAGCCCGGGGCCTGATGGGGCCGCTTCGACTCGTCCTCCAAGGTCGTCAGATCATAGGGATCGAACCGCCCCGGTTATTTATGGAAAGTTGTCGGGGAGATATTAGAGCGACGACAGGCCAGAATTATGTTTCCGCTCCGACGGTGGAAGTCGATCCACTTTAACCGCCCGGCGGAGGTTTTAGAGGCATCCACCATGTATCTGACCCGGATCACGCCCGGGACGGAAATCGGGAAATGGTTAAACAGGTACCGATATGAATGGGGAAATGGTTAAACAGGTTTCGATTTGATCAAGGCCGGCCGGCGATCATCGACCAAGCGAAATTCAGAAAGAAATATCCGAAAAAAAGGATGTTCAGCACCAAAACCGCGATCGACCAACCCCCGGCCCGGGCCGGCCGCGGCAGCTTCGTGTTGAGGTAGATCAACAGGACCGGATAGATGAGCGAGGCCAGGGTCGACATATTGCCGGCGATCTGGAGGAGCCGGGCCGGCAGCGCCAAGTGGATGATGACCGCGATGACCAGGATGAACAAGACCGCCATCCCGTAATAGGCCCGCCTCGGATCGCCGTTGATCCGCTCCCTCAACCGCGGGCTCACGGCGATGGCCGAATCCGTCACGTTCCGGATCAAGATCTCCAGAACCGACGTCTGGGTCTTGAAAAGAATCATCGCCCCGATGATCAGCACGAACACAAAGAAAAACCCGCCCCGCCTTCCCAGCTCCACGGCCGCGTACACCGGGATGTTCTCCGTCGTCGGTTCGGCCGCTCCCGGCGCGGCCGCCAGGGCCCGCACCAGCACGCCGGGAACGAACATCCCGATCATCGCCCCGGTGAAAAAAACGCCCCACTGATCGATCTTCAGGTAACGGAACCAGCGCTTCCAGAGGGCGGCGTTTTCCGGGCTCTCCCGGAACGTCATCCCGGACGGGCGAACAGATTTTTTTTCGCCGCCGACGAGACCGGAGAAAAATCCGACCTTGTGGCCCATGCCATAGCCGTGATCGCGGTAGTAATTGATGAGCAGAAAGTTCATCCCCGAACCGAATCCCGTGTAGCCGATGATCGATCCCAGCAGAACCGGGTCGATGCCCGACGGAGGGGCCGCCGGCGTCACGATTCCCCTTAACATCTCGACCCACAAGGCTCCCGGGGCGAAAACAACGG
>Ga0208197_1002923_pt1 | contig 14377 bp, 13 predicted proteins | sample AD_JPNNA4_MetaG_FD_184444 | JGI IMG/M metagenome (GOLD analysis project Ga0208197, IMG submission 184444) | Active sludge microbial communities of municipal wastewater-treating anaerobic digesters from Japan - AD_JPNNA4_MetaG (SPAdes) (version 2) | ecosystem: Engineered > Bioreactor > Anaerobic...
GTAAAACGGCTGCCAGCCCATCTGCTGGCTGAGGAGGGATACCAGGGTGGACTTGCCCACGCCGATATTCCCGGCTACGGCAATAAATTTTTTCATGGAACGCCTGTGAAGGAAGGGATCAGGCTCCGGAGGGAGATGATTGTATCTTATCACAGAATGGGGTTGGTTAAGGTCATCTTAATGTCACCAATCCCGAAACCCCACGCTCCCCATGTTATTGCCACGGCACAGAACGCCGCGGTCGGCGCATAGGAGGCGGGCTTGTCCCGCCCCCCGTTATTGCGAGCGCCTGCAGGTGGCGTGGCAATCCCCCTTTTGAACATCACCAGATTGCTTCGGCTGCGCCTCGCAATGACACAGGGATTGGGTCAGCGCGCAGGGGCAGGGCTGTGCATGGGTTGACCTTACCCTCTCCGCGCATAGACCTGCCCCTACAAAAAACGGGGATTGGGGTTGGCGCGCAATGACAGACGAGGGTGGGGACAAGCCCCACCCCTACAAAAACAGGAATAGGGTCGGTGCGTTGGGGCGGATATCAGCCCACGTTGCCGCCGCGCAGGCGGGGGTCCAGCGCATCGCGCAGACCGTCGCCCAGCAGGTTGAAGCCCAGCACCGTCAGCATGATGGCAAACCCGGGGAAGAACACCAGGTGGGGGGCGTTGAACACGCTGTTGCGCTCCTCACCCAGCATCAAGCCCCATTCCGGGCGGGGCGGTTCGGCGCCCAAGCCCAGGAAGGAAAGCGCTGCCGCATCCAGGATGGCGGTGGCAATCCCCAGCGTGCCCTGCACAATCAACGGGGTGATGGCGTTGGGCAGAATCCGCAGGAAAAGGAGGTGCAGCGACGAGCCCCCCAGCGCCCGGGAGGCTTCCACGTATTCCAGCTCCTTCACCGCCAGCACGGTGGCGCGCACCAGGCGCGCAAAGCGCGGGATGGAGACAATCCCAATTGCCAGAAGGGCGTTGATCAGCCCCTGCCCCAGCACGGTGACGATGGCAATTGCCAGCAGCAGGCTGGGGAACGCCATCAGCACATCCATGATGCGCATCAGTACATTATCCAGCCAGCCGCCCACAAACCCGGCAATCGCGCCAATCAGCCCGCCCACCAGGATGGCAAAACTCATCGTAATCACCCCCACCTGCAGCGAAAGGCGGGAGCCAAAAATCACCCGGGAAAAGAGGTCGCGACTGTTGCCGTCAATCCCCAGGATATGCTGGTTTTTCGCCGGGTCGCAGCCAAGCAGGTGAATGCAGGGTGCATCGCGGCGGATTTCGTCCTTTAAAATGGCGGTTGGGTCGTAGGGGGCAATCACATCGGCAAAGATTGCCACCAGCAGCAGAATGCCCAGGATGACCATGCCCGCCTGGGCGGAGCGGTGATGCAGCAGGCGGCGCAGGGCGTCCTGGGTGGGGGTGCGGTGCTTGTAGGTGGATTCCACCGGGGTGAGGGAGGGGATGTTGGGTTTGGTTTTGGTCATGGCGGCTCTCCCATTACTCCAGCCGGATGCGGGGGTCGAGGTAAGCGTAGGATGCGTCCACGATGAGGTTCACCAGGACAAAGATGATGGCAACCACCAGCGTGAAGCCCTGCACCACGGGGTAATCGCGCGCCAGGATGGACTGGACCAGCATGGTGCCAACGCCGGGCAGCGAGAAGACGGTTTCCGTCAGCACTGCGCCGGAAAGCAGCGAGCCGGTTTCAATGCCGATGATGGTGACAATCGGGATCATGGCGTTGCGCATGGCGTGCTTGAGCACCACGATCCGCTCGCGCAGCCCCTTGGCGCGGGCGGTGCGGACATAATCCAACCCCAGCACCTCCAGCAGGCTGGAGCGCGTCATGCGGGCAATCACCGCCAGCGGGATGGTTCCCACTGCCACCGAGGGCAGGATCAGGTGCCACAGCCCGTCCCAGAACGGTTTCCAGTTGCCGGTGACGATGGCATTGATGAGGGAGAAATTGGAGAGGAAACTGACAATGAATTTTTGAAAGCCCGTCGGGTCCTGGATGTTCCAGAACTTCAGCAGGGGGGTGAGTGAAACCCCCGCGCTGAAGCGGGCGGAAGGCGGGATGAAGAAGGGCGTATCCCGCAGCAGCAGGGCAAAGACATACGCCAGCATCAAGCCCAGCCAGAAGACCGGCATGGAGATGCCGATGTTGGCAATTACCATCGTGATGGTGTCGACGATGGAATTCCGCTTGATGGCGGAAATGATTCCCAGCAGCACGCCCACCGTGGTGGAAAAGATCATCGCACAGAAGGTCAGTTCAAACGTCATGGGCAGGCGTTCGGCAATGATGTCCACCACCGGGCGGGTGAAGCGGATGGAGTCGCCAAAGTCGCCCTTGCCCATGTTCACCAGGTAGCGCCCGAACTGGACGAAGTAGTTATCGTTCAGTCCAAAACGCTCCATGAAGGCTTCGCACTTGGCGGGCGTGGCGCGCTCCCCCAGCATCACATCGCAGGGGTCGCCGGGGATTGCCCGGACGATGATAAAGGTGATCAGGAGGATGCCGATCACCACCGGTAAGAGCATGAGAAGTCGGCGGGTCAGGAATTGAAGCATGACGCCTGGGATGGCTCCTTGGAAGGGGGATGGTGGAAGGTTGCTGCAGTCTAGCCGGGAAGGGTTCCACACGGGGCGGTTTGCCCGCCCCGTGTGGAGTGTGCCGGGTTCCTGCCGGGGTGATGAGAAATACTGCCCCGGCAGTTGCCCGAAGTTGGATTTTACTCGCCGTTCAGGAAGGCGCCAAAGAATGCACCAAAGTATTCAAACGTGGTGGTGCGACCCTTGTGGTTGGGGCTCTTGGCGTCCCACTGGGAGACGTAGGTGTGCACCACGTCATTGGCATCCAGCGCAGCGCCGTTGAAGAACTTGACGCCCTCGCGCAGGTGGAAGGTCCAGACGGTGGCATCCTCGTTGGGTTCCCATTTGTCCGCCAGACCGGGTTCCACTTCCACGCCGCCGATCTTGTAGGCAAGCAGGGCTTCGTACATCATCTCGCAGCCGCGCAGCGTCTCGCCATCGGTTTCATCCGAGCACCACAGGGCGGCGGGTTCGCCGTTCTGCATCCAGACGAGGGTATCGGAGCCGTTGTCCATCACCGCAAAGATTTCATTCGTCAACGGGCTGGAGTGCTGCCCCTGCACGCTGGCTTTGAAGGCGGTGGCGGATGCACCGTGGGCAACCGGGATCATCACAACGTATTCCTTCAGCAGGTCATTGACCTTGTCGTAGTGCTGCTGGCGGATTGCCGGGTCGGCAACTTTTCCGGCCGCCAGGATTTCCTCGACAATGTCAGGATACAGTGCACCGAACTGCTTGTTGTTCTCGGTGCCAAAGTGGTAGTTGTAGAAGTTGGTGGCATCCGGGTAGTCGGCGCCCCAGCCCAGCAGGTAGAAGCCGCGCTCGCCAGCCGAGGTGGCGTCAATGAAGGCGGCTGATTCCATCTGCTCCAGCTTGACGGTCACACCGATTTCCGCCAACTGACCCTGGATTTCCTGGGCGACCTTGTCGGGGGTTGCCAGGTAGCCGCGCACCACGTTGCGGAAGCTGAGGGTCACTTCCAGTCCATCGGGGTAGCCGGCTTCCGCCAGGACTTTCTTGGCTTCCACGGGATCATAGTCGTACCAGCTGGCATCCGGGTTGTAACCGGGCACCAACGCAGGCGGGACAAAGGTCTTGGCAACCAGCGAGCCTTCGGGGTAGTACTCATCCACGATGCGCTGGCGGTCAATCCCCAGGGAAATCGCCTTGCGGACAAGGACATTGTCAAATGGCGGGGTGTCGTTGTTGAAGCCGATGTAGAAGATGTTCAGTGCCTGCCGTTCATTCAACTGCAGGTCTGCATTTGCCTTGATGGATTCAAAATCCTCGGGGGCGGGGTTGTCAATGCCGTCCACCGTGCCGGATTCCAGTTCCAGCTTGCGCTGGGCAGACTGTTCCGACCACCGGAAGATGACGGTTTTGACCTTGGCGGGGGTGCCCCAGAAATTGGGGTTGGCTTCATAGGTGATATGATCACCGCGCACCCATTCCTTCAGAAGGTAGGGACCGGTGCCGTTGGGCTCATCGCTCATCTTGACGGAATCGCCGCCCATCCGGTCGAGGTATTCCGTGTCGAGGATCGAGAAAACGGAGAATGCCACCTTGGAGGCAAACGCCGGGTCGGGGTAGCAGAGGGTGAACTTGACAGTCTGTGCGTCCACAGCTTCGATGGACTTGAATTCACCGCCGTAGTCGCAGTTGGGCGCTTCCACCTTCATGGGGACAAATGGCGCTTCGGTGACAACTTCGGTGGGTTGCTGGGTGGCGGGTGCGGTGGTGGTGCAGGCGGCAAGTGCCAGGCTGAGCACCATCAGCAGCGCCATCAACGAATACAGGAAACGGGTTTTCACAATCTCCTCCTTGCATATTCACTTGAAAAAGGTTTTGGGAAAAAAAGGTCGAACAAACGGATGCAATCAGCGGATCGGGTTCCTTGCAACCACCTCCTTTTTGAATGCGATAAATTTCATTATACGGTAGATTAACCAATTGTCAATCAACCGGGGCAGGATTCTTCCCGGCGCCGGACGGATTGCCCCAAACTGGGGGGGCGGGGGGACTACCATTTCTGCCGCGCTTTATGTACAATCATAGTGACCCATTCGAATTGACTCAAAAGGAGACCGCTGCCATGTTTGTTGGAGAACGCATGACCCGCCACCCGCTGACCATTGCACCGGATGTGAACATCCAGGATGCACTGCTGCGCATGAACAAGGACCGGGTGCGCCGTTACCCGGTGGTGGATAAACGCGGCAAGCTGGTTGGAATTGTCAGCCATTCCGACCTGATGAATGCCTCCCCCTCCGACGCCACCACGTTGAGCGTCTGGGAAGCCAATTACCTGCTCTCGAAGATCCAGGTGAAGGATGTGATGACGAAGGAACTCATCACGGTGGGCGAGGATACGTTGATCGAGGAAGCCGCCCGCATCATGGCAACCAACAAGATCGGCGGTTTGCCTGTGGTGACGGGGGGCAAGCTGGTCGGCATCATCACCGAGACGGATGTCTTCAACATCTTCCTGGAAATGCTGGGCGGCAGGACGACCGGCGTGCGCCTGACCGTGGACCTGCCGGATACTCCCGGCGAGATTCACAAGCTGACGGGTGCCATCACCACTGTGCAGGGCAATATTGTGGGGATGGGTGTCATCCGCGGCGAGGTGGACACCCGCCACATCACCATCAAGGTTGCCGGGGTGGACCTGGAAACGCTGCGCAAGGTGGTGGAACCGGTGGTGCTCAAGCTGGTGGACATCCGCAACGAGTAGCTGTTTTGGGGTGGTTTCCCCCCTGCTTTCACATTGCCACACAGATAACCGTGCAGGCTGAAAAGCCTGCACGGCACCCGGCTTAGCGGAAACGGCGGCGCAGGAACAGCGCGGCGACGAAGAAAATGACTGCCAGCGCACCCAGGATCACTGCGGCTGTCCGCAGCACCAGCCCCGGGCGGGGTTGATTGACCGGCGGCAGGTCAATTTCTCTGTCTGCCGGTTCGGCATTGACCACCGTGCCCTGCTCCTCCTCCGGTGCAACCCCCAAAATCGGTTGTGCCTGGTCGAGCGGCAGGGTCACCAGCGTTGGCGTGGGCGTGGGTGTGGGTGCAGGGGTGGGCGTGGGATACGGCGTGGGGGTCGATTCCGATTGCAGCTCAATCCTTCCGGCGGGTTCGGTCGGCGTGGGTACCCATTCCTTGAGGGCATCCGCACCGCCGCCAACACCCCCTTGCCCCATTCCCAGCGGGGCAGGTTCCGCCAGCCCTTCGGCGCCGCCTCCGCCCATGCCCCCGGCGTAGGGCGCGCCCCACTGGATGATCGGCGGGGCGGAGTCCATCGCTTCGGCGGGGGATTGCAGTGCCGCAACAGAGGTGGATTCCGCATACAATTCCGGCGCGGGTGCAGCTGCCATCTGGAAGGAGGGCAGCAATTGGAAGAGCGTGAGAATCACGGCAGCAATTGCCGCCATTGCCGAGGAGAAGCGCAGTGCGCCCACCGCAAAGGGGGCGCGGCGCGGCTGCACCATTGCCGGGGTGATCAGGAAGTTGCGCGGCACCCGTTTGCGCGGCAGGCTGCGCATGGCTTTGCGCGTCTGCTGCAATTCGTAGAGTGCGGTGCGGAATTCCACCCTGGCTTCCAGCTGCTTTTCCACCTTGCTGCGCTCGCGTGGCGAGAGCATGCCATCCATGTAGGCGGAGAGCAGTGCATAGTCTTTGCTGGTGAGCCGCTTCGTCATTGTGTTTCCTCTGTTTTCAGACGATATGCGGCGGGTAAAAGTTCCCCAAATTTTTGCAGGCAGTCCCGCAGGCGCAGGCGGGCGCGCGCCAGGCGGCTCTTGATGGTGCCCAGCGGGGTGCGGACGGCTTCGGCAACTTCAATATAATCCATCCCCTGGATATCCACCATGATCAGCACGGCGCGGAAATCGAGCGGCATGGCTTCCAGGCAGTGCTGGATGGCGTGTTCCAGCTCGCGCTGCTCCAGGGTGGTTTCGGGCGAGGGGGCGTCATCCGCCAGCCAGGCGGGGGATTCGATCTCCTCGTTATCCTCCGGGTTGACCGGCTCCAGCGGCACGGTGGGGCGGCGGTGGCGGCGGCGCAGTTCATCGTAGCAGGTGTTGGTGACCATCCGCATCACCCAGGCGCGGAACGATCCCCCCCGGTAGCCGTCCAGGTGGCGGTAGGCGGAGAGGAAGGCGGTCTGCGTGGCGTCCTCGGCGGCATCCTCGTCGTTCAGCATGCGGCAGGCAAGGTTAAACGCCATTTCCTGGTACGTCAGCACCAGGCGGTTGAATGCATCCAGGTCTCCCTGCCGGGCAGCCTGCACCAAGGCAACTTCATCCATGCTGTAATCCTATACCAGAACTGCACCTGCGTCAAGCACCGCCCGCGCTCACGGCTTGCACTTCACCGCCGGGGTGCTGCCAGCCTGCTCCAGCGCACCGGGGACGCCAAAGACCGTCACCGCGCCGCCTGCGCTGCCCGCCGCCAGCAGCAGCCCGTCTGGGCTGAACGCCAGGTCGCTGACGGCATTTGGGAAGGCTGCCAGTGTGTACACCAGCTTGCGGGACATCACGTCCCACAGGGCGATGGTGCCGTCCTCCATCCCGGCTGCCAGCAGGCACTGGTCCGGGCTGAGGGCTGCCGACCAGGCGGTTTCGTCCAGCCGGATGACCTGCCTGCCCGTCTTGATGCTCCACAATCCCGAGCCGGATGCCGCCAGCAGGCTGGAATCCGGGCTGAACGCCAGGTGGTGGATGGTGATCATCCTGCCATCGGCAAGCTGCATGACCTTGTTGGTGCCTCTGCCGTCCATCAACTGGATGATGCCCTGCTCGGTGCCCAGCGCCATCCGGTTTCCATCCGGGCTGAACGCCAGCGCCGGGTAGGGCGAATACAGGTCGGCAGGGCGCACCCGGGTTGCTTCCCCGTCAAACGACGGGGTGATTTGCCAGCTCCAGTAACTGTACAGCGAGCGGATGCCGGCAGCCACACGCGAGCCGTCCGGGCTCCATGCCACGTCCACCAGCGGCTCGGCGTAGAGGGTGCGGACTGCCACCGGCTCTGCCGTGCCGCCGGAGGCATCCCAGACCTTGATGTCCCCATCGCTGCCCGCCGATGCCAGGCGGGTTCCGTCCGGCGAGAATGCCAGCGAAAGATCACCGGCAGGGGCTGCCAGGGTGTACAGCACCGGCTGGCTGGCGGCAAGGTCGCGCAGGGCAAGCACGCCGCTCGTGCGGGCATATGCCAGGCGGCGGGGATGGGCGGGGTCGAAGGCAATTTTCGCAATCAGCGCTCCGCCGGGGTCCGCCAGCATGACGCCCGCCCCGGGGTCCCAGATTTGCAGTTCGCTGCCCCTCCAGGCGGCAACCCGCGTCCCGGCGTCCCCGGTGTGAATGGTAAACCCATCCATGTTGAGCGGGTTTTGCCACGGCTGGGTGGCGTATAAACTGGCGCGCAGGTTGTGCAGGGTGATGATTCCGCCAATATTCCATGCCAGGGTGGATTGACCCGGCACGAGGGTGTACATGCCGTAGGGGCTGTCGGTCAGCCCGTGCGACTGCAGGTTGGCGGTGACAAACGCACCCCGCAGGTTGGAGTACAGGATCTTCATGCTGATGACCGTGTAGGCGGCATTGGGGATTTCGCAGACCATCACCAGCCAGGCGCCGCTTTCGCCCTCGCCCACGCAGGAGCGGTGGACGTTGCTGCCCGGGATCTGTTCCAGCAGTGCACCGGTGGCGGCATCCCAGCGGTAGAATCCGCCGCCGTCCATGCCCATCAGCACCTGGCTGGCATCCTGGTTGAAGGCTGCCGCGGTGGGGTTCTCCCACGTCTGGTCGGTGAAGGCGGGGGCTTCCAACTGGCGGACCTGCCCGCCGGTGGCAGTGTCATAAATGAACGTCCCATCCACCACCAGGGAACCATCGGCGCTGAAGGCAAACGGCTGGTTGCCGATCTCAAACACCGGCTCCCCGCTGGCGGCATCCAGGATGCGCGTGGCGCCTTCCTCCGGCTGGACTGCCAGGCGTGCGCCGTCCGGGCTGAAGCGGACGCGGGCGGCGGCTGCCACTTCCGCCTGCCAGGCTGGCTGCCAGGTGGCGGCATCCAGCAGCCACAGCGTGGTCTCATCCGCCACTGCCAGGCTTGACCCGTCCGGCGACCAGTCGGCGGCGCGGATTTGCCCAAAGCGGCTGGTTTCCACCGCCATCAGCGGGGCAAGCGCTGCTGCATTCCCCGCCGAGATGGTCCATTCCACCGGCGTGGGCGAGGGCTGGGGAGTGGGGGAGGCTTCGGGGGTGGGCGTGGCGGCGGGTTCCCGGGTTGTCTCCGGCACGGTTGCCGTGGCAGCCGCTGGGGATTCCAGCGTGGGGGCGGTGCGGTCGGGGCTGGCGGTGGGGGCGGCGGGGGTGCCGCCGCAGGCGGAGAGCAGCAGGGCTGCCAGGACAGGCAGGATCATCCAGCGGAAGGGGGATTTTTTAGCGGTCATGGGCGGTTCCATTTAACAAGTGGGATTGAGAGGTGGGATGGGAATGCATTAAGTGTAAATGAAAACCGTCAAGAAAGTGTCAAAAAACAGGGCTTTTTTGTGTACAATGGGGATATGCCCAACGCCTTTCCCCGCCTCCAGCCCCTGGGTGATGCAGCCTTGCTGGTGGAATTGGGCTCCGGCATTGACCCCGACCTGAACCGGCGGGTGCATGCGCTTGCCGCCCGGCTGATGGCAGCCCCCCTGCCCGGCGTGGTGGAGATCGTCCCGGCGTATGCCTCGGCGTTGATTCACTACGACCCGCTGGTGCTTGATTTTACCGACCTGGAAGCCTGGGCAATCGCGGCGCTGGACGGACTGTCGGCGGCATCCTTCCCGCCCCGCCGGGTGGAAATCCCCGTCTGCTATGGCGGCGCGGATGGACCCGACCTGGAATTTGTTGCCGCCCATGCCGGGTTGACCCCCGCGGCAGTGATCCGCCTGCACAGCGCGGCGGAATACACCGTGTACATGATGGGCTTTCAGCCCGGCTTCCCCTACCTGGGCGGCTTGAACCCGGCGATTGCCGCCCCGCGCCTGCCCACCCCGCGCACCCGCGTCCCGGCTGGCTCGGTGGGGATTGCCGGGAACCAGACCGGCATCTACCCCTCCCAGTCCCCCGGCGGCTGGCGGTTGATTGGGCGCACCGATCTGCGCCTGTTTGACCCCTCCGCCGATCCCCCCTGCCTGCTCAACCCGGGCGACATCATCCGCTTTGTGCCGGTGACCCCATGCTGATTGTTGAGGAATCCGCCTTCCTGCTGACGGTGCAGGACCCGGGACGGACGGGCTGGCGCCGCTACGGCGTGCCTGCCGCCGGTCCCATGGATGCGTTTGCCTTCCGGGCTGCCAATGCCCTGGCGGGCAATCCAACAGGTGCAGCCGCGCTGGAAATCGGGCTGGGCGGCTGCCGCCTGCAGGCGGGTGCCGACCTGCTGGCGGTTGTCACCGGGGCGGGCTTTGCCCTGCGGCTGGACAACCGCCCCGCGCCGCTGTGGATGCTGCTGCGGTTACGCCGCGGGCAGACCCTTTCGCTGCATCCCATGCCCGGCGGGTGCTGGGCATACCTGGCGGTCTCCGGCGGGCTGGACGTTCCGCCGGTGCTTGGCTCACGGGCGTATTCCCCCGCGCTGGGGCAGGCGGTGCATCCGCCGCTGCAGGCGGGCGATGCCATTGCCACCGGCAGACCGGCGCGGGCGGTGTACCCGGGCAGGTTCCTGCCGCCGGAGGCGCGCCCCGCCTACCGCGACCTGCCCGCGCTGGAGGTCATCCCCGGACCCCACCTGGAGGCATTCACACTGGAGGGGCAGGCGGCGTTCCTGTTCGGCGAGTATGCGGTGCGGATGGACTCAGACCGCATGGGCTACCGCCTGGAAGGTCCGCCCATCGGTCACCACGACGGAGCCGATATCACCTCGCAGGGGCTGGCAATTGGCACGGTGCAGGTGCCTGCCAGCGGTCAGCCAATGGTGATGATGAGCGACGCCCCCACCACCGGCGGGTACACCCAGATTGCCGTAGTGGTATCGGCGGACCTGCCGCTGCTGGCGCAGTGCCCCCCGGGCATGGGCAGGGTGCGCTTCCGCCAGACGACGGTTGCCGCCGCCCAGGCGCGCTGGCACTGGCTGGTGCACGGGCTGGAAACAAGCATCCGCGAGCCGGAGGAGGATTCCCTCGGCTGGGTGGATGGAGCATAGTTAATGTAACATACCTCGAGGAGGATGAAGATGCGGACGATTGACCTTAACTGCGACATGGGCGAAAGTTTTGGACGCTACACCCTGGGGGCGGATGCCGACCTGATGCCCCTGGTGACCTCGGCGGCAATTGCCTGCGGCATGCACGGCGGCGACCCGCTGGTGATGGAGCGGACGGTGGCGCTGGCGGCGAAGCACGGCGTGGCAATCGGCGCGCACCCCGGCTACCCGGATTTGCAGGGTTTTGGCAGGCGCGCCATGGACATGACCCCCGCCGAGGTGGAGGCGCTGGTGCTGTACCAGCTGGGGGCGCTGGCGGGGTTTGCCCGGGCGGCGGGCGTGGAGCTGGCGCACGTCAAGCCGCACGGCGCGCTCTACAACCAGGCTGCCGCCAGCCCCGACCTGGCGCAGGCGGTGGTGCGGGCAGTCCGGCGCTTCAGCCCCGGGTTGATCCTGGTGGGACTGGCTGGCTCGGCGCTCATCCAGGCGGGGCGGGAAGCCGGTCTGCGGGTTGCCAGCGAGGGCTTTCCCGAACGCGGCTACAACCCCGATGGCAGCCTGCGCTCCCGGCGGCTGCCCGGCGCGGTGATTGAATCCCCCGCCGAGGCGGCGCAGAATGCCGTCCGCCTGGCGGTGGAGGGCATCTCCATCGAGGAGGATGGGGCAGCCCGCCGCCTGCCGGTGGACACCCTCTGTGTGCACGGCGACAACCCAAACGCCGTGGCAATCGTCACCGCCATCCGCCGGGCGCTGGCGGATGCCGGGGTGGGGCTGGCGGCATTGTAAGCCAATCATTTCATCCACCCGTTTTTCCCCCCGCCCGGCAGGTTGTGTGTACAATTAATACGACAGGAGGCATGCATGGACCGTTATCGTGTGAAACCCAACGAGAAAATCAAGCTGGAAAAGCTCGACCCGGCGGACCGCTCCGCCTATGAGGGCGACAAGGAAAAAGCCCAGGAAGACCTGGCAAAGCTGAACGATAAGCTGGAGGAATACCAGGAGCTGCTCTATGCCGAGCACAAGCACCGTGTGCTGATTGTCCTGCAGGCAATGGATACCGGCGGCAAGGATGGCGTCATCCGGCGGGTGTTCGATGGCGTCAATCCGCAGGGCGTGCGGGTTGCCAGCTTTAAGGTGCCCACGGCGGAGGAACTGGACCATGATTACCTGTGGCGGGTGCACAAGATGACCCCCGGCAGGGGCGAAATCGTCATCTTCAACCGCAGCCATTACGAGGATGTGCTGGTGGTGCGCGTTCACGGGCTGGTGTCCGAAAAAACCTGGAAGAAGCGCTACGACCATATCAACGAATTTGAGCGCCTGATGGCAAATGAAGGCACCACCATTCTCAAGTTCTTCCTGCACATCGATAAAGATGAACAGAAGGAGCGCCTGCAAGCCCGCCTGGACGAGCCGGACAAGCACTGGAAGTTCAGCCTGGGCGACCTGGAGGAGCGCAAGCTGTGGAATCAGTACATGGCAGCCTACGAGGATGTGCTGAACAAGACCAGCACGCCCTGGGCGCCCTGGTATGTCATCCCCGCCAACCGCAAGTGGTACCGCGACCTGGTGATTTCCACCATCCTGGTGAACACCCTCAAGAAGCTCGACATGCACTATCCCGAGCCCAAGGATGACCTCACCAACGTTGTGATTGAATAGGGGCGGGCGCGCCCGGCGGTTTATTCCACCGCGTACTCCCCGGCGCGGATGACTTCGATGTTAAACCCGCCGGTCAGCTCGGAGCGGGTGGCGCACAGGATCCACTCGCCATCGGTGCGGATGTTCACCAGTCCGTAGATCAGCTCGGCGGCAATTGCCAGGCGGCTGGTGCGGCGGAAATCCGTCTCCTTCAGCAGGCGCAGCCAGGAGTAGTACGAAGGCACCGTCTCCACGCTCTGGTCCGGCAGGCGGACGCGCGTGCGGGCGGCATAGTCCATCTCGTAGGAGCGGGCGATCTCGGTGGAATAGACCAGCGGGGGTGACGGTTCGCCCTTCACATCCAGCGACCAGCGCCCGCTATGCCCCGCCATGCCCACCGCCCGCGGGCGGGGGTGATCGAAGCTCTCGTTATCCCCGGAGGAGATGACCGTCACGCGCGGGTTGACCGCCTGCAGGAAGCGGGGCTGGAAATCATCCGAGCCGTGGTGACCGGACTTGAGCACATCGGCGCGCAGCTCGGCGGGGGGCAGGTAGCCCAGCAGCAGGTTGTGGGCGGCGCGGTTCAGGTCGCCCGTCAGCAGGATGCGCGCCTGCCCGTAATCCACCCGCAGCAGCACGGAATGCCCGTTGCGCGTCCAGGCTTCGCTGGAAAGCCAGCGCAAGCCCTGCCCGCCGCCCGCCAGGTCCTCCACCACCGGTCCCAGCACGCGGATGGCGGCTTTGCCGGGCGCGGGGGCGTAGCCGGGCAGCCAGCCATCGGCGGCGGCGATGCGCTGGAAGTTGGGCACTGCCGCCAGGGCATGCTCGATGAAGGAGCGGTAATCATCGCCAAACTGGTCCAGCAGGGCGGAGAAATCGGCGCGGCTGCTGATCAGCTGGGTGATGAAATCGGCATTCTTGCGGATGCGGCTGCCCGGGACGGGGGCGGGGGCAGCCAGCGTGCCGGGGCTGACGGCGCCCAGGCGCGGGGCGGCGGCAAACCTGCCCATGCCGTTGTGGTAGAAGTTCTGCACCGAAAGATCGAACGAAAGATCGTCAATGAAGCTGGAGCGCTCCAGGCGGCGCGAGAAGAGCGTGCCCAGCCCGCCGAAGTGATCGGCATCGGGGTGGGTGAGGATGACGTTCTCCAGCGTGATGGCGGGCATGCCCAGGTCGCGCAGGAACTTCCAGGCGAGGAAGTTGGGCACGCCCTTGCCGAGCATGATGTTGGCGGCGCTCTCGCCGCCGTCCACCAGGTGCCAGCGGTCATCGGGGGTGCGCATCAGCAGACCATCGCCCTGCCCCACGTCAATCACGTACAGTTCCAGCAGCCCCTGGGGGGAAAGGTGCGCCGGGTTGACCCTGCCCGTCCAGCCGCGCGCCCGCACCAGGGGCGGGGTTTCGGAATCGTCCAGCACCTCCACCGGGTCGCCCCAGAGCAGCCAGCGTTTTTTGCCTTCGCCATCCACGAGCGGGGTGGTGAATTTTTGATTGCAGGTGTTCACATACAGCGTCACGGCGGCACCTCCAGCGTGGGAATACATGGAGGATAGCACAATTCCGGGGGGGAATCAATTGGGGGGAGGGGGATGATGTCAATTCGATTAAATGCTACTTATAGTATGTAGCCTAACAGTAGCATCGCGGGTATCCTGGTTGTACATTTTCATCTGACAATCCAGGAGCTTGCCATGACCGAGGATGTACTGAAGCGTTTAGGGGTTCGGATTCGTTTTCTGCGCGAGCAGGCAGGAATTTCTCAGGAAACACTTGGGCTGAGATCTGGTTTGCACCGTACGTACATCGGTGCCATCGAACGGGGGGAAAGAAATCCATCGGTGCTCAGTCTTAAGAAAATTGTGGACGCTCTGCATATTCATTTTGGGGATTTATTTCATGAGTAGGGCGTACTATCAATCGACAATTGAGTCTTTCCTGCTTGAAAATCCCCTCACGGT
>Ga0208197_1002927_pt1 | contig 14355 bp, 12 predicted proteins | sample AD_JPNNA4_MetaG_FD_184444 | JGI IMG/M metagenome (GOLD analysis project Ga0208197, IMG submission 184444) | Active sludge microbial communities of municipal wastewater-treating anaerobic digesters from Japan - AD_JPNNA4_MetaG (SPAdes) (version 2) | ecosystem: Engineered > Bioreactor > Anaerobic...
CTTTGTCCTGTTATGCAGACTTGACCACAGTTTTCGGCCTTGTATCAAGTTTCTGTTCGTCAGGCCAGACATTTGCCTCCAACTTCCTCCAGATTCCGTCTCACGGCGGACACCCTTGTCTTTGGCTATGCACTTCCCACTGTTAGGGCGTGCTGGGGACTTTCACCCGTTAGAACGTGCCCATGCTGGGCGAACATAGAAAAGGAAGACCAACCAGTCTTCCTTTTTTTATACCTGCTTCTTATAACTCATAATTGCCCAACTGTTAAATACGACTGCGAAGAGGAATAGTGTGACGTAGTTGGTCCAAAGTTCGGGGATGGTGTTGCCTTGGAGGTATACGCCTCGCATGATTTCTACAAAGTAGTGGGGAAAAATGATATAGGTCATCATTTGAGCCCAATGTGGCATGGAACTGATGGGGGTAAAAATGCCGCTCATTAAGTTGCAAATCAAGATAATGAAAAACATGAGCAGCATGGCTTGCAGCATGTTGCTGGAGTAGTTGGAGATGATAAGTCCTAAACCCGACATGACAAAGATGAACAGCAAGGCTCCTAAATAGAGACTGGTATAACTGCCTGCCGGAACTAGTCCGTAGACCAACCAGGCAATGAAGAAACAGAGCGTAAGAAGAACCAATCCCATGATCCAGTAAGGAATAAGCTTGGCCAAGATGAACTCGGTTCGGCTGATGGGTGTCACATTCAACTGCTCAATGGTTCCCTTCTCTTTCTCACCCACAATGTTGAGGGCAGGCAAGGCGCCACAAAGCATCAGAATCACGATAATCATCAATGCAGGAACCATGTAATGACGGTAGTTGAGCGTAGGGTTGTAGAAATACCGGATGGTAAAACCGCCCGTAGCTTTTGGGGCTACGTTACCGCTGCGCATCTCGGTCAGAAAATCATTGACGATTTGGCTGAGGTAGCTGCTGCCCAGCGAACCTTTCGTTCCATTTACCGAGTTGGCATTTATCTGCAGGGTGACATCTTTTCCGTTGACCATGTCTTTCTCGAAATTGGCGGGTATGGAGAAGATGATGTCTGCCTTCGATGCCTCCACGTTTTTGTAGGCCTCTTCGTAGCTGCTGGCCACGTTGGTCAGCGAGAAGTAGGAGGATGCCTTTAGTTGGCTGATTAGTCTGCGGGAGGCTGACGAGTGGTCGTTGTCTATCAGTGTCACGTTGACGTTGTTGACCTCTAGCGTGGTGACCCACGGCATAACCAACATCAGCATCAGCGGGAACATGATGACAAGCCTTGGCAAGAAGGGGTTACGTTTGAACTGCAACACCTCTTTGTGTATCAGGTATGGAAGTGCTTTCATTATTCGAGTCTGATTTTAAATTTCTTGATAGTGATGGCAATGATAAACGCTGTCATGCCTAAGAGTATATACACCTCTTTGAGGACGTATTCGATACTTACGCCTTGAATCATTAGTTTGCGCATGGCCGAAATGTACCAGCGTGTAGGGATGATTTTGGAGATGTATTCCAGAATCGGAGGCATGCTCTCTGAAGGGAAAATCATACCCGAGAGAAGAATGACAGGCATCATCAGCACAATGGCGGAGATAAGCATGGCGGCTATTTGTGTCTCTGCCAAAGTTGATATCAGCAGACCCAGCGACAGCGCCAAGATGATGTATAGCAGTGAGAGGGCCACAATCCAGAAGAAACTTCCCGTTAGGGGAACGTCCAGTACGAAATAGGCTAGCAGCAGGATGGAAATCAGATTGATGCAAGCCAGTCCGAAATAGGGAACCATCTTTGCTATCATGATAGAAAATGGCTTCATCGGGGAGGCCAAAAGAACTTCCATTGTGCCGCTCTCTTTTTCACGTACAATGGAAACGGAGGTCATCATGGCACAGATCAGGATCATGATTAATCCCATGATGCCAGGCACAAAGTTGAACGAACTCTTCATCTGCGGATTGTACATCAGTCGTACATTGATGGGAGAGGCTTGTGGTTCAATACCTTTCATTGTCTTTTCGCTGAGTATGTTATAGAGCTCTTGTGCTATATAGTTGCTCTCGATGGAGGCGGTATTGGGGTCTGTTGCGTTTACGGAGATGCATACTCTGTTGTCGAGGCCGGAGTAAACCTCGTTCTCGAAATTGGCTGGAAAGGTAATCGTGACATCCGCCTTGTTAGTTCGGAGGTAATTGTCGATTTCATTTTCTGTCTGAAGAAATCCAACGAAATCGAAGCGTGGATTCTGGTCAATCTCCTCGGCCAGACGCTCCATCATTTCCGTATGTTTGGGAGCGAGTATGGCTGTCTTGATGTTTTTTACATCGGTAGATATGGCAAATCCGAAGAGCAGAATTTGCGCAATAGGCATGACTAGCAGAATCAAAATAGCCCGTTTGTCCCTGTATATATGGAAAAATTCCTTTTTTATGAAAGCTAAAAACTGATTCATAACTTATTCTCCTCTTTTTGCCCTACGGGCTAATTGGTCAAAAACTTTGCTCATGGAGTCTACATGGAATTGCTCCTTCAGATTCTTTGGCGTGTTGAGTGCTTCGATTTTTCCGTCAACCATGATGGAGACTCGGTTGCAGTACTCGGCTTCGTCCATGTAGTGGGTCGTAACGAATATGGTGATGCCGTTGGCAGCGGTTTCGTAAATCATTTCCCAAAACTGTCGGCGGGTGGCAGGGTCAACCCCTCCGGTGGGCTCGTCCAGAAAAACGATTTTCGGGTGGTGGAAGATGGCTGCCGAGAATGCCAGTTTTTGTTTCCATCCCAATGGAAGTGAGCTGACCAGCGTGTCTTTTTTGTTTTCGAAGTCCAGTTTCTTCAGCAGAGCGGTACTTTCTCTCTTCATTGTCTCTTTCTCAACACCGTAAATGCCTGCGTAGAGTTGTATGTTTTCCATGACGGTGAGGTCTTCGTAGAGCGAAAACTTTTGACTCATGTATCCGATGTGTTTTTTAATCTTTTCTGATTGTTTGGCAATGTCGAATCCGGCAACCGTTCCTGTCCCTTCGCTCGGGAAACTCAACCCGCAGAGCATACGCATGGCGGTGGTCTTGCCCGCACCGTTGGCACCCAAGAAACCAAATATCTCGCCCTCTTTTACGGAGAAGGTGATGTTGTTGACGGCAACGAAATCGCCGAATCTTTTGGTCAATCCGTTTACACAAATCACGTCTGCCATGTTATTCTTTTGTCAATTTCATGAAACAATCTTCGATGGTTACTTCCGTAGGACGGATCACGATGTCCTGATGTCCTAATGCCAGCATCTTCTTCTTTAATGCCTCTAATGACGAGTCGTTTTTCAGAAGCAGATGGTGTGAAGCACCGAATGTATAGCAGTCTTTCACTTCCGAATTTTTCCGAAGGTCTGTCAGCAGGCGGAACATGTCGGTGCTGCTGGTTTCGTAAAGATTTTCGTTGAAGCGGTTAACTGTCTCTTGAGGTGTCTGGACGGAGAGAAACCGGCCGTCTTTTATCAATGCAATGCGGTCGCAAAGCGTAGCTTCGTCCATGTAGGGTGTAGAGACGAGAATGGTGATGCCTTGCGCCTTCAGCTTTTTCAACATTTGCCAAAACTCCTTACGGGATGTTGGGTCAACGCCTGTGGTAGGCTCGTCCAAAAAAATCACTTTAGGTGCGTGGATGAGGGCACAGCACAAGGCGAGTTTCTGTTTCATTCCTCCAGAGAGTTTCTCCGCTCGTCTGGTTTTGAAAGGCTCTATATGTCTATAAATATCTTCTATCAGATGGTAATTCTGTTGAATCGTCGTGCCGAAAACAGAGGCAAACAGCTCCAGATTCTCTTCGACCGAGAGGTCTGGATAGAGGGAAAAATGACCGGGCATGTAGCCAATCATCTTTCTTATCTTTTTGAAATCTCTCTTCACATCGAGTTTGTCAACGAAGGCTTCGCCTTTATCGGCCAACAGAAGGGTGGTGAGGATACGGAACGCGGTGGTCTTTCCCGCACCATCCGGCCCAATTATGCCGAAAATTTCGCCCTTGTCGACAGAAAAACTGATGCCCTTCAGAGCCTCTGCTTTTCCGTAAGATTTCTGTATGTCGTTTACCTGAATCATTTTTTCCAACGTACGTTTCCGAACATTCCGATTTTAATGTATCCGTCGTTCTTTACCCCGATTTTGACAGCGTAGACCAGATTTTCTCGGTCTTTTTGAGTCTGGATATTTTTGGGTGTGAATTCACTTTTAGGAGAGATCCATTCAATGATGCCTTTGTATTTGAGAATTTTCTTGCCTCCGAAGTTGGCAGAAACCTCTACCTCTTGACCGATCTTCAGATTGATTAGTTGACCAGAGGTGACGTAGGCGCGGAGTGTCATGTCGTTGATATTGGCCACTTTGAACAATGGTTTGCCGATAGCGGCAAACTCTCCGGCTTCGGCATATTTGTTCAGAATCGTGCCGTTGATAGGCGAACTGACGCTGCATTTCGAAAGTTTGTCTTGCACCTGTGCTATCTGCATCTCGATGGATGAACTTTGAGCATCGATGCTATTGTTACTTTTTTGAAGTGTGGACTTTTGTGCTGCAATTTGTGTCTCCAACATTTTGATGGATGAGTTCACGTCGTCCAGCATCTTTTGCGTAGCGGCATTGTCTTTCAGCAAGTTCTCGATCCTCGTCTTCTCCGATAGCTGTTTGTTCAGTTGCTCTTGCAGATAGGCAATCTGAGTATTTATGTCAGGCTTGCTCGCAAAGATGGATTTGACGTTTTTCTGCAGCTGCAGTTTGGTGAGGTAGAGCTGCATGGAGTCGATGGCTCCCACCTTTTCGCCAGCCTTCACAGTGTCTCCCTCCTGGATGTCGAGGTCTAATATGCGGCCTGTACTCTCAGCAGAAACAGTTACCTCTGTAGCTTCAAAATATCCATTGGCCATTTTTTCTTTCTTTTTTCCGCTGCATCCGCACAGAAAGAGAAGTGATAATAGTATGAGATTATTCTTTTTCATAATGTTTACCAATTCATTGTTGTTTTGAGGTTATATATATTGTTCAGAAGCTCTAAATCGTGCATCTGTTGGGTTAGGATAGCATCGTTTTCGTTGTTGATGTTTCGTAACAGTTCGTTGATGGTGATGACTCCGTTTTTGTATTGCGATTCGGAAGCCTTTCGGATAGAGGTCCGCAGGTTCACAATCTCTGTGTCGTGAGTTTTGACATCTTCCATCTTTTGGATTTCATTCCGTTGAAGCGTCTCCTGTTGCTGAATGTTCCATTCGAAAAGGGAACGGTTGTTCTCTATCGAGCTTTGCGAAAGGCCGATGTTGTTGAGTGAATTCTTCTTTGTGTAGAATGAACTTAGGTTCCACTGCAGACGGATTCCGCCGATGGCATTCCAAGAAAATTCGTCGTAGAGCATATCGTCGAACATGTTTAATCCTGGCTTTCCGTAAAAGCCTTGAGCAAATAGGCTGATGTTGGGATAACTGCCCGCTTTGATGCTTTGTTCCAAACTCTTCTGTTGTTTTATCTGAGAGTCGAAGAGAAGAAGTTCTGTTCGTTTGTTTTCGCCTTGAAGCTCGATGGGTTGAGGCTTCTCTAAAACTTCGCTCTCTGATATTTCTTGTCCCGTGAGCAAACCGAGCATCTGCTTGTAGGCGAGGATGGTATTTTTGATTTTGACTTGCTTCTGTTCCAGTTGAAGAACCTCCACTTGAATGAATTCGGTATCCGACGGTATGGCAACGCCATTCTTTACTTTAGACCTTATTATTTTGAGGTTGCTGAGAAGTAATTCTTTTAAGTTTAGGCTCTGTTTCTGCTGCTCCTGAAGCATCAGAATGCCGAAATAAGTTTGGTTGACGCGGCTGTAGATGGTCTCAATCTCTTTTTGGATGGAGAGACGTTTGACTTCGGCGTCGGCCTCAATCTGTCTTTTCTTGGCAGCGGTAGTGCCTCCGTCCCAAATGATTTGGTTCATCTGGAGCATTACCTTATATTGGTCATAAGAGAGGCCTTTCATATTGATGCCAGCACGTTGGTACATGCTTTGCATCTCTTCCGGAAAGTCAGTCACATCACTTTGCAGTGTGGCTTGCGCCGAAAAGATGAACTGCGGAAGATAGTTGCGGCAAGCGTTCGAAAACGAGTAATCTTTGCTTTTCTCTATCAGGTCATATTGCTTCACGAGAGGGTAGTTCTCGTTTGCCGAGCGGTAACACTCATCGATGGTTACGGCTTGCGTAAGCGAGACGAATGTCAATGCGAAGAAAAGGATTAAAGTTTTTTTCATATTCTTTTCAGTTTAATATCAGATTGTCAATCCAGTTGGGAATCTGACGCTCTCTGTTTTCCATGAATTTCAAATAATGTTCTTCGTCAAAGTCGAAAACTTTTGTATAGACTGGTTTCGAGATGAATGGGAATAAAATGAGCGACAAAAGATTGAGAATTCTGTTCAGAATTTCGTCTTCCGAATAACCAATTTCTCTGAATTGAGCCAAAAGATGAGATTCCATTAAGTTTTTCTTTAGTAGAAGAAAATCTAAGATATACTCAGGGTTTACATGTACTTCGGAGATGATGAAAGTAGGAAGTTCCTGTTCTTCTTTCATGGTAGCGAAGTATTGCTTGGCTATGGTTATCAGTTTCTCTCGAAGCGGCATCTCTTTGTTGTTGATGTTGACAAAGAGGGCGTTGAAGAATTTTTCGAACTCTTCCATCATGATGATTTTGAAGAGTTGCTCTTTACTTTTGAAGTAGTAGTTGAGCAGTGCCAAATTGATGCCAGCATCTTCCGCAATGTTGCGCGTACGAGTAGCTGCGTACCCTTTCTCCCGAAATAACTTTCGGGCGGCCTCTTTGATTTTATTTTCTGTATCTACGGACATGACATCTCCAATTGTTTAAATACAAAGATAATAAATCATTTGATTTAATCAAATGATTAAATTATTAATTTAAAAAAATCATAATGGAACAAGTGTGAATGATAAGTTTTTTAGAAATGAACAGGTAAATTCTATTGGTTTTTATGAAAACGAAGGGCCGAATGCTCACGCATTCAGCCCCTTTCTAATTTATTGATATAACTGCTTCTATATGAAATGTAAATTATTTCTTGATGAATTTGATGACTTGTCTTTCACCTGTTGTTGGGTTAGAGACAATGGCGAAGTAGAAGCCTGAAGCAAGATTCTCTACCTCTATGCCCTCCTTGTCAGCAATTTTTGTGCTGATAACGCATCTGATTCCATTAAAAATCTGAACGTCTGCCTTTCCTTCCCAAGGAATGTTGAACCAAAGGATGTCGCTTGTTGGGTTAGGATATACAGCAAGGCTAGCACCTTCAGATTCTATCTTCTCCAAATCTACGCGTGTTGCATATCTGTTCTCAGCATTGAAAGTAGGGAGGGAGGTGATCTTCCAATCTCCACTTATGTCGTATGCGAAGCGAGCAAAAGATTCATCGTTGTCATGAGGCTCGTAACGTATAGAGTCGATGACAAATATCTCTCCGCCTACCAATCTTGACAATGTCACCGTTTGCTCACGAGTCAAAGGCAATGAGAAGTTTGTGTGGCGAACGCCTTGCTCAGGTTGCTCATCAGCCCAAAGAACCAGATATCCTTTAGCAGGGACGGTTGTTAACTCTGGTACGGTGTCTGCGATCTGGAACTTGCGGAGGTCTTTTCTCTCGTCAGAGATGAACATACCGCCAAGATCGATGTCTTCGCTACCGTCGTTGTAAATTTCAATCCAGTCTTCGTCTTCCATATATTCATCAACATATTGTTTGTTGGTGACGCATATTTCGTTCAAATACAACGTGCTGTACTTGTCTTCCCATTCTGTGTCTGGAATGAATACAGCTTTGTATTCGGTCTTTCCCTTGAAAGCTTCTGAGTATGTAATGCTTTGGTTGTTGACAACTTCACCAACATCATTAGGATCTGTTAAAACAAGGGCAAATCCCATGGTTGAGTTTGTTGCAGTTGAATTGTGCAATTCTACAGCTATGACATTTTCACCCTCATTAAACATAGCTTTATCTACGTCAAATTCTACAATCTTAAGCCTTGTGCCGGCAGATGTTGCCTTTGTACTGAATGTAACATCGCCTTCTGCTAAGTTATATCTGGAAACCTCCTTGCCATTTACATAGAAAATGGCACCATCATTGACAGATGCATTGAAATGGATAGTTGTTGTTTTAGAAAGATCCGGCAAGTTTATCTTCTTTCTGTAGTAAGTTGTCATTATATTAACACCTTGACTGATTTTATTGACGATTGTTGCAATAGAACTTGACATGCCGAAGCCCAGAGGAGCCACACCTTTCTTCCAAGCAGAGTCGTCGAAGTCGTTGGCTTGCCAGTTGGCTGCTTCCAAACTGCCATCGTCGTAGTAACTCCATTCGTCTTTTTTGATAATGATGTCTTTTTTAGAAGCAATCTCCCAATGGTCAAATTTATAACCGTTTGGTGCTTCAGCTTTGATTCTTAAGTTAGAACCAGCATAGTAATAACTTCTAAAATCAGAACATTTGATGGGCTCGTCATTAAGAGTAAAACGAGTACCTTTTTCATCAGCATAGATACGAATGCCTAATGTATCGCCTAAACTAAGGAATGAACTAAGATGACCGAAAACCATGCTAGGTCTTTTCTCTGCAAAAACCTTCATGTTTTCTATGTCTATGTCTCTATCTGCTTCCACTGTCTCGTTCTCTACTAAGTATTCGCGGTAGATAAGAGCTTCCTCTGCTATATTAGAATTGAGGCTATCCAAAATGTGTATTACACGTTCTGGTTGGAATGTGGTTCCAAGATGAACGACAAATTTACTCATCAACTTCTCTTTCATGATTGGATTATTCATGAGCCCTGAGAATGTTATATTCTTAGTAGCGTTGGAGAATGTATTGGTATTGTAGTTGTTTCCGTAACAAGAGAAACCGAAGTCGGTGTCATAAAGAATCCATCTCCATTTGCCGTTTATTATTCTTTTCCATGCTTTTAAATTACCACCTGCCCAGTCTGTGTTGGCAAAATAAATTTCAGACATGAAGTAGTTAAGGAACTCATCAACATCAATTAAAGATTCGATCTTTTGATAAGCATCGTCTGAAGTTAAATCTTCAGACAATAAACTGATGATTTCTTGGTATGCTTCTGTGTCTGTGACGGAAGAAGAAGAGGATTCTTCAATATAGATTTCATCTTCGTCCAGACCATAGTTGGAGTAGATGAAATCTTTGTTGGTCCTTTCTCGAATATTCAGCAATCCGTAATATTCACCATTGACATAAACTACTGATGGTTGGTAAGCTTGGTGGTCAATATCCATCTGTCCGATTAAAAGAGTCTGCATGAATCCGTCACGAAGAAATGAACGGCCGAAATCATTTCCTTGATTTCTAAGAACAATGCTCTGCCATTTCAAATTTGGTTTTTCTTTGAATAATGCGTAGTCCATCTTCCCGCCTCCGTAAGCTTTGGATGCGTTTAGTTTTATTGATTTTACGAATTTTGTTCTGGAGCAAGCGCCGAAGTTTCCGGCTTTCATCTCCATACTTAATCGTTGGGTTTTGTTGTTGTCGAAAATTTCAAAGTTACAAGGGCGGTCCCAATCCTCTTCGAAGTTTGCATAGGGTTCGCTGAAACTACAATAACTAGGTATTAGCGTTGTTCCGCTTACGCCCACTACCAACATGCCGATGGTGTCGTTATAAAACATCTTAGGGTCTGTAACCAATGAGACAACAGGCAATGAAACGTTTCTGTTTCCAATAAAATAAGAACCAGTTACCATGTCGCTAGGGAATTTTCCCTCTTCAACGGCAATGGCTCTGATGGGAGTGTTCTTTGTTAGTGTAATAGGGTCTGTATAAAGCTGAGATTCTATTGCTTTTGGTTCTGTTCCATCTGTTGTGTAATAGATCTTCGCATTAGCTGAATTGGAGAGGGTAAGCGATTGCTCATTCTCGTAAAAGCCAGGGGTTAAATCCAGAACTGGAGATGCAGATTGCTCACTCAAAACAGAGCTTGTGTTGTTTGTCTTGCTAGGAGTGGCAGATGTTAATAATCCAAATGTAGTGCCACCATCCGTGGTTCTGCCGAAAGAGATGTTGCGGAGAGGTTTTGGATAAGATACTTCATCTAATTTCGTTCCTGTCTTATCTGTTAGGGTAAGAATTCCACCATCAGAATCCAATTTGAAATTGGCGTGGTTGTTCAAATCCATCTCGTTAAAGTAGAAAATGTAGTACTCGCCAGGAACTAATACAGTGTCAATTCCACTTTCCCAAGTGTCTTTCCCGTCTGAGAATACGCAGTTTGAAAGATTGTAATTTTCCGCACCTGAATTGTAAAGTTCAACCCATCCGTCGAAGTTGAAATTCTCATTTATCATAAATGAGACATTTCTAGGCATGAGTTCATTAATTAAAATGGATGCTTTTGTCGGTAAGCATGACAATATAAGCATCGTTAAAATAAAAAAACGGCTATTCATAACAAAACATTTATAACATTATATTAAAAATATGATGGCAAATATACTTTTAAAATTGAGATAAAATCATAAAAAACCAAAAAAGTTTTTAAAAGGACAAAATGAAAAAATCCGGTTTTTTTGATGTAAAAAGAAGGCTACCTTCTACTATAAAGCTGTTTTGAATTTTTACAAAATGTTGTGGTCGGGTCAAGTGCAAAATCATCTGTTAATGTTAACGTTAGGAATAATATCAAAAACAGGTAGACCCGTTCAAATCGCTATAAAGGTCTGACAAAAATGAAATGCGTTTAGGCGGTTGCCCAACGGACGGAATACCCACCATCTTTTTAATCCGTAAATGATGTGGTCTCTTTGAAAATTAGTTTTGGTTGGTTTGTTCCGTAGTGCAAAACTCATTTTAAATAAAATTGAAACAGCTTCTAAAAACTACTTTTATATGCTTGTTATTTTTCCTCTTCAAAAGTATTCATAATTGTATATCAATATATTACGTGTATATGTTGTAAATATGGTACAAATATAAAATAAACAACAAGAATATTTAAATAGTTGATTTACAAAGATATGTCTTTGCTTTGATAAGCAATGATAAAAACGACAAAAGCCACCGTTTAGAGTGGCTTTTGAAGCAAGAAAACAGATAATCCACGATTAGACAACCGTCTTTTCTCCAAGATAAACAGAGTTTGCAACGCTCTTTCCGTCTGCACTGACAAATCCGAGATAAACCTCTACTTTGTCGCCTGTCCAATCGGCTGGCAGATTGATTTCTGCAATTTCGCTGGCACGGGTGTCGGCTGCGGTGTTGAAAACGGCTTCGCCTTTGTCCTTGTTGAACACGAGCGGCATTGCCAAATCGGTAATTTGTGCATCGCCTGCGCCGCTGTTGTCAGACCAAGAGAAATTGATTTTGCCGCTTGCGGCTGTTGCTGCTGCGTTGGCGGCAGGGGTCAGATTGCCACGTGATACGAGCGCAAGCGAGAAATCGAGTGTGTAATCGGGATAATCACCCGTAACAGCGTTCTTGCAAATGTACGACATTGCAGCGTTAAAGGCAGTTTGCTTGGTGGCGTAGGTCTTGAAACCTGTACGGACATACGAAGTGATTGGTTTTAAAAACGACAATGTAAGTGCAAACTTACTGCGTTGTTCCATTTGTGCCTCTGTGCGAGGATTTTTAATGTTTTGGACTTGCGAACGCATATAGGATATGCCTTTCCAACTGCCGCCGATAACTGTTCCGACTTTGCCGGAGAACCCACCGAGGATTCCTTGTTTGATTGTTCCCATTTTGATAAAATTTTAAGGGGTTAATACTGATTTAATTCTTCGGACTTGGTACGGCTCAAATACGGCTCTGACCTTATCCGAATACAAAGATACTATCACTATAAGTGATTGATTTATATTTGGTTTCTTGTGCTTTGCTTTGCGTTATTTTGCCGTTTGAAACATAAAAGTAGGCTTTGGAACGGACTAAAAACAACAATATTTTTTCCCGAAAAGGAGAGAAAAACAGAAAAAAGAAGAAAGAAAAAGGAATGCTTTTCAGCCAACGAAACGTAGGGCGTTTGTCAAGGTTTTGCAAGAAAAAATACTCTTTGCAGCGTAGCGGAAAAGGAAGATTTTTTTGTAGCAAACCCGTAGGGCTTGACCTTTACTAATGGCCGAAGTGTAGTTATCTTTGCATTCCCTTTTTATTTTCGGGCGATAAAAATGGCTGCACTCGGCAATGTTCGAACAAGTTCGGCATTACTCTCGTTTGCACATTTTTTCTTTTGAGAAAATAATCTTGCTAAAATCTTTTCTTAAAATCCTGCGTGGTAACGCAAAAACAATAAAAATTCAACTGTCTTTTGGGGCGGGTGGTCGGGGGCTGTGCGTGGGCGAAGCGGAACTGACGAACGAAATGAGAGCAGAAGCCAAACTTGTTTGGATTATGCCGAATGAGGAGGAAGTGCGCGTAGCGAAAACAGAGCAGGTAAAGCAGCCTTGAGCCGACCGGAGGCAAGTAAAAAATTAGCGGAACGCAGTGGAGTGATTTTTTTGCTTGCCGTAGGGAGAGGCGCAAGCAGTTGCGAGTGGAGAGAGGGCGGCGGCAGCAGGTAGCCCGGAATGTAGCGATAGCGAAACTGACGCACGAAATGAGAGCAGAGGCAAATGGAGCTTGCGGAATTTGACTATGCCGAATGAGAAGGAAGAAAGCGAAGCTAATGAGGGCGGCGGACGGCTGCCGTTTACGGCAGGGCTGGCGGAGTTTTTGCCGTGTAGTGTAGTTTTTTGCGGGTTGGGCAAGTGTGGCGACTGAATGAGCAAACGCAATGGAACTTGTGGAATGCAGTTTGCGAAATGAACGGTGGCACTCTTGCTTGGGATATAAAATGTTTTGCGGTGTGATTGAACACAATGTAGCGTAGCGGAATGGAGAGAAAGAACACGGCAAAGACCGCTGAAAAGGGTTGGGGCAAAAAAACGAAACGGAACATTGCAAAAACTGTGACAGCCCGATTAGCCCGAACGACCAGCAGGCGAGCAAAACAATAAGCGGCGGCTGCACCCCATATAAAAATATTGCGACCACGAGGAGCACCTTATTGGGGTTTGGGGTGCAGGAGTAGCCGCGAATGACAACTGAAAGAGCGTTTGCAGGAAAAACAAGATGACACGCCCGCCGTGAGTACCTAATGGAGCGTAGCGGAATGAGTTGGAACGCAACGGCGGAGTGTGGCGGCGGTAGCGGCAAGGGCGGCGGAAAAAATACTACCCGAAGCGTAGCGAGGTGTGGAGATTTTTTTCAAGCCACTTGTTATACCCTTGTCCGCTATGCTTTTTCCTGCATAAGCGAGAGAGGGCGGAATACCTTTTTACCTGCTCTGTTTGTAGCGTGGGCAGGTATTTATTCCTTTCTTATCAATTTCTCTTGTTGAGTATTTTCACTCTCATAAGAATTTATGGCAACTTACACAACAAAGAATCTGTATTCGATGAAACAAATACCTCTTTTTCAACTGTTGATATAAAAGATATGATGTTGCTTACAGCAGTTACAGTTTTGTAATTGTATTTTTTCCTGCAAATCCATCCATCTTCAATATCTTCTGGTTTAAAAGAAATAGCAGCCCTATTAATTGACTCTTTCAATCCGACTCTTAGTTCCCCATTTGGACTAAATTCATATACGAAATCATACTCATTAGTTCCTTTATTTACTTTTCTCTTGACGGATAGTGTACCTCCCCAATGATATTTTGAAGAACCTACCAGATTGGTTTGCTCACAAAAATAAGTATTTACTAACTCGTTAACAATTTCATCTCTATAACTATCAACCAATATCCAGTCATACCATGATTTGGGTCTATAAACATAGTAACATTCTTGCCAATAGTGTGCAAACCTTATTGCACCTTTTTCTTGCATCCAATTCTGCAACGTAGCATCTTTATACAAATCTTCGTGCATTTTTGTTTCAAATGGATTAGTGCTATTTGACATTGATGAATTCAAAGCTATGGCCGATTGTAACGTTGAATCTAATGATACATCATCTGGTAAAGAGCACCAAATAGCCAATGTATTTCGAACGGTTATATCAGATGCTAACATTTTCTTGAGATAATGTTCTTTTTCATCGGTATCTGTAAAACATCTATCTTTTATTTGGTCAAAAGATTTATATTGGCTAATAAGTGCACGAAGGAGTATATGATTGTTGCGATATTTATCGCTAATGCCATTATCTTTAAGGGGCGTTCTATAGATTAATCTACTGACAATTAGTCATTTAAATTGTATTTGGAATGATATTTGTTATAGTTTGAGTATAAACCATCGTAAATATGCAGAAAACGACTATATACCGCAAGCCTATGA
>Ga0208197_1002937_pt1 | contig 14283 bp, 11 predicted proteins | sample AD_JPNNA4_MetaG_FD_184444 | JGI IMG/M metagenome (GOLD analysis project Ga0208197, IMG submission 184444) | Active sludge microbial communities of municipal wastewater-treating anaerobic digesters from Japan - AD_JPNNA4_MetaG (SPAdes) (version 2) | ecosystem: Engineered > Bioreactor > Anaerobic...
CCACGGCCAGCGTATAATCGCCGAGCGAAAGCCACTGGTAAAACAGCGCGTGCAGCGCGCGTCCAGGATAGCGCGGCAGGCGCGCAGCCTGGGCGGAGTCGAGGGGGAAGGTCAGGATGGTGGGCATAGCTATGTGTCCAATCGTCCATTGACGCGCAGATATAAGTGCAACGCCGTCCAGAACCATGAGGCACAAGGCGCTTCGGGCGGCAGCGCTGTTGCCGTAATCCGTGGCTGCAAGACAGGTTCCAACGAACCAATTAGCTCGTCCAATTCCCGGTACCCCGCATCTTCTGGGGGCAATTGTTCCTTCAACACGTGTAAGAAAAGGACCAGGGCATTTTCTCCGCGCGAGTTGAATCGCTGGTGTAGATAATCAATCACTTGCATCACACGGTCTTCGGTGCTATCAGGCTGGCGTAATCCGCTGCGCCAGGTAATAATGCGACCATCCACAAACAGTGCCTTGAGGCTCCGATTGGATTCAAATTTCTCACTGCGGATCAACGCCGTGCGCAGGCGATTGAGCAATATCCCTGGAATGCCCTCTGGTGGATCAGGTTGTGTCCACGCGGTAATTCTTTCCTGGTTGTCCAGCATCCATTGCCAGAAACCCGTGTAGTCTTTGGCCTGTTTTGCCAATGCCAACAGCGCTGCGTAATTTCCGTTAGTCGCCAACAAAGAGACCAGCTGCTCGCGCTCAACGTTGTTGACCACGCCTCGCTGCTGTAACAAGTCCCCTAGCTGGTCAGTATACTGGGAGCGTTCAGCCGGCGTCGCCTCGTTGTATTGCTGCTGATAGTCCACAATTTGCCGCGCCGCCGCAAAGGTGATCCCAGCCGGAAAGATGTGGTCGAAGTCATCGGTCTTGATCCACGCCAGGAGCGCATCCAGGTGCAGTCCCGGCACGTCTGGCAGCGCCCCCGTCCAACGGTATTGCCAGATCAACGGGTGTAAGGGGCGCAGGTTGGTAAACGGCAGCGCGACGATGTCGCAGGCATTGGGTTCCACTGTTGGGTTGAGGAGCGGATTCTGTGCCATGCGTGACGGCACGGAAGGGCGCAATATACCTTGACTGAGTGCGCCTTGGCGCTCGATATCCTCGCGCACCCAGAAATGCCACAGGTAGTCCGCGCCGTAGAGACTGGCCGCCAGCGCCGCCAACGCGCCCATCCCGCTACGCCCGGCGGTTACCGAAACGTGGATGTGCTGGCCCTGTTGCCGTGCAGTTTCCAGTATTAGCCCCCACAACGCCACGTAAGGTGTGACCACGCGGTCGCCGCCGCGCAGCTCATGTTCAGGAATGTGGACCGGCTCGTACTCTATCCCTTGGTGCGCAAAAAGGGGCGTCAGATATTGATTCGCCGCGCTGATGACGTTGGGATCAGAGGTACCCAGCGTGATGACCTTGCGGATATTAAACCTTTCTGCTAACTTGAAATAGACGCCGCTCACTGCGCCCGGCGAGAGGCCCAGGGGAGAAACCAACACACCTTCTGTGTCATTCATTTACCTTCCTTCGCCCACTCTTTCTGTAAAAATGCCATAAAGTTATTGGCCGCCGCGCTGATTTCAGCGTCGCGCTCCGGGGAAATCTCCGCATCCGGCCGGGTTTGGGCAGGTGGAGGAGAAGCCGGTGGCCGGCGCGGGACGCGCCTGGTCACGGCCACGATGTCTACATCAAACGTCGCCGGGTTCGTCACGCGCCGCACGCTCACGTCAACTTCGTCGCCGATCTCTATGTCCCCTTTACGCTGCGCGCACCCCCACTGCCCGGATTGCACCCGCACCCATACGTTGTTCTTGTCAGCCTTGCGCACTTTGCCCGATAAGTGTTGACCTGGTTGCACATCGAGCATACGAAGTTGGCTGAGGCGGATTACCGCAAGACGGTTTGTGGCTTCGGCATAATAATCGATCAGGCGCGTTACCCAGGCCAACACAAGACGTGTTTCTTTCTCATCATCGGGCCAGGTTTGCACACGCTGCACTGCATTGTACAGGTCTTCCCGTTCGTAGGGTCCGCTTTTGCCAGCCTGGAAGTGACCGGTCTCGTTGAGTTGCTGTAACCGCGCCACATATTCCACCACCGAGGTGCCGGGATGGTATTGCGTGTATGTAAGAATGTTCTGTACCAGGTTTTTACTTACCCGGTTCAGTGCGAGATCGGCCGCCAGCATATGGGCCAATCGCCATAAGGCACCAGTCATCTCAGCCATGGGATGCCTCCACCATCTTCAAGTCCCGCGCCAGGGTTTCAAGTGTAGCCGACCGCGCCAGGGACATCGCTGCTGTGAGACACGCTGGCACATCCACCGGCTTCCAGGCCGCAGTCTCATCCAGGACAGTGTAGGCGCTCCGGAGATCCAACCGTTCCACCACCAGGTTTTCGATACGCACAGCACCCAGACCGCAGGATTTGCCCGCACCTACTTTGGGGCACAGCGCCCATTTGCCTTGCCCTAGCACGATGAGGAGCAGACCCAGTTCAGCCTCGCTCAAGTTGGTGAACTGCCCCTCGAAAGCGAATCGTGCGCCGGTCGCGACAACCTCTACCGGCCAATTCTGGTCGGCGCGCGGATCGATCAGGCTGTGCGGGTAATAGCGGCGGCGCGGATTACGCTGATCAATCCGTGGCTCGTACTGAGGAGGCAAAAAGTGCAGAGCCGTTTGCCCTTCCAGCATCGTAGCATCCGTGAAACGTACCTGTCCCTGATACCCCATCGCGCCGAAGATTTTGCACGCCGGACAAAGCTGTCCCCGATGTTGCTTGCTGTCATAGAGACATTCGCTCCGGCCCCACTCGCGATCCTTCGTCTTGCACACACACGCTTCGGTCAGCAGTTCTACCAGGGAACGGAACACGCCCTTGAGCGATGAGCCGGGGATAAACGGCGCGCCGGGGCTATCCGCGCCATACTTGCGCATCCAGGCCTTGATCAGCGGCACGTCTGGTGCATCCAGACCAAGAACCTCCGGTGGAACGAGCAGACCGCTGCCCACATGGAGTGGCTGCAGGGCGACGAGTTCGGCGTGCAGCCTCCCGGTAAGGCGTCTGGCGCTGTATTGTAGATGCGTGCGATCATTTTCCGGAGGACTGGCTTTCTTTTGTACCGGCGCAATGCCACGGTAGTATTTGATGTTCTCCATAGGGTTATCCTCCTTCAACGCGCACGAGACGACAGATCGCAACGTGACCGGCTTGCCGGAACGTTTGGGCGACCAAGACCACGCGTTCCGGAGGGGCATCCAGATCTGGAACCGGATAGGCCAGGTAGCGGGGAATGCGCGCTGTTGACCAGGTAGGAACGTTGCTCTTACGGTCGGCGTCGTATTCACCCACCAGCAGCCACGGTACAGGATCGTCAGCCTGCCAGCCGGCCATATCCAAGGCGGTCCAGGCAACATTTTCCGGTGGCGTTTCTGCCGTAATTGCACGCACATTGTATCCATCGTCACGCTGCCACCAGCTCAATTCCAGATCAGGGCCAAAGGCGCAGCCGTATTCCCAACGCTCCAACGGGATGCCAGAACCTAACCAGCCGGCGCGTGCGGCGAGTACAATGTCCTCCAACCGCTTGGCGTATACCCACAACAGGCGCGAGTCATTCAACGCCTGCGCCAGGTGCGCCAACGTTACTTTTGCCTCATAGACTTTTTCATCCATGGGGATGCGCCTCCTGGGGGACGAACCTGGCCCAGGCCGCTACCGCTACCTGGAACACGTCCATGATGGCATCGTGTGAGGTGAAGGCAACGGCCGGACGCCCCCATGCGGCGCTGCCGGAGACTGGTGTGCCGGGTTTGCTGTATGTGATGTGATCGTCAGCCACGTAACCGTAATCCGCGATCAGATCTGGCGCCAGCGCGCCCACGCCGTAAAGCACTTCGGTCTTGTCACCCATATCGAAATGCCCCGGATAGGCGATCTCCAATTGCTCGAAGGTGGCCGTGACCTGGCCCAGTCCCCGAGATTTGGCGAACCCGAGTGGCAGGCGACCTTCTGCCAGATCGCGCAGCGCGAGCGCCAGCAGCCCTACCTGCCACAACTCGAAGTTGACCAGCGCCAGCCGCGTCTTGAATTCACCGCTGAGGGCAACTTCCATATCGAACGGTCCTACGGCCACGCCGCCCGACAGGCGGTCTATCGCCACATTGTTGCGTCTCTCCAACGCCGGGCTGCTATCAAGAGGTTCGGTGGGGTAAGCGTCGCGCGTCGTCAGATGCCCGGCATTGACCATGTGACCGAAGATTTTGCACGCCAGACACATAGCCTTGTACTGCGCGGCGGTGTCGGTCATGGAGCGATGGCGCGTGCCGCACGAATCACGGCTCAGGGGATCGCAGCAGGCATGCGTGTCATTTGGGTACAGAGTACGGATGATGCGCTCGCAATGGCTCCGCACAACACCTTTGAGACTGGAACCTGGCAGATAAATGGTGCGTTCCCCGGGGTAGTCGGGATGATACGTACGCACAAAGCTCATCTGCGGCAGCGTTGGGTCCGCGCCGGCCTCCTGCCCTGATTTGATCAGCATTGGACCGTCTGGCTTGATCGTCAAATGCAGTGTCAATTCGTTCACCCGTCGTTTATGCATGATGTCCTCCTTCCAACCCAATGGCCTGCGCAAAGGCCCGCATCCAGGTCAACGGCGTGTTTTCATCCAGCCCTCCGGCTTGCGCGCCCGTCTCCGACGGCATCAAGAGGTCCAATAGGACATTCCGGTCAGTGTAGCGGCTGGCAGACCAATCAGGTTTCAGTTCACACCAACCTAAACCGCGCGACTTCGCGCCGCCGAGTAACACCTCGCCCCGTGTGAAAGCGTCTATCCCTAACCACAACAACCCCAGCTCGGCCTCCGTCGCGTTTTCTACTAACAGTTCCAGGTTAAAGGTTGCGCCGGCGGGCACCACTTCAAACTGGTACTTGAGGCTCTGGGCCGCGCGTCCGGCGTCCCGGTCAATGACCACACCATCGCGGATTTGCGTATGGAAGAACGTGTTTTCGTCCAGGTAAAGGTCTTTGATCAACACTTTGGAAGCCAGCCATTGCGCCCCAAAGAGGCGGCACGTCCAGCAACTCAGGTCGCGCAATGCTGCATCCAGCACTGCTGCATCTCCTTGGGCATTGACTTGCGCCTGAATGATTTCGGGTGCAGGCAGCCGCCATTTGAGGGGATTGTTATTGGTACTGCCTGAACGGTGCCAGTCTTCTGGTTTGGTGCGTTTGAGCCAGTTGACCTCATCTTGATAGAGGCATACCTGAGTGAGCGGGTCGTTGTCTTCCGGCGGGCGATTGGCGGATCGTCCTACGGGGATGCAGGCCAGGTTGTGATCGGTAACGTCGTCACGCGCTTGAAACGCGCGCGCGACGGATTCCACGTAACTGCGCAACGCACCCTTGAAGGATGAACCGGGGATGTAGGGCAGGCCGGTGATGTCGCGCAGTACCGGTGTGTTGGGCGCATCCACAGCGGATGATTTCTCCGTCCCGATGCGCATGGCGCTGGTGAAGACGATCTGACCTTTGAAATGCAGTCGTGAGGCAAAAGTGCTGAAATCTACGGTCATTGCTGCCCTCCCTTCGCCACGTACCAACGCACCAGATACCCGGCATAACGGCGGAGCATAGCGATTTCAAGGTGGCGGCGCTCCAGTTTAGCGATTTCTGCTGCCCCTTTTGCTAAAATCGTTACTTCCTGGAAACCCTCCAATACCTTTTGGCCGAAGCCGGTATTTTTCCAGGCTGGCCGCGTTTCTTTGCGCCCCATTTGATACCGCACCCAGTTCTCAACCTCGGCTAAACTTGCGGCCTCATAAGTAACGTTTTGGAAGTTGCTCAACTGAGCCATAGTCATCAATGATTTCGGTTCGCGTGGTACAGATTTTCCTCCACCGCGTAGCTCATCCATATACCAGCGTTTTCTCTGAATCTCCACAAAGTAGTCTTCTTTTTCTGCGTCATATCCAGCATAATTTAGTAACTTGACCATCATAGCCGGGGGCAAGACTTTTTCGGCCAATCTTACTAGTTCCTCGCTGTATTCTTCTACGACTTGGGTGAGAGCCAAACGCTGCGATGCAGAGGTTATCATAGTGTTTTACTCCTTTCTTGCAGGTCTAAGCGATTCCACGTATGAAATGGCGCGCATACCGTCACGTGCCCATAGCCGCGCGGGCGTTCCGCGCCGACGCCGGTCATTTCCAGTTCCGCCAGTCGCGCTAACAGCGCCGCATCATCGTTGGGTGCCGGCGTCCAGTAAACAAACACGCTGCCGGCTTGAATGGCCAGGCACGTCGCACGCGGCAGGCGAGCCGCGCTGTCCCACCCGCCGATGACCTCGGTGCGCGCCCACGCGCGCAGCAAGCGGGCATCCGGCAGGCCTAAATCTTCTGGTTCCAGGCGGGCGCGCGGCTGTCCGAAGTGTTCCAGAATCGTCGGGCTGCGTAGCGTGAGTGTGAAAAACGTTCCCGGAGTGGGTTGCACGCGCGCATCATCATCCTTATGGCGGAGTAAGGCGTTGTCCACGGCTTGACTGAACCGGCCCACTCGATCAGCGATCTCCGGGGTGGGGATCACGTCACCCAAGATGTGTACACGTCCATTGCCCCGTGAGCGACCGCGGCCTATCGTGTATTCACGATTGTCCAGATAGGGTTGCAGGTGCGGCCATACGGCTGCCGGAACGCGGATGTGCGTGTGGAAGAACAGCGCATCCTGGGCCATATCCAGGCTCTCCTGGGTAAAGAGCAAACTGTCTTCGGCTACCCCGCGCGCGCGGTTGATGCCAACGTGCGTGGCCCGGCGCACAGAAGCGCGCCCGGCGTAGAGTGGCCCCTGTCGCGCATCCCAGGCATAGTAACCGACAGGCGGTTTCAAAGGTTCGCCACAGTCCGGACAGGTGGTGCGCAGCAGACCCTTCACGGTGGCCAGGTCGGTTTTTAGTTGCGGCAGGATGTCTGCACGGTGAGGGAAGTTCGGGTCGGTCAGAAGATTGTCCACGAGTTGCCCGATCAAGGCATCATAGACATTGTGACCAGTTGTGCGACCCCAGCGATCTCTGTGGGGATAACCCGGCTCGCGTTTGCACGTTCGCGCGGTGAGGGGGAAGGGCCAGGCCGGTCCCAACGGCGCGGGGTAGGCAAACCCCCACAAGGGTTCATTAGCCGGATTGAAAATTTGCCAGAATGGACAGGTTTCCCGGTCGGGGCAGGTGCTGTGGTCGGCGCGCTCCCGGCGCGATTGCGTGCAGCTTGCCAGCGCCGCTTCCGCCACTGCTCCGCGCAGCACCGCGCCGGAGATCACGGCAGCCGTGCGTTCGTAGTTGCTCAATGTGCTCTCGGTCCCCAGTTGCAATGGGGCATCCGGTACGATCTGGATGGCGACAGTTTGCCAGGTCTGCATCAAGCCACCTCCTGCAAAAACGCAGCGCGCAGCCGGGCGGTATCTACCACCGCTCCGTCTTCTTGCACGACCGCTTCGGCTTGCAGCCAACCCAATCCGCCGGTTTTGCTTTTGCCGATCGTGCTGAGCAAATTGAGTCCGGCGATGACCCAGGCGGCGTCCACCAGTTCCAGGTCGCCGCTCAGGTCGCCGGTGAAGGCCACAGGGATGCCCGGCGCAAAGAGTTCTGTTGTGTAGAGCAGATGCTCGCCGGCAACATTGCGACGGCGATTGAGGCTCACACCGTAGCGATAAGGATGAAAAATGTGCCGGTTTTCCTGACGCGCTTTTTCACGCTGCGCCACAAGTTCCGGTGGGCCGCTCAGCGTCAGGTCTACGAATCGCAATTTCCCCGGCACCCACGGTGAGCCGAAAATCCGGCAAGCCGGGCACGCGCTTGATGCCTCACGACACATTTTGCGGTGTGTGGCGCAGACCCTTTGCGACAATCCCTGGGCAGCGCGTTCAACCGCGTGGCGCAACTGCCCTTTGAACGCTGTCGCCGGGATATAGGGCCAGCCATCGCGATCCTTGATGAAACCACGCTGCGCCAGCGTTCCTTCCTGCGCTCCCGACCCGATAGCAGGCGGCGAGGTGAACTGCAAAGTCACGGTGATTGTAAACATTCAACCTCCTATTCACACCACATAGCCATACAACTCGGCGATATCCCAAAGCACAGTTTCGTGACTGTAGCTTTGGTCCTTGTCGGATACCTTGCGCCATGGCAATGGATCGCGGGCGTTGATGTTTTGAAGCGAACGAAGCAGGCTTTCCAAAACGTCGTAGGCCCCCGTGCGATCCCGCGCACGTTGGTAGAGGTAGAACAATGTAGCCTCCTGCCGGCCACGCAACAGCGCTTCCGTCAATTGTGTCATCTGGCTATTGGGGAATCCTTTTCGACGCAACGCCTGTAGCCCCTGCCACAACACCTCCACTTGGTTTGCCGCATAGGGGCGCCCTACCAGACGCAATGCGCGCGTCTCGTTGGGCAGTTTCAGGGTGTAGGGATAGCCTTCGCGCAAGCGCGCCACGTCAAGCTCCAACATATCGCCGGTCAGTACCTGGAAGTCCAGGTACCCCATCTGCGGCGCTTCGGGAGGGCTTTTGCCTGCGCTTTCGTCTCCGTCCCGCTTGTATTTGGCCAACCGCACCTTGGCATTATCTTGCAATCGTTCTGCGAGATTACGCAAGAAGCGCACCGGGTTGTGATCGTCCGCCAAAACGACGCCGCCAGAAAGAGTGTAGGTGTGTGTTTTGACGGAAGAAGGTACATCCGCCTTCGCCAAATGCGCTCGCATCCCGGCAGTGAATCCCTGGCTGATGGCTGAAGCGATAGGCAGGGCGTGGTCAGCGGGCACGATGAGCATGATGTCATCCCCGCCAATGGTGAGAATCTCAAACGGATGGATCTTCACCCGCCGCTCGGCGCGCTCTGGATCGCCTTCGATCTCAACTGGGCACAGTATCTTGAGGGCGTCAAATACAGTCTTTCGTGCAATGGCTTCGATGGCTTGACTAAAGGCGTGGTATGCCTGCATTGTGGGAAGTGTCTCAAGTACCTGCCCCAAGCTGTCGCCATCCAGATAGATGAAGCCGACGTGCCCTGGTCGCGCTGCGCAAGCTTGCCCGATTTCAGCTAACGTTTTTGGAATTTCTGCAGCCGGTTGTCCAGTTTCCTTACGGAATTGGTCGAACCAATATGTGCGCTCGGCGGCTCTGCGTTTGCCATAGCAGACATTACATAGCGGCCCCCAGACCGTGTCGCGCGTTTCAGGGTTGGCGGGGCGCTGATGGCACGAGACGCAGCGTTCGACGTGCGGAAGGGCGGGGATGAAGGGCACAGTGGGTTTACTCTCTTTCCGTTGCCGCAACCACGTACCGGCCCAGCGCACGAGTGTGCCGAACGCCTGATCGGAGTTGGGCGGGTAGCCTTGTTCTAACATTTCTGCCGTTATTGGGCGGGCTGCCGCCGTGATCGTCGCCAGCGTTGTTTCGCGTGGATAGAGTGACTCGATCTCCCGCACCAGATCGGCGGCGATAGCTTGTGGGACGAGCGCCAACAATCCTCCCCCGCCGGCAAAAATGACCTGGCAAGAAGCTGCCTGTTTCTGATATGGGGCAATGGCTTTCTCAACAATACGCTTGATTTCCTGGTTAAGGTCATCCAGTTGCCGGCTTGCGCCGCGAATCTCGGGGAGTCTTGAGGACTCAAAAACGAAATCTTGGGTGCGATCCGTGTCGGCTGCCAAAAGCGCCAAAGGGATTGAATGATTCAACAGTTCACCTCCTTACGCACAGTATAAAAACCATGTTACTTCGAGGGTAAAAGAAACACTTGATTGAGCAGACGACATCCTCATTATAGGGTGATTTTCAAAACAAGGCAAATCATCAACAAAACAAGCCACGCGTGGTTCCACGCATGGCTTGTTTTGTTGTCCGTCTTCGCCCCCTTACGGAGACTAGAGCCTCTCTGACTCAGTCACAGTGATACGTGAAGAATCATCCGTGGTTTGTTTCCGACCCCTTACGGGGATTAAAGCCTCTCTGACCTGTCCGTATTTGACCACCCTCGGTCAAATGACTCCCCAAGTTTCCGACCCCTTACGGGGATTAAAGCCTCTCTGACTCTAATTTTGGAGGGCGTGTCCACTCGCGTCAAATTCAGTTTCCGACCCCTTACGGGGATTAAAGCCTCTCTGACTAAAAGGGTGTACCTACCATAAGTTACTTGTAGTGTTCGTTTCCGACCCCTTACGGGGATTAAAGCCTCTCTGACTATTTCTGGTTTATTTCCCTTGGAGGATACCCCCTTTACGTTTCCGACCCCTTACGGGGATTAAAGCCTCTCTGACTTAAACCAGAACAGGACGAGGAAGTTATTCTTTTCCTTAAGTTTCCGACCCCTTACGGGGATTAAAGCCTCTCTGACGTAGGGACCGTTTGTTTCCCTCGTGGGACGGGTGCCGAGTTTCCGACCCCTTACGGGGATTAAAGCCTCTCTGACGAGTGGATGCCCTGATTGCATACCTCTGTGACAAAAGAGTTTCCGACCCCTTACGGGGATTAAAGCCTCTCTGACGAATTCGCGCAGCGGGCTTCGGCCTTCTGTAAAGCCTATGTTTCCGACCCCTTACGGGGATTAAAGCCTCTCTGACCAGGGCTGGACGAAAAGTCTAGGACCCTATATCTAAATGTTTCCGACCCCTTACGGGGATTAAAGCCTCTCTGACTTATTTCGATTCCAACGAGGAATGGTTCGGGTTTGGGCAAGTTTCCGACCCCTTACGGGGATTAAAGCCTCTCTGACCCAGCTAACGTGGCTATGCAAAGAGCGTATGCTATGTTGGTTTCCGACCCCTTACGGGGATTAAAGCCTCTCTGACCAGGGCTGGACGAAAAGTCTAGGACCCTATATCTAAATGTTTCCGACCCCTTACGGGGATTAAAGCCTCTCTGACTTATTTCGATTCCAACGAGGAATGGTTCGGGTTTGGGCAAGTTTCCGACCCCTTACGGGGATTAAAGCCTCTCTGACCCAGCTAACGTGGCTATGCAAAGAGCGTATGCTATGTTGGTTTCCGACCCCTTACGGGGATTAAAGCCTCTCTGACGGAGCCTGAACCGCCTGTGGTGGAACCCGAGGTCCAGGTTCGTTTCCGACCCCTTACGGGGATTAAAGCCTCTCTGACCAGGGTTCACTGTGGTGCGTTGATTGGAAGTTGTGTTCGTTTCCGACCCCTTACGGGGATTAAAGCCTCTCTGACTTCGCTCTGGTTGGTTCTGTTCTTGCTGGCGCTCGCTTGGTTTCCGACCCCTTACGGGGATTAAAGCCTCTCTGACGCTTCTACCCGTAGGCGTGGCGCCGCGGGACAGCATGTGTTTCCGACCCCTTACGGGGATTAAAGCCTCTCTGACACACTGTTTTCACGGAGCTCGCATAGGAGGTTATGATGAGTTTCCGACCCCTTACGGGGATTAAAGCCTCTCTGACGCGCTGGCAGGTCAGATCGATGCCCAAACGGGCAGTTGGTTTCCGACCCCTTACGGGGATTAAAGCCTCTCTGACAGGTTAGCCTGGCGATCTTTTCCCGCCCGCGCCGGAGAGGTTTCCGACCCCTTACGGGGATTAAAGCCTCTCTGACGGCGAGCTGGGTGCCCCTGAATTGGGCGGAGGACTTTGTTTCCGACCCCTTACGGGGATTAAAGCCTCTCTGACTCAAATCTCTCAATTTTTGAGTGATGAGAGATCTGATTTGTTTCCGACCCCTTACGGGGATTAAAGCCTCTCTGACGAGGAGAGATGAAGAATCTGGAGTCAGAACTTTGGTTCGTTTCCGACCCCTTACGGGGATTAAAGCCTCTCTGACAAAACCTCTGCCCCATCCGGTCTTGACCAGGGAGGATTTGTTTCCGACCCCTTACGGGGATTAAAGCCTCTCTGACACATTCCTCAGGTCATCATAGAGCTCGCGGGGTAATGTTTCCGACCCCTTACGGGGATTAAAGCCTCTCTGACTTTGAAACCCATACCGTGGAGGTGAGAGATGAAAATGAAGGTTTCCGACCCCTTACGGGGATTAAAGCCTCTCTGACCACAGAAAGGAGCATAAAAATGGTCGAGACGGTATGTTGTTTCCGACCCCTTACGGGGATTAAAGCCTCTCTGACATCATGAAGAAAGGGACGAATAGCGAGGGTAATAGTGGAAGTTTCCGACCCCTTACGGGGATTAAAGCCTCTCTGACTCAAATCCCCAAAGGTGTACCACAATGATCCAAACCGTTGGTTTCCGACCCCTTACGGGGATTAAAGCCTCTCTGACTGAGGTTAACGGTTACTTTGCTCAAATATGGGATCAATGTTTCCGACCCCTTACGGGGATTAAAGCCTCTCTGACTGAGGTAATCGACCTCCGCTAGAAGCGGAACCTCGTTGTGTTTCCGACCCCTTACGGGGATTAAAGCCTCTCTGACTTATGATGCAAGAGAACCCCTTCAAGCCGAGTTTTTAAGGTTTCCGACCCCTTACGGGGATTAAAGCCTCTCTGACTGGAAGCCGTGTACGCTCGCGTCAAGTTCACCGATGGTAAGTTTCCGACCCCTTACGGGGATTAAAGCCTCTCTGACTTACAATTACCGTGTAGGTTGTTGGGCCGCAGGTTGTAACGTTTCCGACCCCTTACGGGGATTAAAGCCTCTCTGACTTTTGGCGAGGCTCGAGACCGGCGCCCGTGAGAAGCTGGTTTCCGACCCCTTACGGGGATTAAAGCCTCTCTGACTTTTTCGGCTGTTTAAAAGGGTATTATTGTGGTGTCTGTTTCCGACCCCTTACGGGGATTAAAGCCTCTCTGACCTTCAGATGCTATTAAAACTGCAAGTGTGTTTGCACAAGTTTCCGACCCCTTACGGGGATTAAAGCCTCTCTGACTGAAGTGTCTGGCTCTTGGAATGGTGAACGCTGGCAATAGTTTCCGACCCCTTACGGGGATTAAAGCCTCTCTGACGTTCCGGCATGAGCGGCGCTGGCTGGGTCCAGGGTCAAGTTTCCGACCCCTTACGGGGATTAAAGCCTCTCTGACTCATCACAAGGGGAGAATACACCGAAACTCTGACTATTGGTTTCCGACCCCTTACGGGGATTAAAGCCTCTCTGACGCACAGAACGTAACCACCAGCACATCGCTGGACGTCCTTGTTTCCGACCCCTTACGGGGATTAAAGCCTCTCTGACGTGTCCTTGAGTCTGTTCTACTAACTGTGACGTATTACGTTTCCGACCCCTTACGGGGATTAAAGCCTCTCTGACCCAGCGGAGTCGCTGGTGGTGCCAACCGAGTGGTTGTCCAGTTTCCGACCCCTTACGGGGATTAAAGCCTCTCTGACTAGAAAAAATCGTACGGCGGACATATACCGTTTTTGGTGGGTTTCCGACCCCTTACGGGGATTAAAGCCTCTCTGACTCAAATGAGACTGGCAGCGCGAGGATTTAGAGAACGAGTTTCCGACCCCTTACGGGGATTAAAGCCTCTCTGACAATCCACCTGCTCAAAATAAGCCAGGTAAACTGTCAGTAAGTTTCCGACCCCTTACGGGGATTAAAGCCTCTCTGACTTGTAGGTGGTCTCTTTTGGGTATATGGAGAGATAATTGAGTTTCCGACCCCTTACGGGGATTAAAGCCTCTCTGACTCAACTACAACGGCCAAAATTGGTGGGTGCACAAATGTGTTTCCGACCCCTTACGGGGATTAAAGCCTCTCTGACCTTATTGGTGCCGGTGTGTTGGGTTTGCTCATTTCTTTGTTTCCGACCCCTTACGGGGATTAAAGCCTCTCTGACCAGCTGTCTGCTGAGGAACGGGCGGCCCTGGTAAGGGCTAGTTTCCGACCCCTTACGGGGATTAAAGCCTCTCTGACTCGGTGTTTGGGGGTCTTGTAGGTCTGGTGGTGGTTTTAGTTTCCGACCCCTTACGGGGATTAAAGCCTCTCTGACTATATGAAGGGAGGTGATTGGAATGGAGATTTTCGTAAGTTTCCGACCCCTTACGGGGATTAAAGCCTCTCTGACTTGTTAACTCATCAATCATCAACCTTCTCCATCTTCTTGTTTCCGACCCCTTACGGGGATTAAAGCCTCTCTGACCGCGTTTTGGCTTGACCACAAGCTGTTGTGGATTTATACTTGTTTTAGGGGCGCTTCACCCCCAGGACTAGTACTTTGTCAACCATGCTCTGATGGGTAACTTGGTGTATCCTGTCTCCAAAGGGAGGCAGAGATGACCAAGAAATATATCGTCACCTTGAGTGAGTCTGAACAAGAGATGTTGAAAGCTTTG
>Ga0208197_1002939_pt1 | contig 14268 bp, 11 predicted proteins | sample AD_JPNNA4_MetaG_FD_184444 | JGI IMG/M metagenome (GOLD analysis project Ga0208197, IMG submission 184444) | Active sludge microbial communities of municipal wastewater-treating anaerobic digesters from Japan - AD_JPNNA4_MetaG (SPAdes) (version 2) | ecosystem: Engineered > Bioreactor > Anaerobic...
GGTCAGCTTTGTTAAAAACCAATACCACCGGGATTTTGTAGGCCTCAGCAGCAACAAGGTACCTGTCAATGAACTCTACACTAACTTCAGGCTGCAAAAGCGTAACAACCAAAACAGCCTGGTCAACATTGGCTGCAATAATATGATATTGCTTAGACAAGTTGACTGATTTGCGGATGATATAATTTTTTCTCGGCAAAATGTCACTAATACGGACAGCTTCATCCTCTAAAGCCCGTTGGTATTGAACAACATCCCCAACAGCAACCGGGTTTGTAGCTTTAAAATCTTTGGTACGAAGTTTCCCTTTAATGCGCCCTTCAATCAGATAATTTCCATCTGTCAGAATATTGCAAACATTACCTGTAACTTTAACTACTAAACCCTTTTCCACAACATCAGAAAAAATAATTGATTACACCCCATAACAAAGGTAAAGTAAAAATACTGAATATGGTAGTGACAAACATATTTTCAGTAGCCAAATAATGATCGGCATCATATTTTCGGGCAAGGATGACGATTGTAGCCATAGCTGGCATCCCCACCTGCAAAACCAAAGCTGCGACAGCATCTTTTTGCAAAAAAGGAAGATAGGGTTTCAGGACATAAATTATCCCTAACATAATAAAAGGTACTAAAATTAATTTATTGAAAGATAAAGCATACAAACTTGCCTTTTTCACCATAGCATCTATTTTGATAGTACTCAAAATATGCCCTACAAAAACAAGGCTTAACGAAAGTGTTGTATGCCCGAGCATAGAAAAAGGTTTGTTAAACGTTTCAGGTAATTTCAGCCCAAAGCCAAGCATTATTAATGAAACAAAAAATACTACAGAGTTGACATTGACCAGATGTTTTAGGTTTTCTTTGAAATTATTATTTTTTTTGTTGGCAATCAGGTAAATACCTAAAGTCCACAACACTGAGTCGGCTGCAACCTGAAACACCGCCGCATAAAGCAAAGCATGGCTCCCGGGCATGAGCGAACTGATAAATGGGAAACCAATGAAAACAATGTTTCCAAACATGGAATGTAATATATGGATTTTTTCTGAGGCCTCTTGAAGACACAGCCACCTGCTGGTCAACTTTCCTACTGCAAAAAGCAAAAACAACGAAATGTATGAAAATAAAAAAACAAAAATGGAGTTTTTTATTACATTAAAATCAAACTGCATGTGGGTAACCGTAGTAAAAATCAACAAAGGAAATGTTATATATAAAACAAAATGAGACAAAAAAACACCATTATCTAAAGTAATAATTTTAGTTTTGGTAGCCAAATAACCAATGATCATGAAAATAATGTAGGTATAAAACTGTTCGAAAAGAATATTACTTACCATAAAGCTTATTTTTATTGATATAATCTGTCATCAATTTATCGTATTCAACTGAAATAAAAGACAATAAAGAGTTTGGTAAAGAAAATGTATAATTTTCAATAGACTTCACGGGCAATACCTTTGGAGAAGTACCAGAAATAAAAGCAGCATCAAACTCAGGTAAAGAATTTAGCGAAATACAATCGAAAACAACATCTATGTTGTTATCATACAGTATTTTCAATACATACTTTCGGGTAATGCCCAAAAGCACTTCATTATCAGGAGCTGTATAAACAATATTGCCTTTGATAAAAAACAAATTGGAACGGCTTCCTTCGGTAATCCTGTTTTCGTTGACCAAAGCTACTTCATATATATTACTGTCTGACAATATTTTATTTACTTGTTCTTTAATTGATTGATGAAGCATTTTAATGTCAGGATTTTTCCTTACAGCATTGAGGCAAACCATGTGAACCCCCTTGTCATACATTTGTGTTGTAGGATACACGTGAGGGAGATAATAAACATAGCGGTTTACACAATTTTCATTAAAAGCCATGACAATTTTAATATTGCCTTCTGCAAAATCATTGTCAGCAATAAGTTTTTGAATATCTGAATAAAATAGCCCTAATAAATTATCAATATCTATGATTGGATTTACTGATTTTACCGAATGGGCAAGCCTTTCAAAATGGTCTTCAATAAAAAGAGCAATGCCTGAAACCGTTCTGAAAACTTCATACACAATAGTACCGGCCTCAATAGTCAATATACCGCTTTTATTCTCTTTCACCACAGCATTGTGCAAATAAAAACGCTGAACTATTTTATCATCCAACTTGGTCATAACTCAATTTATTATTGACAGAAAACATATTTTATATAAACTAAAATTTTAAATATTTTAAATACATTTTCAGGACAACGAAATTAATGAATAAACAGGAATATGAGGCAAAAGTTTAGTAAATGGGGCAAAAAACCGTATTTATAAAGTCTTTTGATAGTTCTACGCCCAATGCTATTAACTGGCATAACTTTCAAGCCATAAACGCCAAGCATACAATATATGATTTTATGTTTGGCCACACCAATTACAGCTCTTCATTCGCCACCAACTTGTACAGCTTATCCGAACGCCTTACCACATTGGGTACCAGCATTGAAAAATATTGACCTTTTACAGCTTTTTCAGCATTTTTTAATTCTACACGTATTTCAGATGCTGTTATTTCGATTACTCCTGTTGATGGCCCCATGATAAGCAGTTCGTCTCCAATAGATACTTCATTGGTTTCCATCAATATCTCTGCTACACTTAGTTTTGAAAAGTAGTTGGTTACCTTTCCTACATAAACCTTCTTTTTTGTAGCTTTAGAGCCATAAGATTCGCTCCATTCGCCCAGCCGACGGCCAAGGTAATATCCATCCCAAAAACCACGGTTATAAACAGTACTCAATTCAGCAGTTAGCTCATCAATCAATGCTTTGTCATAAGTGCCATTCTCTAATGCCAGCAGCGCCTTATGATAAGCATAGCAAACCGTTTTCACATATTCGGCTGAGCGGGCACGTCCTTCTATCTTAAGCACCTTTACCCCGGCATCGATGATTTTATCAATAAAACCAATGGTGCACAAATCTTTGGGCGACATAATGTACTCATTGTCTATCTCAAGCTGCGCCTTGGTTTCATTATCAGTTACAGTATATGAGCGCCTGCAAATCTGGAAGCAGGCCCCACGATTGGCCGAATGGTTGTATTCATGAAGGCTTAAATAACATTTGCCCGAAATGGCCATGCATAATGCCCCATGAGCAAACATCTCCAACCGAATAGGTTTCCCACCGGGGCCTTGAATTTTATTATCTGTAATAGACCGGCTGATGGCTTTCACTTGCTTGAGGTCCAGCTCGCGGGCCATCACCATGACATCGGCATATTGTGCAAAAAAATTCACCGCCTCAGCATTGCTGATATTTTGCTGAGTCGAAATGTGTACATCAAGTCCTATCTCTTTTGCATACAACAACGCAGCCAAGTCTGAAGCTATAACTGCATCTACATTATTGGCTTTGCAGTAATCAAGCACTTGTCGCATCTCTGCAATATCTTCGTCATACATCACCGTATTCAAAGTGATATAAGCTTTCATGTTATTTGCGTGGCAAATTTCAACAATGTTTTTCAAGTCATCTGCAGTAAAGTTCAGCGTTGACTTGGACCGCATATTGAGCTTCCCAATGCCAAAATACACCGCATCAGCCTTTCCCTGAATAGCAGCCATCAATGACTCATACGAGCCCACTGGTGCCATGATTTCTATTTCGCTCCTCTTCATGAACCCTGTTCCTTTGTTTTTGGCAAAAGTATTCTTATATCGGTTCCTTTGCCAATTTGTGAATTGTAAACAAAGATTTTGCCCCGGTGATATTGCTCAACAATTCGTTTGACCAATGACAACCCAAGTCCCCAACCACGTTTTTTGGTGGTATAACCGGGTTTAAAGATGGTTTTAAACTTCGACTTTTGAATACCTTTGCCCGTATCGATAACATCAATCTGGATTTTATTTTTCCTTTCAAGAATAACAATCTGGATGCTGCCACTGCCAGCCATAGCATCCACAGCATTTTTGCACAGGTTTTCAATGACCCATTCGAAAAGGCTCCGGATTAAAGGGACTTCTATATCCCGGTCGGGACAATCAATATCAATGGTAACATTTTTTGACACCCTGCTACGCAAATAGTTGACAGTATTTTCAACAACATTGCACAAATTCTCGTTTTGCAAAGGCGAATTGGAACCTATCTTTGAAAATCGCTCGATGATAGACTCCAGCCGCTTGATGTCTTTGAACATTTCATGAACATGCGGATTGTCCGGAGTTTCTTCTTTAAGCAATTCGTACCAAGCCATCAGCGAAGACAAAGGAGTTCCCAACTGATGGGCTGTTTCTTTTGTCAACCCTACCCAAACCTGGTTTTGTTCAGCCTTTCGTGATGAGCTAAATGCAAAATAAGCAACTAATATAAATAACAGGATGACCCCCAGCTGCAAATAAGGATATACAGATAATTGCTCAAGTATATATGAATCTTTGTAATAAATGTAATTTTTGTTTTGCTTTCCAACATCAATAACAATCCGCTCATTTTTGAGCTTTATCATCTTCAACTGAGCCTTCAGATATGAAGTATCTAATGATTTGATTGAATCAAAGTTTCTGTAAGAGATGATGTTATCTGCTGAGTCAGTCAAAATAACCGGCACCGTTTGGTTGTTTTGAATGACCTTGAGCAAGAAATCAAAGTTTTTATCCGTCATATCTGACGAACCAAGCTGCTTGGTGGCTTCAGCCCAGATTTCAATTTTCTTCTGCTCCTCAATTTTGAGCTCTTCAACCAATATGTGAGTGTAATACAATGACCCTATGCCAATTACTGATGCTAAGAGCAACAGTAATATTTTCATCCAAAATTTTCTATTGTATATGCCCATAATTATTCGTCTTTCCATTCAACCTTAGGCTTCGAATCCTTTTTTACCACAGGTTTAACTGTTGGCGTTTTTTTCTCTTCGTTGGTAAGAGGATTTTCTTCTATCCCAATTTTTCGCTTTTTTTCTTCAGCAGGTTTTTTATCTATCTCTTTTCCCTGAAAAATTTGCTTGATAGCATTTTTTTCTTCTACGAGCTTTTCTTTAAACGACTGAAAAGCTTTTTGATTGTCATATTTAATGTTAAAAATACTATCATTCCCTGACAATAAAACATATACCATCATTTTTCGGTCATTTTTTTCATCTTCAGCCACGGGCAAATCTTTATCCTCTTTTAACCTGATGTTTTTCTTAATCAACTCTGATAAACTAAATTGTAAATGATATTTAAACTTATTATCTAAATAATGTACTCCTTCAAGCTTAAAATCAACAATATTATTTTTTATCAAAACCGGATGGACGGTAAAAAGGTTATTGGCAATAGCTAACTGGCAGCGAAATGGCTGGAATACTACCTCATTGTTGGCCGGGCGTGGTATTTTAAGGAAGGCAAACACGTCCATCAAAGGTTTGAAATCGCTGATGCTGGTTTGACTAAATCCCATATCCGCTTCAGAACTGATGCTCGAATTGATGATACTGTCATTCTTATCAAATTTACAGTTAAAACTGGCTTTTCCTGAAACAGACCCTTTGATATTATTGGCTTGCAGATATTTCAACCCAAAATTATCGAAATTATAAAAAAGTGATTTCAACGAAAGGTTTTGAAAATTGCCGGTAAAATAAGCACTTTTCGTATTTTCGTTGTATGAATAACTGGCATTATCAATCTTCCCATCCCATATATCAAAACGCATACCGTTGCATGCGAACCTTTTTGAAGAACTTTCAACCCTGGCCACCAGGTCCTGAAACCGAAACTGATTATATTTCAGCAGTCTGCATTTTAGGTTAATACTTAGCTCTAAACCACTACCGGCAGTATCAGCAGAAAAAAAGGCATTGTTTAAGTCCAGCGTATCTATGGCCAAATCTCCTTTAAAAACACGCGTTTGGTTTGATTTATAAACATTATCCAGCATCCCGTTGAGTTGCATAGAACAATTATCAAAGCAAAGCCGGCCATGTTTGAGTGTAGCCCTGTCTTCTTTCAACAGAACATGCCCCGAAAATGCAAATTGTCTTTTTTGATAGTCCAGTTTGATGTTTTCAAGCTTAGAATCTAAGGTAAGGTCAAGATTTTTATTGTTAAAAATGGAATCTTTACCCACATAATCAACAATAAAACCGGAAGTAATTGTTCCGGTAAAATTATTTATATCTTTTAATTTTAATAAATTAAAGAACTCTTCTACCTTTATCGTTGTATTTCCTTCAAAATGCAAAGCCAATTTGTTGGCCAAAGAAACTATACCCGAGCATTGAAGGGAAGAGCCTTTTGTTTTGCACTGAAAGTTGTTGACTGCAATATCAAATTTTCTGGAAAAAGGCATTAGTTTAAACCCCAATTCAGTATTGATTTCAGAAAAATCAATATTTTTAAAACTTACTTTGCCATTGGTAACCGGGATTTTTCCAATTATTAGTAACGCATTTTTGTTGTCAATATTGCCGTTGAGCACGAGCGAAACATCCATAGCCCCATCATTAAAAGCCCAATCAGTGATTTTTGGCAAATATCCTTTTATATCTAAAATCCGGAGTTTACGAGTCTGCATTGAAACCTCATAATTTTTTGTTTTAATATAATATGTTCCCTTTATATTCAACTTTTGCTTACCGTAAAACAGGCTGAGTCCTTTAAGTTCGCATTTTTCAGGTTGAGCAACGATTTGAAAATCGGCAGCAATTTTTTGATGAAGGTTGAAATTTTCTGCATTATTTCTGTAATATAACTGACTTAATTTTAGCTTATTATCATAATATGAGGCCGTATTTTTTGTCTTAATTCTAAGTTTATATTGTTCTATATTAGCATTAAAGTATGTTTTATCTAAATTATAAGTTAAATTAATATATTTTAATCCGATATAATTAATGCTGATATACATTGATTTGCTGCTGGTATCATGGTTGAAATAGTCGATGTAATTTTTAGTCGCCTCGGAGTATAGCAGTTTCCCGGTATTTAAGGTCACAGATTGTATCTTTAGCTTTTGGTGCCACAGTTGGACAATATCAAAAGATATGGCAGCTTCTTTAATATTTGCAATAGTATCAGAAGGACTGCCTTTGAGAATCAGCTTTACATCCGACAATTTTATAGTCACATTGGGAAAATCGTGAAAAATAGTGAAATCAACAGATGAGGTAACCAGTGCGGCATTGATTTTTTGGTTAATATCCTCAATAATTATTTGTTTAAAATGCTCTTTCTTGACCGAGTAGAGGATAAAAACCGCAGCAATGCCAAGAAAAATCAAAATAACGATGGTAATGAGCAAATACTTAAATATTTTGAGAAACTTCAAAAGCATAGTATTATTTTTGGCAAATTGTAAGTGCAAAGGTAAGCAAAAGAAAATGAGAGTTGTTATTCAGCGGGTGAAAATGGCTGAGGTCGTTATAGATGGCAATGAAAAGAGGAGCATCAAAGGTGGCCTTCTTGTACTTTGTGGTTTTGAAGATGCCGACACCGACGAAGACCTTGACTGGATTGCCGGAAAAATATCACGGCTTCGAATTTTCAATGACGAAGCAGGCATAATGAACAAAAGTGTTGAAGAAATAAATGGGCAAATAATGTTGATAAGCCAGTTTACGTTGTTTGCCAGCACCAAAAAGGGCAACAGGCCATCTTATTCGTATGCTGCCAAGCCTGAAAATGCCATGCCGCTATATCAACGTTTTATTGATATCATGCAAAACTATGTAAACAAAGATATTGTGACAGGCAAGTTTGGCGCCGACATGCAGATTACCCTGGTCAACGATGGGCCGGTGACTATTATTATAGATTCGAAAAAGAAAGAATGACCATACAGGAAGCTCAACATAAGATAGATGGCTGGATTAAGCAATACGGGGTAAGGTATTTCTCCGAATTGACCAACCTGGCTGTGCTTGTTGAAGAGGTAGGCGAACTTTCGCGACTGATGGCCAGGCGTTATGGCGACCAGTCAGTTAAGCCCGGCGAAGTTATTGATGACGAAAAACTGGCCGAAGAACTGGCCGATGTGCTTTTTGTTTTGCTATGTATAGCCAATCAAACCGGCACCGACATGGACAAAGCTTTGGAAAAAAGCCTGGAAAAAAAAACAAAACGCGATAAAGACAGGCATATAACAAATACAAAACTCACAAACAATGGCCAATAGCATTACCGACTCATCTGTAGTAATGCAGATGCAACAAACAACCTCTGTACCTATCCTGAAAATGCCATCATTGCAGGAAGCTGCCAACATGCAAAACTTGCAGGAAAAAGTTTATGTCAACTGGAGTGACCACCTGTCATTGAAAAACAACATTTTTACCGGGAAATATCGAAAAATTGCACTTTGGCAAGATACCACAAGTGTTAAAACCAACATAAACATTCAACCAAAAGTCAATACCCATATCAGCGAAAAATATGATTACAGCTATTTTTTTGTCATAGCCGTTTTATTGCTCCTTTTCATGGCTTATATTAAAACCACCTTTGGCAAACACTTCAACCTTTTCATCAGGGCGCTATTTTTTAAAGTAGATGCCAATAAACTTTATCAGGAGCAAAGTGCATTTGTCAATAGTATGCTGTGGATACTCAACCTAAATTATATTGTGACAGCTTTTTTTGGCTTACTATTTTTCTTTTATTCAAATAACCCGATATTTTTCAAAGAGAACTTTTCGTATGTTCTTGGCTGGAGTGTAGCAATTCCCATAATTTTATTCTTTTACAGGTATTTGTCTGTAAAAATTTCAGGTTGGTTGTTTCGTATGCAGCAAGCTTTTGATGAATATAACTTTTATGCATTGCTGTATTTTAAATATATCGGAATATTTATTTTCATTATCTTATTGGTTTTATTGGTAATTGACCAAAAGTGGTATCCAGTTCTATATATTTTTAGCCTGATAGTAATTTTATTAACATATTTTCTCTTAGTTTTCAAAGGCATAAAAATATTGTTGAAAAAAGGTGTTTTATTTTTTTATTTGATGTTGTACCTTTGTACCATCGAATGGTTGCCAATATTACTTGTTTACAAATATCTGAAAAGTTTGTAAACCAGGATGTTAAACTAAATAATGAATAGCTTTGAAGATTAAAAAAATTCTAGTGACTCAGCCGGAACCAGATCATGAAAAATCCCCGTTTCATGATTTAGCTGTAAAAAATAGCCTGAAAATTGATTTTAGGGCATTTAGTCACGTCGAAGGGTTGAAAGCCAAAGAATTCAGACAGTCGCGTATTGATATCCTCGAACATACTGCAATTGTTTTTTCTGCCAAAACGGCAATAGATCATTTTTTCAGGCTCTGCGACGAAATGCGCATCACTATCCCCGATAGCATGAAGTATTTCTGTACTTCTGAGTCGGTTGCTTTTTATCTGCAAAAATATATTGTCTATCGCAAACGCAAAATATTTTATGGAAATAACTCTCTTCAAGATATTGAAGATGTGCTTATTAAAAATAAAGAAGAGAAATTTTTGATCCCTCTTTCAGATACCCATAAAAACGATATCCCAACCTTGTTGGACAAGTTGAAAATTAAATATACCAAAGCAGTTATATACAAAACTGTATGTAGTGACCTTTCTGACCTGGCCAATATTGATTATGACCTGTTGGTATTTTATTCACCGGCAAGTATTAAATCTTTGTTCACCAATTTTCCTAATTTTCAACAAAATGATATTAAGATTGCCACATTTGGTGAGTCCACAGCTAAGGCTGTAAAGGAAGCCGGCCTGCGCCTTGACGTTCATGCCCCTGCCCCTCAGTTCCCTTCTATGACTATGGCTTTGGAACATTACATCAAGGAGTTTAACAAAAACTGTAAAGCAAAATAAAGGATAACTTTCTGAAATACATAGAGCACGCTTAAAGGCGTGCTTTTTTGTTTACAAGTGAATTAAATTTTAACGTCAGATATAAGAATAACATTTTCAATTATTGTTTAAAAAGCATTGAATTGCAATAAATACTAATTTTCTATGCAACTTTTTTATCGAAAAAAGTTGCTCAAAAACTCTTATCGCCTTAACTCTTTCACCCTCGAAGCCTTGTAATGTTGCAATATGCAAACAACAGGAGCATTAGGCTTCTCGGCCGAAATCGAACAAAAAGGCGATGAAAAGGAATTTTTTCTTTTAAGGCTTCGCCTTTTTCATTGAAACTTTCTGCATTTGGCCTGACGTAAATGGTGTTAAGAAAAAAGCTTTATCGACGAAGCGAGGGCAACTGTTTGAGCGTAGCGAGTTGTTGTCCGGGGCCGTCGATAAAGCTTTTTTTAGCCAATTTACGGCAAGCCTTGAATTTTTGTAACTTTTGCTTCAAGGCAAAAGTTTGGAATGCCTGTAAATATTAAATACGTAAGCGTTTTTCTTAAGTCGAACTGACTTACATTATATTTCATTCTACAAATATATCGCTGCTAAGCAGCTAGAAAAGAAGCAATGTGCACCAGCTTCTATAAATAGATGACTCCTTCAGAGCCAGAAATTGTATTATTATGAATTAGATGGCCAAAATCCATCGAAATTTTATATTTTTGAAATTTTAATTTATATTATGCCTGCCTTATTCGGAATTGTATGTAATGACGGAATTGTAAGCGATGCAGAAATCACTGCAATGCAAAAGGCATATATTCGTGAGGACAGAGAATTAGAACTATATAGAATTTCTGAAAAAGCTGTATTGGGGTGTTGTTATTTCAAATATAACAGAGAAATTTCTTTTTTTTTCAAAACCAACAGCGAAAGGAGGCTGTCAGTTCTGGCAACTGCACGCCTCGACAACAGGCCCGAACTTGAAAGATTATTAAGTCTTGCCCAATCTAACGAGATTACAGATAGCGAATGTGTATATTATGCTTATCTAAAATGGGGTACAGATGCAGTAAACCACCTGAAAGGAGATTGGTGCTTTGTTGCTTGGGAAGAAAGCGAGCAAAGGCTTATGCTGGCTCGCGACCAGTATGGCATTACTTCTATGTACTATGCAGTTAAAGACAATACGCTATATTTTTCTTCGCTCATTCAGGCTATCTCTGTTTTTGACTGTTTTGGAAAAGACATAAACCTGCGGCGAGTAGCTGAGTTGGTATGTGGATATTTTTCGGATGGATATTCCACTTTTTTTGAAAATATAAAAATTCTTTCTCCTGCCCATTATTTGCTTTTTGACCAGCGTTTGCAACGGGTAAACTATTGGCAGCCTGCCGTTAAAGTGCAATATGGAAGAAAAGAGGCTGATGTATATGAAGAATTAAGGTATTTATTGCGTAATGCAGTGGAACGGCGGATGCCTAAATATGGCAACCTGGGCATTTCGCAAAGCGGAGGTTTTGACTCAAATGCAGTAGCAGCCTTTGCGGCTATGATTGCTGCAGAAAAAGGGGAAAAAATATATTGCTACACTGCGGTGCCTAAATACGATGTGAGCAATTTCCCGCTGAAGCACCGTAACCCCGACGAGGGAGATATTGCAGCCTCTTTAGCCCGCATGTATCCCAATATTGTCCATAAACGGGTTAGTGACGGGCCTTATACAGTTATGTCCGGCATTGAAAAAGCGCTTGAAGCCCATGGACAACCTGTACATGCTGTAATTAATGCCCATTGGATTTTTAACAATATGCGTGTAGCCAAAGATGATGGTTGCACTTCTATGCTTAATGGTCAAAGTGGAAATTTTACCATATCATGGCCGGCAGGGCGTTTTGAAAAAAGATGGTATAAAAGAAACCTCAGTAAGATTTATGGTAACTATGTCCCTGAATTTATCCAAAGGGAAAGATACCGACATTTGGAGCAGGGAAACAGTGATTTATTATATAGCAACACCAATAAAAAACTCCATACATATATACAAGAAGTAGAAAGGCTAAAAGAGCAGGAATACTTATGGAGAAAAAAGGCAACGTTAAAAGAAAAACAGGTTAATGACCTGAATTTTGGAAAAAGTATGATTGGACAATTGATATTCGAAAACGCTTTTTCTCTCGGGATAAATTCTTTTGACCCCACCATTGACCCGGATGTTATGCATTTTTGTTTATCTCTGCCTGATGAATTTTATCAAAACAATACTGCTTCCCGTTTGTTAATAAGGAAAGGTTTGCAGAACATCTTACCAATAGAAATTTTAGAACAAAAAACGCGTGGCTTGCAGAGTGCCGATATGCTTGATAAAGTGCAACATGACTTTTTATTTGAAAAAGCTTCTGATGGTTATATGACTGAATTATTTAACTTTGCATCTTTAAATAATTTATTGAGTGAGGTTATTGAAAGCAAAATATTAGTAAATTTATATATAGCTATGCGATTATATACCATTGATTTACATATCAGAAAAAATAAACTTTAATTATAACTTTTATATCATAGTAACGTATAAACACTACCCTAAAAATATATAAAATGGAAACAAATCAAAAAAAACAATGGGTAAATCCTGAAATATTGGATTTGGATGTATTAGATACTAAGTTAAATAATGATGGAGATAGTACTGATGGTGAAGGTGGTTGGGCAAATCCTTTATCTTAAAATAAATTAATTATGAAAATATTATTATTTTTTACAATTTTAAATGTTTTTCTTATTCATGTCAATTGTCAAAAGTTGATGTGGGCAAGTAAAATTGGTGGTACTGGTTCTGCAACGCCTAATACTGTTATTTCGGATAAGGATGATAACTTGTACATTGTAGGTAACTTCAGTGGACAGATAGGTGTAACTGGTAATTTTATTAATGCTTATGGTAATAAAGATGGCTTTGTTGCTAAAATTAACAGTAATGGTTCTTTTGGATGGATAAAAGCCATTGGGGGTACAGCTAATGATTTTGCAACTGGTATTGCTTTAGATGGAGATAGTATTTATGTAACAGGTAATTTTAATACTGGAGTATGCCACTTCTCAACATTACCTGCTGATACACTTCTATATGGTTCTGTGGCTAATGATGCATTTCTTGTTAAATATAGTCCAGAGGGTAATGTGCTGAGTAAAAAAAGAATTGCTTGGGGAAGTTCAGATGCTACAAGTCAAACAGTGGGAGGTTTGAGTATTGATAAAGATAGGAACCTTATTGTTTGGGGAAATTACACAAATGATTGTTTTATGCCTGGCTATAGTGTATCAACTAGTGGTACAAATACTTTTATTGCAAAATTAAATTCTAGAGGTAATGTAATTTGGATGCAATCACTAACAGGTTATGCATACATTTATGCATGTGGCACATCCAGTAGTGGATATTATTTTGGAGGATATTATAAAGGGGCTCTGTCCTTACCATCATCTTTACCCTCTTTAACTGGTGATGGAACTACCAATCATGCGATTTTGTTTAAAACGTCTTATAGTGGGAGTGGACAATGGGTCAGACAAATAAATGGGCCTGGGGCTCAAACTTTTTATTCTGTCACTCTTGATAATAATGAAAATATTTATGTTGGTGGATATTATAACACAACAGTAGCCTTAGGTAATATTACAATTGATTCGACTTCAACTGTTCCTTCTCTTTTAAGTCCTCATGTTAATGGGACGTTAACAGATTTATTATATGGAAAATATCGTTCTGATGGAACTTTACAATGGATGAATTTTGCTGGTAGTTCAGGAGATGAGAATATTTATAAATCTAAATCTGATGCAGGGTACTCTGTGTTTGCTGGAAAAATTGGCGATAATTTTTCGCTAAAAGATAAATCTGTTACTTTGAATAGTACCCCATCAGATATGTTATGTTTGGTCAATGACAAAGATGATAATTTATTGTATGCATTTTCACTTGGAGGTACTGGTCAGGATTATGGTGATGCTGCATGCATAGATAATACTGGGAATTATATATTTATTGGAGACTATGCTTCCAATCCAATTAAAGGTCCTGGAATTAATCTTTCAAGAGATGGAGCCTCTGGAACTTCTGATATCATCATCGCCAAATACTACAAAGGCAGCCTAGATCAGGCTGTAACTAATGTTTCTTGTAGAGGCGGTAGTGATGGAACAATAAGGCTTACTCCTGTTGGCCCATTGACCTCTGAATATACTTACTCCTGGTCAAAAATAGGCGACCCTGCGTTTTCTGCCCCCGATACCTGCTGTATTACAGGGCTTACTGCCGGCAGCTACCGTGTTGATTTTCATGATGCCAATAATTATCAGATTATAGATACCATTGTTGTTACAGAACCAGCAACAAATATATCGTTGAGTGCTGTTACAACAAACATAAAGTG
>Ga0208197_1002946_pt1 | contig 14243 bp, 16 predicted proteins | sample AD_JPNNA4_MetaG_FD_184444 | JGI IMG/M metagenome (GOLD analysis project Ga0208197, IMG submission 184444) | Active sludge microbial communities of municipal wastewater-treating anaerobic digesters from Japan - AD_JPNNA4_MetaG (SPAdes) (version 2) | ecosystem: Engineered > Bioreactor > Anaerobic...
TGTTCCATTACCGGCTCAATGAAAAACCTATAGTGCCCCTAAGGACGTATCAGTAGGTAACGCGTTTTTGTTGCAATCAGAAAATTAGTTGCCAAAAAGAAGGATATGAGAAGAAAGAAGTAACCGTAGAGGGAAATGTGGGTGGTTGGTACATCGCAGGTAATATACTAGTTGGTGGTCTTATTGGATGGTTTATTGTCGATCCAATTACAGGTGCAATGTGGAATTTAGAGCCAGAGAATGTTGAAATGGCTCTTACAAAAATACCGGAAACGAAACCGGCAGTAAAATTAGATTCAACACCCGCACCTTTGACACCGACATCAGCAACTGAACCAAAAGCCATATTTATAAAATAGCCTAGTTAAGGCAGGGTTAGTATGGCCCTGTCACTAAATAAGCATAAGGAGGGTAAGATTATGAAGAAGAATTTGTTTATTGTTCTTTTTTCATTAATGTTACTCATCGTGGCCTCGCCAATTATGGCGGCGGATTCACACAGGGTTAGGGGATATTGGGCAGACACAAATAGAGACGGCATCAAGGATACTTACGTGCAACCGCACTCGCAAACAAACCCGAATAGCATCAGAACAGACAATTACAGTTATCCAGGAAACTACAATCCAAATAAGGGCGCATTTACTCCTCACAGCAATAGCGACAGAGAAACATATCCTATGAATCCCAATCCATACGATAAGCCCAAGAAAAGAAGCGGTTATGGATGGTAGCTAACAAAGATATCCAAATAGTTTGTCGACCTTAGAATTAGTGAAAATCGAATTTTTAACCCCTGAGTTATCGGGCAGGGTCAAAAATGGCCCTGCCCTTCTTATCTCTGTTTTATTCTGTGCGTTGACCAGTAATTGATTAAGGATTCCTAACTGCCTAATAGCATTTTTCAAATGAAGTACATATTACCTATTCTTATGTAGTGGGCAAGGACTCATCAGAGGAATCCAGTGCCTTAATATCGAAGAGAACCCGTTTGCCTATCCGCTTGGGCTTTCCTGGAAACGGATTGATTGCCCTCGGTCCCAGGCGATTGCGTAAGGTCAAATAGACCCTGCACGCCTTTGACCGCTTTTGACCCTGCATTTCATCCTTTTGTTATCCTCTTGACACCCCCCTTAATAATTTCGAAAAAATCTGCGCGAAGCACTTGGCCGGTTTTCATCCCAAGGTATGGAAGACCCGAATACCCCCGGGGGCAAGGTCATTTTTCCAGCCTCACCCGGGATTCGACGGATTGCCCCATCAATATCCGCTTCATAAAAAAGGTCTCGCCCCAAGGGGGTGCCAGGGGAGGGGCCACCGGCATCGGGAAATGTCATATATGCCCCTGATGAACCGAAAAACAAAAAGAGCATTTCGACCCATCAAACCCATCAACTTAAACGCAAACAAGGAAACAAGAATTCAACGGCATTTCCATCATTGCGGACATTGACGAAATGGTTAACAGATTAATAAATCTAACCATAGCACCAATCACCAAAAATAAAATTAATTTTACAATGATCTCAATATGTTGTATGTAAAATCGTAGCGAACCGGCAGACAAAAAAGAGATTTAATTTGATTGACGCCGAAACACAAAAAAGAGGCATCCATTTCACCGGCTGAATCCTTGTAAACGCAACAAGCAGAAATATAAAAAAGGGGCCTGCTGTTATTTGGGAGTCTCCCCGGCAGGAAGTCATTGGAGGGGCCTCCTGCCAGGGAGCGTTGACGGATAACTCTCATGTTTGAAATCCGTCGATTCGGTTTGCGGCCCTTTTCTGACACAGCGCGCCCGCAAATCCTTTTCCTGCCTTATTCTCCCCATGGGATAGTTGGGGATGGGATAAGAGTCTGGGATGGGATTGGGGCAAGAACCGGGGAAAGGGTAAGTAACGGGGTCTGTGCCAGAGAAAGGGATGGTTCCTGTCATTACTGTTCCCTCCTGATTAAATAGGCCACGACTGAGTATTGCATCCCGTCCGGCATTCTCTCCCTGCTGTTAGGATACTTGGGGGTTGCGTTTCTCACCTTCACCTTGAATATGCCATTCAAGAAAATCTTGGGGGACATGCGGTCCCGCCTTCCCGGTTGCTTGCAGTAGTTGGCTATACACCAGTTCTTGTAATAATTTGACGCGGGGGGAACGCTCTTGAACCTGCTGCCTGTCTTCCCATCCATGAGATTGAGGAACATCTCTAGGAGTGTGTCTGTATATTGCCCCTCGATGATTTTGAACCATAACCGCATCCTCTGGGAGTCGAAGTATCGGATCACCCTTAATTCAATGCACTGAGCTCGATATTCACCCTCTGGAATCAGGGGCCGCTTATCGTCGGCAATAAAGCCGTCATCCCGATCTGTCATTGCTCATCCATCCCTGTTCTTTTCCAACCGTTTGGAATTTACTCAAAACCGCATTTCAGGGGGCAAAAGGCCTTTTTCGGGCTTAACGTGCCTTTTCCCGATTTCGGAAAGATAATGGCTCCTAGTTCATTTTAGCGGGGGAGAACAGGGTTCCTGGTGAACGTATGGCGTTCATCTGATCCTTGCTTCCACCTCGGATGAATGGATTCTTGCCAAACCGATATGGATGCATCGGGCAATCATCCTTTGCACACTCCCTGACCAAGAGTGAGCTGCCTCCCATGCACTCAAGGCAGAATTGCCGGAAGACCTTCGTCGGAGGCCTTTTCCCCATACGAAAGGGGAAGAAAGGGCAGGGCTTGCCGGTAGCATAGACCAACTGCCCCCCGCAGTTCTGAACGTCTGCATCGGATCGACTTTGGATGCAGTAGTGGCACCAGGCATGAACGGTTTCTTTCGGGGTCAATCGCTTAGTCTGCATCCTGCTTCCCCTTCAGCCACTCAAGGACTGCTGCCTCGTCAAACCGGACATACTTGCCCACCATAATCTTGGGAATCGTTCCGTCGCCTTTCTCCCTGGTGCGTGAGTAGAGCCATGATCTTTTCACCTTTAGCCTGTTCGCCAGTTCATCAATTGTCAAAAGCTGCCGTACCGCATTTTCCATATTGCTCGACCTCCATAAACGAAATTAGCCCACGATCATCTTGATCATGGGCTAAATGTACTCCTGCGCTATTTCTGTGTCGATGCGTAAGTTCTTGTATTTACATGTATTATGTTACATTTTGAGCATTTTGTTCAAAACGTAACATTCTAAATATCGTGCTTGGGATAGCTGCTGATCTTCCCTTTCTCTTTAGCCTCCCTCAGAATCTGTCTAAGTGTATTCGTGGAAATACCATTCCGATAAATACCTTTTGCTTTCAAGACCGGATCAACTGCTGCCTTCATGCGCAAAAGAATTTTTCTTTCTGACATTAAAAGCAGATCAGATTTATCTGTATAATTTCTTGAAAATTTTCGATACTCATCAATCACTATTCTTTTTGCCGTTTCTTTATTCCTGCGCTTTGTGTCTGTTGAACGACTCGTTCTAGACTCATGATGCTCTGTTAAATCTTTATATTTTGCAGACCAGTATCCTACGAGCAAACAGAATCTTTCTTTCAGGACTTGCTGGTATGGAACTAACTGTTCATAATATTTTAAACTGCAATCGGAACAGCGGTCATTTTCTTCAGAGCATAATTTCCTAAATGCGTGCTTAAAGTCGTTTGCAAATGCGGCGATTCGCATAAAGCTATCGGGGTCTCTTATATCTATAGATTTAATTTTTTCTAAATTGCCAGTGTCGGAAATTTCGTCCTCGCGAGCTTGTTCAGCCGCTAATTCACTTTGTAATTCTTCATCATTATCTTCATCATATTCGTCTTCGTCACATTGAATCTTCTCTCCAATTTTACCTTCTCTCTTTGATTTCTGTGCTTTTTCGATAAGTTTTCTCATGATCGAACGTTCTTTCTTCTGCTGAGCTTCATGCTTTTGAAAGAATAAATCGACAGCAGTTAAATCACTCTCTTTGTGCGGGAATATCAATTCGACAAGTGGCAAATAAGTCTTTAACGGCATCAGATTTGATATAGAACCAGGAACCCATGTTGAACAACGCTCAGCATTTCTTTCTAATTCTGAACATTCCGCTGCACGCTTTTTACACTCAGATTCAAAATCTAACTCTATTTTCATTGCTCCCCCCGCAATGATCCCCTGATTATTGAGGCCCAGGCCGGAGGGGATACCGGCTTTTCGGGAGCTACCCTAGGGCCTCAAATCGCTGCTACCATTTTGCTACCATAATCAACCATACAGACAGGAAACAGGGTAGAACACCATGAACGCGAAAGCAAGGCCCCTGTTGACTTTCATTGATTTCTCTTCATGCTCGTTTTTCTCGTTCATCGGTTTTTGCGGTTTCACACGGTAGAAGTCACTGGTTCAAATCCAGTACCGCCTACCATTCGATCCATCGGGCAGCACGTGAGGGCTGCCCTTTTTTTTGCCTCCATCGGCCGGATGCCCCTCGCTTCCACATAACGCTTGACACGTGCCGCGCGACGCATGACACTGGCCCCATGATCTCCCGGCGCGAATTCATGCAGTCCCTGGCCCGGCTGGCGCCGGTGCTGGGCGGCTCGGGGCTCGTCCTGTCGGAGCCCGCCGCGCTCCGGGCCCTCCTGGACACCCTGGGAGGGACAGCCCTGGCGTGGGGAACGGCGGATGAGCTGATCCGCGAGGCGCCGCGCGCCCGTTTCTGGTCGTCCGCCCCCAAGGGCCGCGTCCAGTGCCGCCTGTGCGCCCGCGAGTGCCTGCTGGCCGACGGGCAACGGGGCCTGTGCCGCTCGAGGATGAACGTGGGCGGCGAGATGCGGAGCCTCGTCTACGGGCGGCCCGTCTCCGTTCACGTGGACCCCATCGAGAAGAAGCCCTTCTACCACTTCCTGCCCGGCTCGCAGGCCTATTCCATCGGCACGACGGGCTGCCCGCTGCGCTGCAAGTTCTGCCAGAACTGGCAGACCTCCCAGGCCTCGCCGGAGGACTTTCACGTCCGGTTCACCCCGCCCGGCACGATCGTCGAATCGGTGCGCTCCCGAAAGGTTCCCGTCATCGCCTACACCTACAACGAGCCGCTGGTCTTCACGGAGTACCTGCTCGACATCGCGGACGCCGCCCGCCTGCGCGGCATCCGCTCGACGATGGTGACCTGCGGGTACATGGCCCCCGGCGCCCTCTCGGAAGCCTGCAAGGCGCTCGACGCCGTCAAGGTCGATTTGAAGGGCTACAGCGAGGGCTTCTACCGCGACGCCTGCGGCGGCGAGCTCAAGCCCGTGCTCCGGACGATCCGGCAGATCGCGAAGAGCCGCGTGCACCTGGAGATCGTCAACCTCGTCGTCCCGACCCTCAACGATTCCGACCGGATGATCGCCGACCTCTGCGATTGGGTGACGGGCGAGCTGGGCCCCGATGTGCCCCTGCACTTCACGCGGTTTCGCCCCGACTATCAGATGCCGCACCTGCCGCCCACGCCCACGGCAACCCTCGAGCGGGCCCGGGCCACGGCCCTGTCCCGGGGAATCCGCTACGCCTACGTGGGCAACGTGCCGGGCCACCCGGGCAACAACACCTACTGCCCGTCCTGCGGCAAAGAGGTGATCCGGCGGACGCAGTTCTTCGTCGAGGAATCGAACGTGAAAAACGGCAAGTGCGGGTTTTGCGGGAAGAAGATCGCAGGGGTATTTATGTAGCCAAGCAGTGACGCACAGGAAACAGGCCGCAGGCAACAGGCTTCGGGGTTCGAGATTCCAGCCTGCAGCCTGTAACCTGCAGCCTGTAGCCTTTTTGGGGGATGGCCATGAAGAAGCCCAGGATTTGGCTATGGTTGCTCATGCCTCTGTTGCTGACGCCCGCGGGGTGCGAAGGGGCGGACAAGGCGGATTCCTCGATACGGCCGCCCGCCGTGGCGGGCAGGTTTTACCCCGAGACGGCCCAGGCGCTGCGGCTCGCCGTCGAGAAGTACATGGCCGAGGCGATTCCGCCCGTTGCAAAGGACCCCGTCGCGATCATCGTCCCCCACGCGGGCTACGTCTTCTCGGGACAGATCTGCGCCGACGGGTTCAACCAGGTGCGCGACCGCCGGTACGAGACCGTGGTGATCCTGGGCACGAATCACACGAGTTCCTCGTTCCGCAAGGTGGGGATCTACCCCGGCAGGGGGTTCCGCACGCCCCTGGGCGAGGCCGCCGTCGACGGGGCCGTCGTCGAGGCCCTGCTGGCCGGCTGCCCGGACTGCACGCTCGACAAATCGATCCACGCCCGGGAGCACTCGATCGAGGTCGTCGTCCCCTTCGTGCAGGTGCTCTTCCCGGGGGCGAAGATCGTGCCGGCCGTCGTGGGCGAAGCGGACGTGGAGATGTGCGTGCGCTTCGGCAAGGCCCTGGCCCGCGCGCTCGGGGGCCGCAAAGCGCTGATCGTGGCGAGCACCGACCTTTCGCACTACCCCTCGGCCGTCCATGCCCCCATGGTCGACCGCCAGACGCTGCAGGCCATCCTTCCGCTGGACCCCGCGCGCTTCCACGCCGTTGCGCACACCGCATCGGACCGCAGCATCCCCGGCCTGGCCACGAGGGCCTGCGGGGAGGCGCCCGTGATGGCCGCCATGAGCGCCGCCAGGGAACTCGGCGCCGCCGGGGGCGTCCTGGTGAGCTACGCCCACTCGGGCGACACGGTCCTCGGGGAGCAGGGGAAGGTGGTGGGCTACGCCGCCGTGGCCCTGGGCTCCGGCCGGACCGGCCCGTCGGAATCCGGGGGAGCCCCGCCGGCCGACGCCGGGGGGCCCCTGAACCCCTCGGACCGCAAGGCGCTGCTGCGGCTGGCGCGCGAGACGATCGACCGGTTTCTCTCGACGAAGACGGCTCCCCTGGCGCGCAACCCCTCCCCGGCCCTCGCGCAGACGCGGGGCCTGTTCGTGACGCTCAAGAAGCGCGGGGAGCTCCGCGGCTGCATCGGCGAGATCGTCGCCGAAAAACCGCTCTACCGGCTCGTCGGTTCGGTGGCCCTGAAATCGGCCCTGGAAGACCCGCGGTTCAGGCCGCTGCGGCACGAGGAGCTCAGGGACGTGGAGATCGAGATCTCGGTCCTCACGACCCCTGCGCCCGTATCCGGCGCGGGGGACATCGTCGTGGGGCGCGACGGCGTCATCCTGCAGAAGGACGGCCGCTCGGCGGTGTTCCTGCCCCAGGTCGCAACGGAGCAGGGCTGGGGACGCGACGAGATGCTGGAGCAGCTCTGCCGGAAGGCGGGACTGCCCGCCGGCAGCTGGAAGCAGGGCGCACGGATGCTCACGTTCCAGGCGGAGGTCTTCAGCGAGACGGACTTCCGGAAGGCCCGATGAGCGCCATCCTCTTCATCGTCGGTGTCGTCTCGATCGCGGCCCAGGTCGTTCTGCTGCGGGAACTCAACGTCGCCGCGTTCGGGGTGGAGCTCGTCTACATCCTGGCCCTGGGGGTGTGGCTGGCGGCGACGGCCCTGGGCGCCCTGCTGTGCCCCGCGGCCCGCATCCCCCGGGCGGGGCTTCTCGCCGTCCCCCTTTTCCTGTTCGCCGTCCTGCTCCCGCTGGCCGTGGCCGCGGCCCGGGCAAGCCGCATCGGGTTCGGGGGCGTCCCGGGGGCCTACCTTCCCTTCGGCGAGCAGATCGTCACGATCCTCGTCACCCTGCTGCCGGCGGGGTTTCTCACGGGCTGGCTGTTCCGCCGGGCTGCGGGCCTCTTCGTGGCGGAGGGCCGCACCGTCGCGGCCGCTTACGCCATCGAAAGCGCGGGGGGGGTCGCCGGGGGACTGCTGTCGTCGCTCGGCATGCACTGGGGGGCCCGGAACTTCGTCCTGGCCCTGGCCTGCTCGCTGATCGCCGCCGCTTCCCCCCTGCTGCTCACGGCGGGCGCCCGGCAAAGCCGTCTCCGTCCGGCCGCCGCAGGTCTTTGCGGCCTTTTCCTGCTCGGTCTGCTTCTGTCCCCGACGATCGACCGGGCGATGACGCGGTGGGATCAACCGTCGCTGATCGAGAGTCGGGACACGCCCTACGGCCGGGTCAGCATCACCCGGCGCGAGTCGCAGGTCTCGGTGTTCGTGAACAACGCCCTCGCCTTCGAGACGGAGGGAACCGAGGCGGAGCACTTCGTCCACCTCGCCGCCCTTCAGCACCCGCGGCCCGGGCGCATTCTCATCCTCGGCGGCGGGATCGAGGGCATCGCGGAAGAAGCCCTGAAGCACGGGCCGACGGCCGTCGACTGCGTCGAGATCGACCCCGTTCTCGTCGAAACGGTCCGGGCGCACCTGCCCCCGCAGAGGCAGGCGCCGCTGGAGATCCCGTCCGTGCGGATCCTCACGGACGACCCCCGCCGCTTCCTGCAGGCCGGGGGCCGCTACGACCTGATCCTCATCGGCATGCCCGAGCCCTCGTCGGGCCAGGCCAACCGTTTCTACACCGCGGAGTTTTTCCGGCTGTGCCGCGACCGGCTCGAGGCGGGCGGGATCGTCGCCCTGCGGATCCCGTCCTCCGAAAACCGGTGGACGCCGCAGATGACGGAACGGGCTCTGAGCATCCACGGGGCGCTCCGTTGCGCCTTCGAAAACGTTCTGGTTCTCCCGGGGGACACGGACGTGGTGACGGCGTCGCCCGCGGCCCTCCCGGAGGACGCCGGGCCCCTGATCGAGCGGTACCGCGCGCGAGGGCTGCACAGCCGACTGATCTCGGAGCCTTTTCTCCGGTACCTCCTGACCCGCGACCGGTTCTCAGAGGTGCGCGAGACCCTGCACACGCAGCGGGCCCCGATCAACACCGATACGCGGCCCATCTGCTATCAGCTGACGGCCCTCGTGTGGCTGTCGAAATTCTTCCCGGTCCTGACCGGCCTGAGCTTCGCGCAGATCGAGGGGCTCGTCGACTCCCGCCGGGCGTGGATCGGGGCGGCGGCAGGGCTGATCGTCCTGCTGCTCCTGGCGGCCCGGTTCCACCCGGTGTGGCGTGGGGCCCTGCTCGTCGGCCTTGCCGGCTTCGCCGGCATGGTCCTCGAGACGGTGCTCATCCTCCAGTACCAGACCCGTCACGGCGTCCTGTTCCGCGACCTGGGCATCCTCATCACGGCCTTCATGGCGGGCCTCTCGCTGGGCGCCCTCGCCCTCGCGGCGGCGGTGCGCGGCAGGTCCCGATACCGCGGGATCGGCCGGCAATGGGGGATCGTGCTGATCACGGGCTTCGTGATGCTGGGGACCGTCGTCTTCTTCCAGGCCCGCAGCGGCCGCTTCACGGGGCTCGAGGAGACCTCGGGACTTCTCGCCGCGGCAGGGTTCCTCGTGTCGGGCGTCTTCGCCTTCGCCTCTCTCCGATGGCCCTCCGGCCAGGAGAGGGCCGTCTCCCCGCTCTACGCCGCCGACCTGCTCGGCGGCTGCGTCGGTTCCGTCGCCGCAAGCCTGCTGCTCGTGCCGCTGGCCGGCATGGACATCACCGCCGCCGCGACGGCGGCGCTTGCGCTGGTCGCCCTGATGCTGATCTAGCCGCTTCGCGGCGGCAAGAGAAGGGGGGGGAAGAGGGGGATTTCTCTTTCACCGGCCTCCGGCCGCCTTCTTCCCCCGGCACCGCCCGCATTCCTTCCCGCCCGCCCGGCCCGGCGCCGCGATGAAAACCGCCTCGCAACGCGGGCATGTTCGGAGTTTCCCGCGGTTGCCGGCGACCTTGAGAAACTCGACGAAAGCGTAGACGAGCACGTTGTGGTAGTATTCGTCGGCAAGACCGGCGCGTTCGGTGAAGTAGCTCTCCTGGAACAGCGGCTTTTCGTAAATGGCCCCGTCCTCGCCGACGGCCAGCTCCCTGCGGTTCACCACGTTGTAGACGGCCAGCAGATCCAGGAGTGCCTGGTTCCGGGACAAATCCTTCGCCTCCACGACCTCCCCGAGGATCGCTCTCCAGCGATCCAGCAGCTCGGCCAGGACCTCCTGCTCGCCCTGGATGCGGCTGTAGTAGGCCGCCCACTTCTGCGCCTCCCGGGCCTTCTCGGCCGGAACGGCCCTCCGGATCGCAAGGATGCGGTCCCCCAGCGCGATGTATTCCTCCATGCAGGCCAGGAGCCGATCCTTGACCTCGTCCATCTCCCCGGTGAGCGGGGCCCGTTCGTCGAACATCGCCGCCACCTCGCCGAGCCAGGCGTTTCCCGCCGTCCCGACGGAGATCCGGACGTCGTCCTCCTCGTAGGGGTTCTCGCAGTCCCACTTGGGCTCCAGGGGCTGGATCTTGAAGTGCAGCACCCTCTCGCCGTCGTAGTCGTAGGAGGCAAGGGAGATGTTGCCGGGCAGGTTGTTGATGACGGACAGGAGCCTGCGCTCCTCGAGCAGGAGATTCACGAGGTCCCGGTCCCCCGCCGGCAGGGCCTCCTCGAAGCGCTCCAGGGTGGGGTATCGATCGAGGGCCTCTTCGAGGAACCCGGGACCGTAGCCGAAGGCCCTCGCGGCGCCCCGGAGAAAGACCTTCCCGGCCTCCTCGGGCGACGGTGCGTTTGCGAAATCGACGACGAGCGCCCCGAAATGCAGATCCCGTTTTCCCTTCATGCCGGTTTCTCCGCCCCCGTGCAAGGTGACCCGAACATAACGAAATGCCGGTTTTTTTTCAAGTTCGAACCGATGATCCGGCCCGCGGCGCTCGCGCCCCCGGCGCCCGAAGACCGGTCCCTCCGGGGCGTGTCGAACAAGCGGATTCCCCTCGCAAACCGAGCAGGGGGCTCCGACCGTGGCGGGGAACCCCTGATTTCCTGATTGTCAGCCGGGCCGTTTCTGGGGTAGACATAACAGGCCGTGAGTCCGGCGGCGTTTCGTGCTCGGCCATGGGATCCGCCGGGAATGCAGACGCCTCGAAAGGATGGACGCATGCTCGTCGATGATCTCCTGAAAAAATCGCAAAACGGGGAGCCGTTTTCCAGGGATGAGATCGTGCAGATGCTGAGCTACGAGCCGGACTCGCCCGAGTCGTACCGCATCATGGGGGAGGCGAACCGGATCTCGAAGGAACTGGCGGGCAACCGGGCCGAGGTGCATGCCCAGTTTGCCCTGAACCTCACCCCGTGCCCGTGCAACTGCGCGTTCTGCTCCTTCGCCCGGATCAACGGCGTCTTCAACGGAATGGGCGCATGAGCACGATCAAAGACATCAAGTTCTTCCTTGCAAGAAACTTCCTCACCACGCTCGGCTACCACGCCTGCAGCCTGCACGCGAAGACCGTCCGGGTCATCCCCGAGGGCATCGAGAGAGTCCGGGAGCACATCGCCGGGGGGGGGACCGTTGTCTTCGCCTGCTGGCACCAGCGGTTTTTCAGCGGGTTTTTCGTCCCCCGGATCTTCGGGATGAACCCCTGCATCATGATCAGCCAGAGCCGCGACGGCGACGTCGTCTCCGACGTCGTGGCGCGGATCGGCTGGGTCCCCGTGCGGGGCTCGAGCTCCCGGGGGGGGAAGAAGGCGCTCCAGGAGATGATCGCCGGCGTCGAGAAGTACCGGATGAGCGGCCACATCGTCGACGGCCCCCAGGGCCCCCCGCGCGTCGTCAAGCCGGGCCTCGTCGCCCTGGCGTCGCAGACGGGCGCCGCGATCTGCCCGGGCTACATCTCCTACGAAAACCCCTGGGTCTTCGACAGCTGGGACCGCTTCATGGTCCCCAAGCCCTTCAGCCGGGTCCTGCTGCGGGCGGGCGACTTCATCTTCGTGCCGAAGGATCTCGACGAGAAGAGCTTCGAGGAGACCCGCCTCGCCATCGAGCGCACGATGATCGAAGGCTACGCCGAGGCGGACCAATCTTGGGGAGAGAAAAGGACAAAGGATAAAAGATAAAGGTGAAGAGGGCTGTCTCGCCTTCAGCCTTCAGCCTTGAGCCTGCCGCCCCGCGGCTACACCAGGGTGGTGCGGTAGAACTTCACCAGGTAATCGAACCCCGACCACAGCGAGAGGGCCAGGGCGATGTAGAGAAACACCGTGCCGATGCCCGACGGGTCGAGGCCGTAGATGGGGTAGTGGATGATGAGGGCCGAGACGGCGATGATCTGGGCGAGTGTCTTGTACTTGCCGAGCCGGCTGGCCTCGATGACGTGGCCCTCGGCCGCGGCCATGCTGCGAAGCCCGTCGACGGCGAAATCCCGCATGATCATCAGCGCCACGACCCACGCCGGGGCCCGCCCCACCGGGATCAGGAGCACCAGGGCCGCGCTCATGATGATCTTGTCGGCGATGGGGTCCAGGAGCTTCCCCATGCGCGTCACGATGTTGTAGCGCCGCGCCACGTAGCCGTCGAGAAGATCCGTCAGGGCCGCGAGGATGAAGAGGATCGCGATGGTGAGGCTCAGGCCCTCCCCCGGCTCGAGCAGGATCAGGAAGAGCACCGGGAGGATCCCGATGCGCAGCATCGTGATGGCGTTGGGCAGGTTGAGGATCCGGCGGTTCTCGGCGCGGATCGGCAACCGGTCGAAATATCTCTTGAGGATGTCGATGAGCAGCACGGCCTTTTCCATCACCGACCCCGGTTACTTCGGGACCTTCTTCCAGTCCGCCAGGAACTTCTCGATCCCCGTGTCGGTCAGGGGGTGCTTCGCCAGCTGGGCGATCACGCTGAAGGGGATCGTGGCGATGTCGGCGCCCAGCATCGCCGCCTTCAGGACGTGCATGGGGTGACGCACGCTGGCCACGATGACCTCGGTCGTAAACCCGTAGTTGTCGTAGATGCCCAGGATCTGCTCGACGAGTTCCATCCCGTTCTGGGCCACGTCGTCGAGCCTGCCCACGAAGGGGCTCACGTAGGCGGCGCCCGCCTTGGCCGCCATCAGGGCCTGGACGGGGGAGAAGACGAGCGTCTGGTTGACGTCGATGCCCTCGCCCGAGAGGATCTTCGTCGCCTTGAGCCCCTCCGTCGTCATGGGAACCTTGATGACGACGTTGCCGCCCAGTTCGACGAGTTTCCTCGCCTCCGCCGCCATGCCCGCCGCATCGAGGCTCACCACCTCGAGGCTCACGGGACCGGGCACCGCCGCGAGGATTTCCCGGACGACGTCGTCGAACGGCCTCTTTTCCTTCGCCACCAGGCTCGGGTTCGTCGTCACGCCGTCGCACATGCCCAGGCTCAACGCCTCCCGGATCTCGCCGATGTTTGCCGAATCGATAAAGAACTTCATGCAGCCTCCAAGAAGTTGAAATGACGGCGGATCATCCCGTCGGAAGAGAGAGGGTTGCCGTCGGAGGGGGTTTCAGTCGGGGATGTGCCCGCCCTTGTCGCGGAATTTTCTGTAGCATTCCTCGCTGCAGAAATAAAGCGTTTTTCCGTCGGCCTTCACCCGGAACGCCTCGCTGACCGGAACATAGGTGTGGCAGTGGGGGTCCTCCACCAGGTCTTCCCCGGGGATCTTCCGTGCCTCGCGCCGCCTCTCGTCGATGCGGCCCGGGGGGAAGAGAAACCTCTTCAGCAGGAGATACGCCAGGATGAGGACGATGCCGATGACGATGATGCGATACATGCTCTCTACCAGTCTGCGTCTAGCCGCTCGACGGCGTGCCGATCCTCCAGGCGGTCGAGAAGGCCCTTCATGGACACGCCGTAGAGCGGGTGGATGACATAGGGCGCAATCTCGTTCATCGGCTCGAGAACGAACCGGCGCCGGTGCATCTCCGGGTGGGGCACGACCAGGGCTGAGGTGTTCACGATCTCCTGCCCGTGGAGCAGGATGTCGATGTCGATCACCCGCGGGCCCCATCGTTCGGCCCTCTCGCGGCCCATCGAGCGCTCGACCCACTGCAGCGCCTTGAGAAGCGTAGGGGCCGTCAGGGCCGTGCGGATCTCCACGACCCCGTTGACGAACCAGCCCTGTGACTCCCTTCCGACCGGCTCGGTCCGGTACAGGGACGACCGGCGGAGCACCTCCGAGTTCTTCAGCAACGACAGCTGCCGGAGCGCCTCCCGGCAGTTTTGCACGGGGTCGCCGAGGTTGCTTCCAATACCCAGATATGCGATGACGGGCAGTCGATCAGTAAAATGTCCCGCCGGATGTTTCGTATTCATCTTCCGACATCATGTCCGCGAAAATCGGAAGAGCGGAAGCGAGGAAGAGCGGACAATGTAAGAAACGAATCCCCGATCCACTCCGCTCTTCTGCTCTTCATAACTTCCTGATTGCGTAAAATACACGTTACCTGTTCTTTGAAAAAGCAGAGAGCATCTGATACGCCTTTGGAGAATTCGCCAAAACTCGAAAGGAGGTATCGAGATGCTCCCAGGAGAGTTACCCCTCCCGGAA
>Ga0208197_1002954_pt1 | contig 14217 bp, 12 predicted proteins | sample AD_JPNNA4_MetaG_FD_184444 | JGI IMG/M metagenome (GOLD analysis project Ga0208197, IMG submission 184444) | Active sludge microbial communities of municipal wastewater-treating anaerobic digesters from Japan - AD_JPNNA4_MetaG (SPAdes) (version 2) | ecosystem: Engineered > Bioreactor > Anaerobic...
AGGCAGTGGCTACAGCTGGCGCTTCTGCGGCCACTTGTTTGGGGTTAGCGCCAATAGAAACTATTAGCGAGTTTATTAATGAGTGCGAAAAGGCTGGCATTGACTCAATGGTTGATATGATGAATGTTGAATTTCCATTTGAGATTTTACAGCAATTGAGAAAACTGCCGACTGTTGTGGTTTTACATCGTGGCGTGGATGAAAATGAAAAAAATAGAGAAAAACGGATTCCATACGAGCAAATTCACCGCATAAAAGGAGCTTATGGAAGAGTTTTAATATCTGTTGCTGGCGGGGAAACACCGCGCGACGTTGTAAGAACTTTTTTCAATGATGCGGATATCGCCGTTATCTGGCGTTCATTTTATGAATCACCGGAAAATACCGCTAAATTGGCAGAAGACTTTTTGAAATTAGTTAAGTGAAATTATGCAGAAGCAAGCACCGACAAAATTTAATTTAATTGGGTTGGTAATTGTCATTATTTTTTTTGCTTTTTTTACAAATCCCGTTTTGGGCGGTATTCTTTTGGTGGTGGGAATTATTAAGGCGATAAAGAATTCAAAATTATTATCTTTCCATCTTTCATCTGGGCAAAAAAATGCTCCGTCTGGCACTAATTTTTTAGATAAAATCAATTTGAGTGTTGATCTTAGCAATATTCACAATCCTTTACCTCAAAATAAAGTAGTTATTCCAGCTCAAACATCAGCTGTTGTATCTAAGCCGAAAAGGCTAGAAAGACGGAAAAAATATCTTCATATAGCGCTCAATAGCACACTGGAAGGAGCTGAAGAAATTATTGCTCAGCTCCCTCACTCAGATAGAATTTTAATTGAAGTAGGAACGCCTTTGATAAAAATATATGGCACTGACGCTATTGGTCAAATAAAATCAATGGTTCCTGCCGGTACTTATATTGTGGCCGATAATAAATGTGCGGATTTAGCCCCGCGCGAAGTAGAAATGATGGCTAATGCTGGGGCTAATGCCGCCACCTGTCTTGGCGTTGCGCCAATAGAAACCATTGATGCTTTTATTGAGGAGTGCCAAAAATTCAATATTGATTCAATGATTGATATGATGAATGTAGAAAATGCGCTGGCCGTCTTGAAAAAGCTAAAAAAACTGCCTGATGTTGTTATGTTACATCGGGGGGTTGACGAAAGCGAATTTTCTAAAGAAAAGCAGATTCCTTTCTATCAGATAAAACAAATTAAAGGCAGTTATAATATTTTGGTCGCTGTAGCTGGAGGCGATACAATAAGAGAGGTTCAGCGAGCCATTTTTAATGATGCCGATATTGTTGTCGTTTGGAAAAATTTTTACCAGCCCAGTTCTGAAACTGCTCAATTAGCAGAATCTTTTCTGAAGGAGATAAGATAAATTTTATTTAGATTTTTTTACTGTTTGAGAAATTGCCTTAATGCCTTCTAGTACTTCCACTGGTAAAGCGAAGATAACTGTTTTTGACGGGTCAGGATTTATTTTTTCAATCGTTTGCAGGGTTCTCATGGAAATACCACCAGGAATAGAGCTAAGAACCTTAGCTGCTTGGGCCAATCGTTCTGAGGCTTGAAATTCTCCTTCTGCCCGGATAATGACGGCTCGGCGCTCTCGTTCTGATTCCGCTTGTTTGGCCATAACGCGCTTCATGTCAGCCGGCAATTCAATGTCTTGAATTTTAATATCTGTAACCAATATACCCCATGATTGCGTAGCAGCGCTGACGATTTTTTGAATTTCTTCCGCTATTTTTTCTCTTTCTGATAGCAGGGGATCAAGTTCAATTCCCCCAATAACATCGCGTAGCGCAGCTTGCGCGTATTGAGAAACCGCTAGTGTATAATCTTTAATATTTAAAATAGCATTTTCTGCGGATTGTACTTGAAAATATACTACCGCATTGATGCCGACAGGAACATTATCTTTTGTTATAACTTCCTGCTGCGGGATATCGGTAGTGGTAATACGCATATCTACTTTCATCATTTTTTGAAAACCAGCTAAAAGCCAAGTTAGTCCCGGTTGTCTTGTGCTCGTGTATTTTCCCAGCGTTAATACGACGCCACGCTCGTATTGGTTAATAACCCTTAAGCCGATGAGGATAAAAAATATAACGATTATGGCTAGCCCCGCTAAAAGTAGTTCCATATGTTTTTGTGTCTGACACAAACTTTAACAATAGTTAAACTTTGTGGATTGTTAATTATTTAATTATTAATTTTATTATATAACACCTTTACAAATTCAACAACAGCTTGAAAGACGCCCAAGGCGAGGGCAAGGTGGAATCATTGAACTTTGTCTAATATGATAAGTTCTAGCGGAGGGCATATAAAATCTATACTTTTTAGATTTGCTTAAAAATAAATCTTGTTGTATCATTATAACAACTCGTAGACAGTTATTGTGATAAATGCCAGCTTTTAATGTTAGGACTAGCAAACCGATGGAATAATTATTGAAAAAGTTCGGGAGGGATAGCCTTTCCTTATATTATAAAGAACATTATATTATTTATTTTATTTTTAAAATTATTTTATGCCAAGTTTTGGACCAAAAACCACGAAAAATTTACAAGATGCCTTTGCTGGTGAATCAGCGGCCCGTAATCGCTATACTTATTTTGCTTCAGTGGCTCGTAAGGCTGGCTTTATTCAAATTGCCAATATTTTTGAGGAAACCGCAGATAATGAAAAAGAGCATGCTAAATTATGGGCTAAGGCTCTAGAAATGATTGGCGATACTGCTGCTAATTTACAGTCTGCCATTAGCGGTGAGAATTATGAAAACCAGATTATGTATCCGAAAATGGCCGAAGAAGCTGAAGAAGAGGGTCATAGCGATATTGCTGAATCCTTCCGCAAGGTTGGTGAAGCTGAAAAGGCTCACGAGGCGCGTTATCGGCAGCTGTTAATTAATGTGGAGAATGACAAAGTCTTTAAGAAAGACCAAGTAGTTCGCTGGAAATGCAGTAATTGTGGTTATATTCATGAAGGCTTAGAAGCGCCGACCGAGTGTCCTTCTTGTCATCATCCTCAAGCCTATTTTGAGATGTTTGTTGAAACTTATTAAGTTAGATAATTGTTTATTTTATGTCTCAGGACAACATGATTAAATTAGAATGTACGGTTTGTAGGTCTATAAACTACTTTTCCCATAAAAATAAAAAAATAATTAAAGACCGCTTAGTGATGAAAAAATATTGTCCTAAGTGTAAAATGCATACCGAACATAAAGAAACTAAATAACCAGTTTCGGTTGGCCTTCGGGCCTGCTGCGGGATTCGTATAGTGGTAGTACGGAGGTCTCCAAAACCTTTGGCGGGGGTTCGATTCCCTCATCCCGTGCAGATAACATCACAGCCATTTTAGCTGTGATTTTTAGTATGGGTAATTGCTGAATTAGGCTTGATCTACCAGAGATAATAAAGAAATTAATAAGAAATTTGCTATTGAGATAATCAATGACATAGTGTTTTAGCCCACCCTTGACTCAATGGATATTATTATATATAATATTATTAATGGTAAAGGTTAATAAAAATATTATGAATTTCCCCCGTTTTATCAATTTAATGTTCTGTGTAGACAATGGAAGTTCAATATACCAAAAAAGCTTTAAAAAAAATGTGTCCTGACCAGCAATGCCTTCGCTCTTTTGGCAATGAGATTGGCCGAAAAATATTATTGCGTATAGCACAGTTTAGGGCTGCTAATTGTTTAGAAGATTTGAGAAACATTTCTTGGCATGAGGAGTTAAAAAGGAATCGCCAGACACAATTAAGTTGCCGTTTAACCGCTAATTGGCGGTTAATATATCGTCCGCTTGGTAACTGGGAAGATTATCTGGAAAATGGAAGTTTGTCTTGGACGAAAGTAGATAGAATAGAGATCATTGAAGCAGAAGATTATCATGGCAATTAATATATCATTGAATCTTAAATATATGACTAATATCAAAAACAATGCCCCAATCCTGATTTTACCCGGAGAGACACTTATTGACTTATTGGCAGAAAGAGGGATGACTCAGGCTGAATTAGCCGAAAGAATGGGGCGACCGTTAAAAACAATCAATGAAATAGTTAAGGGGAAAACCAGTATTACGCCGGAAACGGCCATTCAGCTGGAAAGAGTTTTTTCTGTGCCCGCTAGTTTTTGGATGAATTTAGAGAGCAATTACCAAGTTGCCCTAGCTCGTTATAATTTTGAGAAAAAACTAAAAGAAGAATATAGAATTGCTGAAAAATATCCTTATAAAGAAATGATGAAACTAGGCTGGATACCTTATGCTCAAGACGCTAAGCAGATCGTTCAATCTTTGTTTAATTTTTTTGGTGTTACTTCTTTAAAAAATATAATTGAGAAGAATATCTTTGACGGCGCTCAATACAGAATTTCTGCTAAAAAAGATTATTCCAGCGAAGCTATCACTGCTTGGCTTAGAAAAGGTACTCTAGAGGCTCAAAAAATAAATACCAGCGATTTTGATGAAAAGAAATTACGAGATTCTATTCCAGCCATAAAAAAATTAATGTTTAGTCATCCTAATGAGTTTATGCCACAGCTAACGGAAATACTAGCTGATTGTGGAGTGGCTTTGATTATTTTGAAGAGTTTAAAAAATGTGCCTGTTAACGGAGTTACCAGGTGGCTATCACCTAAAAAAGCCTTAATCCAGATGAGCAGTCGCGGTAAATACGCAGATATTTTTTGGTTTTCTTTGTTCCATGAGTTGGGCCACTTAATTCTTCATAGAAAAAAGGATGTTTATATTGATCCTGGAGCTGGAAAGGTTGACAAAGAGCTAGAAGATCAGGCTAATAAATTTGCTGCTGAATGTCTGATTCCAGAGTCAGAATATAATTCTTTTGCCAGTCAATTCAAAATATCTGCAGACATTACATCATTAAAAGCGTTGGCTAAAAAATATGGTGTAACTAGCGGTATTGTAGTGGGTAGATTGCAGAATGATCAGATTATTGGACATGATCAACTTAATAGTTTAAGGGATAAATATGAGTGGACCAACTAATTTTGTTGGATAGCTTAGAGTGTTTATTTGCCCTATTTTGGCTCGCCCCGCGTACTATTAGAACTATTCAAAAGACTTTAAAATTCCTGGGAAAATAGTGTTTAAGGGCTTTTTGGCTTTGCTGCTGGCCTATCGGGCACAACATAAATCTGGTATAATAAAAAAACGCAAAAGTTAGTGGTTATTTTATAATTATTTTGTCGGGTTAATATTATTCTATAAAAATTTATGAAAAAAACTAATTTAGTTATCTCTGGCCTATTCAATGCCTTTTTGGCTGTGGCCTATATCGCGCTAGTTTCTTTAGTTATGTCTAACGGGGACAAGATTTTTGGCAGTGGTCCTGATACTTTTGTTGCTCCGATTATTTTTTTGCTAGTATTTGTCATTTCGGCCGCAGTAACCGGTTATTTAATTATTGGACGGCCGGCGTTGCTATATTTAGATAACCACAAACCAGAGGCCAGGAAATTATTTAAATTTACTTTGCTGTTTTTGGTCTTCTTTGCCTTGGTGGCTTTGGGCTTGAATTTTCTTGTCAGCTAGGCTGTTGGGAGAATAAGTTCACTCTCATTTTGGACTTTGAGGGAAACAAATGAGCTAGGTTGGTTAACCTATTGTTATGAACAATATCGTGCTATAATATATTTATTATTTATTTAACTCTATTATTATGGATAATAAAGCTAAGAAGGCCATTATTTTAATAATCGCCATGTTAGCGATTGCGGGTTTTAGGACTCCGGTTTTAGCCGCCAGTCCAACTTTTCGGCTGATGACTCAGAGTGATTCGGCTGATTTTATTGGGCGGGGAGAGTCTTGGGATTGCAGCAATGGCCCTACTTACCAGGTGAGCGTTGCAGAGGCTAGTAGCAGTTTAGTTAGATTTCATATAACTGGTCCAGGCACCTTTTCTCTTGATCTTGGTTTTGCCAGTCCTAGTGATCAGAATCTTATTCCTGGGCTTTATTCTCGGGCGATGCGGTTGCCATTTCGCGGTACGGCTAGCGGTTTAGACATTAATGGTAATGGCCGAGGCTGTAATTCTCTTACTGGAGCGTTTTACGTGCATGAATATGTGTTTGCTAATGGAACAGTACAAAAAGCAGCTATTGATTTTGTCCAGATTTGTGATACCGCCAGTGATGATATTAATCAGGACAGCCCTAGATTAGTCGGCTCCTGGCGTTATAATTCCACTGTCCCCAATTCTTGCACTACCGCTAATTGTACAGCCGCCTTAGCTAATTTACATGCAACTTCTGGAGGCAGTAATACTACCAATAGTTCCGGTGTAGTTACCAGCACCATCACTGTCAGCGAATTACCCAAAGCTGATGCCTATAAAGCTATTGTCAAAATTAAGACTTTTGCTCTAAATGAGGATTATTATCTGGAGGACGTTAGCGAAGGATCGGGTGTAATAATTAGTAGCCAGGGATTAGTGCTTACTAATTACCATGTAGTTTTGCCTAAAGATGACAATGACAATCCTTTTCCTGATACTGCTTATAATATCTGTCTAGTTAGTGACCCAAACCAGCCGCCAGATTGTTCTTATGTTGCTAAATTAGTGGCTGCCAACGAAGATACTGATGTGGCCTTATTGCAAATAGAAAATGTTGCTGGCTTAAATACTACTAATAATTTTTCTTTTTTAACTATTAATACACAAAATAATTGGCCAATTGGCAGTGAAGTTATTGCTTTAGGTTTTCCAGAAACCGGGAGAGATACAATCACCATGACTAAGGGTATCCTGAGTGGCCAATTGGAGGAAGCTGGCATTAAATGGCTAAAAACCGACGCGGCTATGGCCTTTGGCAGTTCAGGCGGTGCTGCTATTGATGAGAATGGCCAATTAATTGGTCTTACTAGCGAGGCTAGCGTAGATGCCGTTGGCACTTTAGGTTATATTATTGACATAAGGTCGGTTGCTCCATGGATCAATGCTAATAAAAATAATTCTCCTAAGGCTAGCGCCCTTACTGACCGGATGATCAGCCTGATACAAAAAGATAAGGCCCTGGCTAAGACTAATAAATTTGAAAGCAATAATCCGCCCTTTTCCATAACCAAGCCCAACAATTGGCAGTTTACCTATGGTGGCGAGAATTCTCTAGTTATTGATGAAAAGACCAATAAGGTAGGGGGCATGGTGACCATCGAGTTTTCTCCTGTGCCTTATGCTATGGATATTAATAATGCTGATACTTTATTTAGGCATTTTTACTATGGTGAGATTTTACAATCAATGCTTGTTTCCTCTAAAAGTGAAGATGCAGTAATTGGCGGTCGGCCGGCTAAAAAATTTACCTTGACCGTAGAGGATGCATCCATATCTTTTTATTTGATCCCGGTTGGCTCTTATGTCTTTCGGGTAGGTTATGATTATGGCCAAAATAATCAAGATAAAGCTACGGTAGACAATATCATTAAGAGTCTGGTTATTGATACTCCGGCTCCAAGACCTGAAGTAACCGAATATGCGAACGATGATCTTAAGATCTATCTTAGAGGTGGCGATGGTTGGGTATTTGAAAAGAAAAATAGCTCAAAGGAGCCTTTATTTATTGGCTATAAGCTTAATAAAAAGACCCTGGCCGGTCTGCAAATTGAAACAAGTGATGGGACTGATAAAAATCTGAGCAATGAAGAATACGCCCAATATTTAAAGAATGTAACTACTCAAGGCAATATTATATTGCAGCTAGTTAACTTAAAAGTTGAATTTCTTAAATCAGACCCTCAGTTTGTCCTTAATAGCGAGTTGAAGAACGTGATTATGATAGAAACTGTTAACAAATCAGCGGCTGATGATCAGGCTTCGTCCTATGAACGTACATATTATATCAGGCGAGGCGATAAAGTCATTGTTGTCAGCTTAGTTTATTATGGCAGTGATAAAAATGAATATAATGCAGTAGCCAGTAAGTTTAATAAAATGTTATCTTCTTTAAGTTTTCAGGGTCTAGCCGCTAGCTCTACCTCGGTTGCTCCTTCTCCTTCAGGAGATAATTCTGTGGCAGTCGGCAATAATTCCGCCCTTCTTAAGAAACTTAAGGGTCAGATTATTCTTAAAGTTGAGGATGCCGGTCAGGCATATTATATCAATCCGCGGACGCTAACTATGCATTATTTGGGCCGGCCTGACGACGCTTTTAAGGTTATGGTTAGCCAGGGGGTAGGTATTAAGAATGCTGATTTAGCTAAAATACCAGTTGCTTTACAATATTTGTCTGGTCCAGACACTGATCAAGACGGCCTGCCTGATGATTTTGAGGCGGCTATTGGTACTGATAAAACCAAGAAAGATACTGATGGTGACGGCCATGATGATAAATCAGAATTGGCCAACAATTATGATCCTTTAGGTCCAGGCAAAATAGCTATTGACACTAAGTTTGCCAATAGCCATAAAGGTCAGATTTTTATTGAGGTAGAGCATAAGGGAGAATCTTGGTATGTTAATCCTAGCGATGGTCGGCGATATTTTCTTGGTCGGCCAGCCGATGCCTTCAATATTATGCGCCGCCTAGGATTAGGTATTGCTAATAAAGATTTTGCTAGTTTACAATAATTTAATAACAAGGAATTATGAAGAAATTCTTTTTTATTCCACTTTTGGCCGTAGTATTACTAGGGGCCGGTTGTGCTTCTAAAAAGGCGGTCAGTCCGGCTAATGAGGCCAATGGTAATATTAATATCCAGAGTGATGTCCAGGAAGATAATGGGCCGATTATTCAGCTAGAAGAACCGGCAGGGGATAGTGAATCAGGAGAGTGGGGCACTGTCAGTGTTTGCACCACTGAAACTAAAACTTGTCCTGACGGCTCAGTAGTTGGCCGGGAGCTTCCAGATTGCCAATTTGCGCCTTGTCCGGGGGAATAGACTTAAGATAAAATATTATTTTGTAGGGCTGAAATATAGTCAGCAGCCTATTTTTGTGTTATTATAATGGCATTATGACGCTAGATAATAATTTATTAGCCCGACAAAAATTAGCCGCGGCTTTATTTCCTCAAATTGAGGAGTCTCCTCAAATAATTGAAGCGCGTTATCCGTGGCGTCAGCTTAAGCCTGGGGCAATGGTTACCAGGATTGCTCCTAGTCCTACTGGCTTTATGCATTTGGGAGGGCTATATACAGCTCTTATTTCTGAGCGGCTAGCTCATCAATCAGGGGGTATTTTTTTCTTGCGGATTGAAGATACAGACAGTAAGCGGGCAGTACCGGGCGCTCTTGAGCTTATTATTAACTCTCTTAGTCATTTTGGCCTGGCGCTAGATGAAGGTGAGAAAGAACTGGGCCGGGAAAGCGGGGACTATGGACCGTATAAACAAAGTCAGCGAGCCTCTATTTACCAGGCATGGGTTAAACAATTAATCGTGGCCGGTCAAGCTTATCCAGCTTTTGAAACCGTAGAAGAGTTAGAAGAGCTTACTCAAAAGCAGGAGGCTTCTAAGGTGGCTCCTGGTTATTATGGCCCCTGGGCTTATTGGCGGGATAAAACGCCAGCTGAGGCGCTAGCTATGTTAGATCAGGGTCTTAAGCCGGTTATTAGATGGCGGTCTAATGGCGATCCAGAGCGTCGGCTCATAGTGAGTGATATGTTTAAGGGCCGCCTAGCCTTACGTGAGAGTGATCAGGATATTGTCCTTTTGAAGTCTAACGGTCTGCCAACCTATCATTTAGCGCATGTTATTGACGACCATTTAATGGGGACAACTCATGTTATCCGCGGTGATGAATGGTTATCTTCTTTACCATTGCATCTTCAATTATTTGCCACTTTAGGCTGGCAGCCTCCAATCTATGGTCATTTAGCGCCTATCCAAAAATTAGTTGGCCAGTCGCGGCGTAAATTAAGCAAACGTCATGACCCGGAAGCCAGTGTGACTTTTTATGATGAGGCAGGTTATCCCCCTGAGGCGGTAATAGCTTATCTCCTTAATTTAGCCAATCCCAGTTTTGAAGCTTGGTTTATGAGCCATCCAGACAATACTTGGCGGGATTATCTACTAGTTATTGATGAACTAAAGAAAGGCGCCGGAGCTTTATTAGATTTTCAAAAATTAGATAGTTATAGTAAAGAAATTATTAGCCGTCTTTCTTTAACTGAGCTTGTAGAACAATCTTTGGCCTGGGCTAAAAAATATGATCCACCCTTAGCGCAGGCTATGAGCCGCGATTTAACTTATACTACTGAAATTTTAAATATAGATCGCGAGGGGGAGCGACGGCGGAAAGATATAGCTAAATGGTCTGAACTCCGTCCAATGATTGGTTATTTTTATGACGATATCTGGGACGCCACCCCCTTAGATTTAGCTGGTCAGTTAGGGGATTATCCATCTTCCGAGATTCAAGCCATAGCTAAGGCAGTAGTTGCCCAGTATGATTCTCAAGATAGCCAGGCCGAGTGGCTGGCTAAACTGCGTAAGCTTAGTCAATCTTTGGGTTATGCCCCGGATACCGCTAGTTACCGTCAAGATCCTCAGCGCTACCGCGGGAGTTTTAGTGATATAGCTAAAATTATTCGGGTTCTTTTAGTGGGTCGTAATCAGTCGCCGGATCTTTATGAAGTGATGCGAGTTATGGGTCGGGAACGAGTAGAGAAACGTTTAGCTCACTATCCTGATTCACGATGAGCTGGTATTGACAAAATTATTTAAATGATGTATTTTCTTTTTCAGACGTTAAACGTCTATAATACCTCGTTTGTTCCCTCCAAGGTCTAATGACTTTGGAGGGGTTTTTCTTTTTGTCTCCATTTTGTTTTTTCTTATCTTTTTTGCTATGATAAATACACTGTTATTTAATGATTGGGGACAATATGCGTCTGCCTATTCGTAAGGGTGGAAAATATACTTTCATTAAGCCTGATCCCTATTTAACATCAGCTAAGGCCGAGGAATTAAAAAAGAGGTTAGAGCGGTTGGAAAAAGTGGCTCAGCCTCAAGCCATTCAGGAAGTCAGCCGTTTAGCAGAAATGGGAGATTTTTCCGAAAATGCGGCCTACCAAATGGCCAAGGGTAAGTTGCGGGGGATTAACCAGGAGATTATTGAATTGCGCGAATATTTAAATCAGGCAATAATTATTAAGCCGTCTCAGGGCGGCCGGGTGGAGCTTGGCAGCCGGGTAGAGGTAGATATGGACGGACAAACTAAAAGTTTTCTTATTTTAGGTTCGGAAGAAACTAACCCCAGTGAAGGCATTATTTCTCATCACTCTCCCTTAGGCGCCGCTCTGCTGGGCCGGCAAGTTGGCGATAAGATTAACCTTAAATTGGCCAATCGTTGGCTAAAAATTTGCATTATTAAAATTAATTAGTTTTTATGGCCCTCCCTACTAGTCTTTTGGTGATTATTATTATATTATCGTTTGTTGTTTTATCTTATGGCGCCGACATGCTGGTGACCAATATTAAAATTCTGGCCAGCCAATATCGGTTAAACATTTTTTTACTGGGTATTATTTTAGGCTTTTTTACTAGCACCCCAGAGCTTATTTTAGGTTTAACAGCGGTACATCGCGGAGTAGCCAGTCTATCTTTGGGTAATCTGCTGGGCGGTATTATTGTATTATTTGGCTTAATCTTGGGACTTGCTATTATAGTCCATCGCACCATTAAAACTGACGGCCGGCTTATTACTATTGCCCCGAGCATCTTGATTCTGCTTTTGCCTTTAATATTAGGGCTTAAAGGTTGGCTTAATCGCTGGGACGGCCTGGTGATGATTATAGCCTATATTGTTGTGGTGTTATACAGTCTAAGGACTGAACCGTCAGTGAAACAGAAGCGATTCTCTAAGCCGTTTCGTCTTGCCAGTCGCTATCCGCTTTTTTCATTATTGGGTCTTGGTCTCATCATTGGCTCTAGTCAGGTAATTGTTGGCACACTAACTGAACTTCTAGAACGTTGGCAATGGCCGCCATTAGTGGCTGGAGTATTGTTATTGGCCATTGGCACTAATTTGCCGGAAATTATCGTGACCATTAAAAGTTTAGTAAAGCGGGCGAGTGATTTATCCATTAGTAATCTAATTGGTTCGGCGATGAGCAATGTAGTCATTGCTGGTATATTGTTGCAATTTGGATCATTTTCCACCCGGCCGTTTATGGCTTTTGCTGTTACCGCCAGCGCTATTTGTCTTCTCAGTTTCTGTTTGCTGTTGTTTTATAAAACTGAGAAGCAGTTTAGCCGTTGGGAGGGGATTATCTTGCTTTTTATCTATCTCCTATTTTTAATAGCTGAGCTGAAGTGGGCAATTTACTAATTTTTTGCTATAATAAAGCTAATCTATTTATTTAGCTTATTTTTATGAACAAACATTTATGGTGGCTGAGCGGTTTATTTGTCCTTAGTCTGCTGCTAGCTGGTGGAGGTTTAGCCCAAGCCTCTACCGATATCTCTGGTAATATTATTAATACTAATTGGACAGCCGCTAATAGCCCGTACATTATTAAAAGCCAGGTGGAAGTAGCCCCGGGGGCTACTTTAACTATTGGACCTGGAACAGTGGTTAAATTTCAAAAAGGCGCTGGCCTTACAGTGCGCGGCACCTTAAAGATTAGAGGGGATAGCCGCAATTTAGTAGTGCTAACTTCAGCAGAAGCTACTACTAGCCGGGGAGATTGGGCTGGCATTACTTTTACCGATGAATCAGCTGATGCTCAATTTACTAGCGCTGGCAATTACAACGCGGGGAGTATCATTGAATATGCCGTTATAACCCATAGTGCGGGCCTGAAATTAGATAACTCCTCACCCTATATTGCCAATAATAATTTTTTAGATAATACCGTGGCTATTACTATTAGCGGCGAAGTAACCGAAACTTCTAATACCGGAGCTACTACACCTCGTTTGTGGATAACTCGCAACAATATCACCAATAACACAAAAGGCATAGTTGTCAATAGGGGATATATTGCTGGCGAGATAGTATTTGACCCCAGTGGTCTGACAGCTTTATCCTCTAAATCTAACATCGTTATTGATGGCAATGCTATTAATTATAATCAGGAAGGTTTGTGGCTGGAGCGGGGCGAGCGGGTAGCGGTTATTAATAATCAGCTTAATTTTAATAATGGCTATGGTTTAAAAATCGCTGCCGCCTCTCCTCAGGCTATCGTCCAGCACAATACCATTAACTATAATAATATTGGATTAGAAGTGGCAGCGCGGGGCGCAACTATTAGCAAGAACGCCCTAGCATATAATAATCAGGCTGGTTTCATTTTGCTTAACGCTAGCAATGTCGTGAGCGACAATAATATCTATGGCAATTTAGGCGTAGATTTATCTAGTACTCTGCCGGGAGGCATTGTTACCAATAATTATTGGGGGCTGGGAGCAACCATCAACAGCAGTTTGCCCGCTAGTTCTACTTTTAATTTTGAGCCGCGATTAAATGAACCAACAGATATTGCTAGTCTCTCACGGCCGACAGTGAACGAGACGGTTAAATCTACTATTTTAGATAAGATTTTAGTCAGTGGCACTAAAGATGCTAACGGCAATTTAATAATTAATGGCGAGACCGTTATTCCTTGGGATAATGAGGTCACTTGGACATATAATGTGCCTCTTACTTTGGGAGATAATAAGTTTACTGTGGTTTCCCGCGACCGGGCCGGCAATAGCAGTCAAGAGATTGAGTTTACTATTACCCGCATAGAAAATAAATTTGTGCCTGCACCAACGATTAACAGCTTTAAGCTCACCACTAGCGAGGCCACCCAGGTATTAAAGGGAGGCAAGGATATAAATACCGCCATTATTATCAATGGACAAGAAGTTGTGCCGCTTAATAGCGAGACTACCTGGCAGGCGACTGTGGCCCTTCGTTATGGCCGCAATACTTTTTCCATTGTAGCTCGCAGCGCCATGGGTTATGAAAGCGATCCGCTCTCTATTACTATTGAGCGGCCAGACACCAGTGGGGCGGAGACTATAGCGGCGGAAAAAGCGGCAGCGGCAGGGGTGCCAGTGGATGAAGCCCTAACTAAAAGATTAGCCGGTTATATTCTCCTTCAGGTTGAATCTAAAGGTGAAGCCTGGTATGTTAATCCGTTAGACGGCCAGCGCTATTTTCTAGCTGGTCCTACTAATGCTTTTAACTTGATGCGTCAATTTGGCTTAGGGGTAAAGCATAGCGTTATTACAGCCA
>Ga0208197_1002957_pt1 | contig 14208 bp, 12 predicted proteins | sample AD_JPNNA4_MetaG_FD_184444 | JGI IMG/M metagenome (GOLD analysis project Ga0208197, IMG submission 184444) | Active sludge microbial communities of municipal wastewater-treating anaerobic digesters from Japan - AD_JPNNA4_MetaG (SPAdes) (version 2) | ecosystem: Engineered > Bioreactor > Anaerobic...
GCCGTGCAGGCGGTAGCGCGGGTGCAGGCCGGCCACCGCGCCATCCATCGGCAGCACGGCGCCCAGCATGCCGACGCGGGCATGCACGGCAGTGATGGCACCGTCGATGGCCAGCGTTGCACCCAGGGTGCCTGTGAACGTCGGCAGCGTGAACGTGGCGGCGATGGTGCCGTCGATGGACAGCACCGCATCCAGCACACCAGACGGCGAGCCGCCAGCCACGTGTGACAGATCGAGGTCTGCCGCGTTGCCTGCTGGCGGCGTGTAACCAGGTGAGGCCGACAGGTCCAGATCGGCCGCATTGCCGGCTGGAGGCGTGTAGCTCACAGTGGCACCACCCGGTCGAGCACCTGGGCGTTGACGGTCGTTTCACCCGAGCCGGGCAAAGCCACGATGAAGGTCTCCGCGTTGCTGCCCACGCTGATCGCATAGGTGCCGTCACTCGCACTGGTGGTCGACCCGACGAGCACGCCCGTGCTGCGCAGGTAGGCGTAGACCTTGCGCGCAGCGGGCGTGCCGCTGGCATCGAACACGGTGCCACTCAGCAGGAACGACGTCCAGGCGTAGGCGCTGCTGAGCGTGTTGTTGCCCGGGTAGGCCAGGCCGGTGAACGACGCCACGTCGACCCAGATCGAGTCGTCGTTCGACCCCTGCACCGTGAATGCACTGCAGTAGCGGTCGGAGGTGTCGTAGCCGCCCTGTTTCATGCCGTCCACAGTGGTGGGTGTGCCGAAATCCCACTTCATCCAGAACGTGGTGTCCTGCGCGTGCGCCTGCGTCCAGTAGACCCGGGTGGTCAGGTTGTTGTCGCTCATCGCAGCCAGACCGCCGCCGGTGTCAGGGGCAATGGATGAGCTCACCGTCGCCGACCCATCCACGCGAGTCGTTGCGTCGAACAACTGCCACTCGGAGGGTTCGAAGAAGCCACCCGGAACCGTCAGGGCACGAATGCGCCAGTAACGCCATGCAGCCACGTCAGGCCCCCGGCATGGTCAGCGTGCCGCTGCTGGCCTGAATGGGGCCGCCAGCCACGATGCTGAGGGTGTTGAGCTTGAAGAAGCCCGAGCCGGCCGACACGGTGACGTCGCCGTCGAGCACAGCCGCTCCAGTCGAGTCGCACAGGCGCACCCAACTGGCCGTGCCGGTGGCATCGGCCGCCGAGTCCTGCGTGATGGTGTCGAAGGTGATGACGCCGCCCGAAGTGGCGCCAGCGGGGTCGCTGAACGTCAGCGTGCCCAGCAGCACCTGAGACGTGATGGCCGTCGCCGGCCCGGCCGGCTGTGTGCCGTCGTAGACCTTGAGCAGCGCTGGGCCGCTGCCGGCGTTGAGTGCGGCCAGGATGGCGTCGCCCATGGCGTTGCGCACGGCGGTGGTGAGTTTGATGGTGGCCATGTTGTTGCCTTATGCGTCGACGTCGCCGCGCAGTTGGATGTCCAAACTGTCCCCGCTCAGCGTCGCGCCCGGCAGGATGGTGCGGACCATCCAGATGGGCGCCGCGGCGCTGACGGTGTTGAAGCGCAAGTTGTTGCCCACCGACCAGCCCGAGCCCCAGCCAGACGCACGCACGATGAAGTACGGCAGGCTTGTCAGTGGGTTCACCGGCCCGCAGTCCGCGCCGGTACTGCCCGTGCCGATCACTCCGCTGTTTTCACCGATGACCTGAAACGTGGTGGCGCCGGTGAACTGCAGCCGCCAGCGCTCGGTGATGGCGCCCGCGTTGCTGACTTCGAGCGGGTGCAGGATGTCGTTGTATTGCGCCGAGGCCTCGCCACCGGTGAGCGAATCGAGCCACTGCCCGGTCCATGTGGCCTGGTCGAACACGTTGGACACCCGGGCCGCCAAGTCGCCGAAGAGGAGCGCACTCGACACGAAGGTGCCGGTGGTGCCGTAGTTGTGCGTGAGTGGCGATGCACTGCTGATCGTGCCGTCGATCTGGGTATCGGCCACGAGCAGCATGTCTTCGACGCGGTGCTTTGCGACCAGCGGCTGCGTCACTCCGGTCAGCGTGAGCGGATTGGCCATCGTGACGGTGCCGGTGGCCAGATCGACCGTGTACTGAGCAGGGTCGACACGCACACCGGCGGCTGACACGAGCCACAGGTCGGACAGGCCTGTGCGACCCACGGTGTACGAGCTGCCCGCGGTGACCGGGTTGGTGAGCGTGACCGACTGTGTGTTGTGGATCACCGCCACGTCGCCCGGGCGGAAGATGGGCACGCGCCCGTCGAGCGGCAGGCGGATCGGATCCAGACCGAGCAGCGAGGCGTCGAGCGACACATTGCTCGTGACGACGGCGCTGTAGCGCACGGTGCCGGGCAGCACGTCGCGGGCGAACGTGACGGACACGACCCCCACGTCCTGCTGCACCAGGCCACTCACGTCGGTGCCTGTGAGTACGCCGCCGGTGTCGCTGGTGGCACTGAGCGCCGTGCCGTCGACCGCCGTGGCCTGGACGAAAAGCGAGCCCAGGCGGATGGGGGCGCCCGCGGTGCGGAAGTCCACCGACCCCGTCACGTAGCCCGCAGTGCCGACCAGGCAGGCCGACACGCTCACCGCGCCGGTGCAGGCGTTCTGGTAGACATCGTTGAAGGTGGCGCGGCCGGTGTTGTAGTCGACCAGCCCCACCTCGACACCGGCACCACCCAAGGCCAGGAACAACTTGCCCTCGCGGTCGCTGTACTGGTTGGCGACACCCGTGCTCGGCGCACCGACACGAAACACCACCGAACCCGGCAAGATGGTCTGCGCGCCGGTGAGGCTCAGGTCGATGATGAACGGCGCCTGTGCGCGCGTGAACGTGTCGGTGGTGACCGTGCCGCTGGTGGTGCCGCCGGTCGACGTGACCAGGAACAGCACCGTGCCGCCGTCCATGCGCGTCATCGCACCCGATACCGGCAGGCTGGTGTAACCCGTCACGCGGTTGTACTTCGTGACCGTGCCAGTGGCGGCCGGCGCACCACTCATGGCGATCTCGCCGGTGCTGTAGTTGATCGTGCCGACGATCGTGTCCTCGACCGTCTGCACGTTGGCAAACTGGGTGAGCGACGAGCCCCCGCCGATGTAGGCCACGGTGCGGGCAAACACGAGGTTGCCGCTGCCGTCATCGGTCACCTTGCCATAGGCCTGGTACGTAGCCCCGTCGACCGTGACCGAGAAGCCGGTGTTGAACGACACCGAGCGCGGCTGCACCGACTGCCCGAGCACGATGGCCGGGCCCATGATGCGGTTGATCTGCACCGCCAGCGGCGTGGCGCCACCGGGCACCAGCCGGTTGTAGGCCACCGTCAGCAAGGTGCCGCGATCCGGCAGCAGGCCCGGGAACGTGATGGTGAGCAGGCCGGTCTGGCGATTGAGCGCGCACACGAAGTTGCTGTTGCTGGCCGCGCCGCTCGAGTCCAGCGTGAGCGTGATCGGTGTGCCGCTGTAGACCAGCGTGACTGCGCAACTGGTGGCCACCAACGGAAACTGCGAGAGCTGCGCCTGCAGCTGCGCTCGCGGGCTGGCATCCGTGGTGTTGGCAGTGAATGCGCCGAGCGAGCCCCAGCTCATGATCACCGAGCTGCCGACGTCCGGCAGGGCGCCAAGGGTGACGACCAGGGCGCCGCTCACATAGTCGATCGTGCCAGTGCCGTCGGCCGGCGAACCACCTTCGAGCGTGCCCGTGCCGGTCTCATCGCGCAGTCGATACCAGCGGCCCAGGGCGCGGAAGTCCACCACTGCGGTGCCGCGCGCCGGCACCGGGTTGAGCACGACGCTGAACACGCTGCCGCGGTTGGCCAGGGTGATCTCGGTGGCACGGGTGAATGCCGCGGCCGTGGCCGTGGGCGCGTGCTGCGCCGAAATGGCTGCGGTGCCGTCGGCGCCGATGCTCACGTTGAACGTGACCAGGCCGGTGTCGTAGTCGACCGCTCCCACCGGGTCGATCAGGCCCGTGCCCATGAGCAGGCCGGCGCCATCGTCGAACAGCGGGTAGCCGGCGCGACCGTTGGAGAAGGTCACCGAGTTGGGCGCGACGGCGCCCGGGAACTGGTAGGGCAACGTCGGGCCGAACGCTGACGATGAGTCGGTGAACGTGACACCCGTCGGGATACGCGACGTGGTCTCGAACACGTTCGCCAGGCTGATCGGCACTTCACGCTGCGTGGTGGGCGCCAGGTGGGCATAGATGGTGGGCAGCTTGATCGTCAGATCACCTGACGCTGCTGCCGCCTGCAGCGGCTGCACGCCGTAGTAGCGCGCCGCATCGGCCACGCTGGTGACACGTACCTTGCCCAGGCGCTGCGCCGCCGAGCTGCGCACGGGCGTGTCGGGGCCGGAGAATTCATAGATCAGCGGCGACGTGATGGCCAGCGTGAGCACGGCGTAGGAATAGACGCCCTTGTCGTCTTCGAACGTGGCAGTCACTGCCGAGACACCATCAATGCGCACGAACTGCTCGCGCAGCTTGGTGCCGCCGGTGTCCTCTTGCACGAGCGCGAACACTTCGCCGATGTCGGGCGGCGGCTCATCGTTGCGTTGGTACACGAGCACGGCCTTGGCGCCCACCGGCTGGCGGCCATACAGGCGCATGCGCGACTCGGGGCCGGCGACGACGTACGACTCGATTCGATCTTGCGCTGCCGTGCGCTGGTCGAAATCCGAGTCGGTCGACATCAGCAGTGCGCCGATGCGGTTGTTGTCTGGCGGGTCCGTGATGATGGCGTGCGCCCCGGCGTACGTGTCGACGTTGTTCGTGCTGATCGTGCCGTAGACCTTGCGCAAGTTGACCCGGCCATAGACCGAGTCGAGCCGCGAGACCTTGGGAAAGATGTTGCCGGCCAGGCCATCGGGTATCACGTTGGCGGTGCGCCGGCCACCACCGTCCGTGGTGTCGGCCATGCGCTCGGACTCGATGAGCTTGATGTCGGCTGAGGTGATCGTCATGGTTTGTTCGCTTTGCTGGGCATTGCTGAGCTATGTTTCGCGGCCGGCCTAGAGCTGCATCAGCTTGACGGTGATGAGGTGCTGATCGGTGTCGGCCGCGTCGGAGAAGAAGAACACCGGCGTCTGCTGGATGACCGGCGCGTCCTGATGCCTGAACATGACGGTGCGCGTGCTGCCCCGCAGACTCAGCGTGAGCTGCTTGCCCGGCACGGCAGCCCATGCGAGCAACTGCGTGAGCGTGGACCGCGGCATCCAGGCCGACTGTTCGTCCGGCGGATCCAGCGTGATCGGCCGGCCCGCCTCGGTACGGTCGGCCACCTGCACGATGAGGGCGCCGGTGATGCTGCGTTCGACGGATTGCTCCACACGCGCCCACTCGGCCTCGTCAGCCCAGCGCAGATCGTCGGACAGCGCGAGCGTGGTGCCGCCGTCGGTGAGGGTGATGGTCATGGTGTTGGGGTGTTGGATCAGCCGCGCGGGATTGCCCGGTCCGCCGCCTCTTGCAGCCCGCGCATGAAATCGGCCAGCGCCTGGGCCGATTGCGCGTTGGCGGTCTGGATGGTGGTCGCCCGGCCATTCAGGTTGAGCTCGACCTTGTAGGTGGCGCCCGCCGCGCCGGGTTGGGTTCGGTCGGTAGCCTGAGCCGGCGCAGCGCCGCGCTGGGCCAGGGCGCTGACCTGTTCGAAGATGCGCTGTGCAATGGCCACATCAGCTGCCGAACTGGCCATGCCCTGCAGATCACCCGCGCCGTTGCTGGTGGTCAGGCGGGCGTTGTCCTTGGACTGCGCGAGCACCGTGGTTGCCACCGCCAGATCGTCAGCCGTCAACGTGCCGGCGGCCAGCTTCTGGCGCAACGAGAAGAAGCCGGTGTTGTCGACCGATGTGCGGTTGGTGGCGTTGCGCGCCGCGGTCGATGCAGAGATCTCGGCATTGAGTGCCTTCTCACGCGCACCGAGCGCGCCGAGCGCCGCTTCGGCGGCAGCAGCAGAGTCGACGATGCGACCCATGTGCCGCACGCCCGAGTCGCCCAGATCCTGCATCGACTTGCCGGTCTCGCTGGCGGACTGCTGGATCTTCAGCATTTCGCGCTGAACTTCGATCTCGCTGGGCACCACGCCCTTGTTTGCTGCCTTGGCGGCTTCGGCGTATTGCTCGAAGGCCTTTTGCTTGTCGGCTAGGCTGGTGGTGGTGCTGTTGCGGATCTGCTCCCACGCCGCCTTGAAGTTGTCGGCCGTGCGCTGCAGCTCGCTGGCTGACTTGAGGCCGAAGGTGCGCAGCGCCTCGTCGAGCGAGCTGATGCCAGGGTTGAGCGAATCGAGCTTGCTGCGCGCCTTGTCCAGGCCGGCGGCGAGCTGGTCGCCCGTCACCAGGCCCTGGCTGCCCAACTCTTGCCAGCGACTGATGACGGCCTGCACGGCGCGCTCGGTGTTGCTGGCGTCGAGTGCCTTGTCCAGACTGCCGCTCAGGGCTCGGCCGGCGTCGGCGCCCTTGATGCCGAGCTTGGTCAGACTTTGCGACAGGCTGTCGACGTCGTTGATCGCACTGGTGCTCGTGGCACTGAACCCGGTCTTGAGTTCTTCAATGCTGGTGCCGGCGCGGCGCAGCGACTCGATGACGACGGCGTCCATCGCAGCAGCCAGCCGGCGGGCGCCTTGCTCGCTGCCGTCGAATGCGGCGCGGGCCTTGGCCTCGAAGCCGCTCAGGTCATCGCCCTTGAGTGCAGCGGCCAGCGACTCGCGCACCTGGTCGCCGGTGATCTTTCCCTTGAGTGCCAAGGCATCGAGCGCGGCGCCCGCGTCCTTGATGCCCTGCAGGTCACCCAGGCTCAGGTTCTTGGTGATCTTGGCCAGCGATTCCTCGACACCTTCCCCCTTGGTGCGCATCTGATCGAAATCAGCGACCAATACCTGGGCGGCCTTGCTCAGTTCCAGGGCCTTGTTTGCAGCCAGCTGCTTGGCCTGCGCCAATGCCGCCGTCTCACGCTGGTTGATGCGCAGGGCTTCGTCTTCGGCGCGCAATGACCTATCGAGATCCTCGGTTGCCTTACCCCAGCCCATGAGTTTGGCGACGCCCTCGCCGATGGCTGTGCCGATCTTTTCGTAGTTGGCCAAGATCACCAGCAGCGCTGCGGGCGATGCGAGTCGCAACATGCCGGCGAATCGGGCCGCTCCTGACGCGGCGCCTTGCAAGGCCGCGGACACGGTGTTGCCGACAGTCGTGATGACACTGGTTGCGCCAGCGTTGGCAACCTTGGCCGCCGTGTTTGCGGTGGTGGCGGCGGTATTGGCCACGGTCGAGGCTGTTGCCTGTGCCCTGACGATGGCTTCGCGCTCAGTCGCTACCGTCACAGCAGCGGTAGCCTGAGCGTTGGCAATGAAGGTTTGCGCGAGTTGGACGGCTTTGTATGCGGCGGCACCCTCGCCAGCCAGGATCAGCACATCCGCCAGCGCGCCGAGGTTGTGCGCCAGCGCACCGATGACGCTGGCGGCCTTGCTGCTGATGCCGTTGGCAGCGTCGACCTCGCCCACGTACTGCGTCCAGCTCGTGCTGAGGCTGGTGATGGCGCGGCCAACCGTGGGCGGCAGCTTGCTGAACTCGCGGGCGACCGTGTCGGCCTGGCCCTGCAGCGCAGCGATGACCACCTGCGAGCTGAGCGCACCCGCCTGGGCCTGTTCGCGCAGGGCTCCGGTGCTGATGCCCAGGCCATCGGCCAGGGCCTTGGCCAGGCGGGGCGCCTGTTCCATCACCGAGTTGAACTCTTCGCCGCGCAGCACGCCGGACTGCAGGCCCTGGATCAACTGCGTGATGGCGGCGTCGCTGGCTTCGGCACTGCTGCCCGATACCTGCACGGCCTGGTTGATGGTCTCGGTGAGGCTGAGCGCGGCCTGCGTGGTCAGGCCGATGTCTTTGCCAGCGGCGGCGATGCGGGTAAACAGGTTGCCCGTGGTTTCCAGGCTGCTGTTGGTGCGCTGCGCCACCTGAAACACGCCATCGAAGGCCTGCTGCAGCGCCTGCCCTTCGCCGGTGACGAGGCCGATGCGGGCCTGCAGGTTCTTGTAGCCGTCGGCCACACGCGCCAGGTCGCCCAGGCTGCCGGCCAGCAACTGGCCACCGACCACGGCTGCGGCGACGGTCTGCAGCGTGCGCAGCTGGTCGCCGATGCCCTGCAGGCTGCCGCGCACCGACTCGTTCGCCTTGAGCTGCTGCGCGGCCGAAGCCTGGGCCGCCTGGCCTTGCTGAGTGAACGCGGCGGCATTGGCCTTGCCGGCATTGGCGCCGGCTTGCTGGGCGGCGGCCAGCTCGCGAGCGCGCTGGGTGAGCTGCTCGGTGTTGACGCCGGCAGCGCGCAGCGCGGTGGCCTCTTCGATGGTGCTGCGCTGCAGGGCCTCGAACTGCGCCTGCGCCTGGCCGGCGGCGGTGTTGAGGGCGCGCAGGTTGTTGGCTTCGGCGGTGGTGGGCGGCCCGGATTGCCCGATGACGCGCTCGAAATCGGCCACGGCCTTGGCGGCGGCTTCCATCTTGGCGCGGGCGGCGTCGGTGTCCTGCACCAGGCGGCCGAAACCGCCGGCACCCTTGGACGTGGCGGCGAGCTGCTCCACCTCGGTGGCGACGCCGGCCAGTTCCTTGCGCAGCTGGATGCTCTTGGCCGCGGTCGTGCTGGCTTCGATGCCCAGCTCGTCCAGGCCGGCGCGGGCTGCTTCGAGGCCGCGCGTGGTGGCGATGACCTCGGTCTTGGCGCTGTTGACGGCGTCGCGCAGCTTCTCGAGCTGGCCAGCCTGCGCACGTGTCGGGGCGCCTGACTTGGCCAGCTCGGCGGCAAAGTCCTGCGCGGCTTGCTGGGCCAGCGCGAGGTTTTCGCGGGCCGCCAGGCTGTCGCGCTTGAGGGCAACGAAGGTGTCGACGGCGCCCTGTTGCTGGCCCAGATCGCGCAGGGCCTGCGCAGCCACGCGAGCACGCTCGGCCAGTTGCGGGTCGACGGCGCCGTCGAGCTTTTCGAGCTCGGTGGCTAGCTTCTCGACATCGGCAGCGCCGCTGGCAGTGGCGGCGATGTCGTATCGGATCTTGGGGTCAGCCACGAGGCAGGGCTCCGGTCAGGTGGCCGACCATGTGCAGGTCGGCATCGGCAGCAGTGAGGTCAGGCGCGGCGGGGTCGGCACTGGCCTGCGCCGGCAGTTCGCCGTGCAGGTAGCGCGAGGGCATCGGGGTGCACTCGCCCCGCCACACCAGCTCGGGCAGCCCCATGTGAGGCTGCACCGACAGGATGGGGATGACGCGCAACAGCCGGGTCGAGCGGCCCGTTTCGATGGCCTGGCGCCCGTCAGGCAGTTGCCAGCGGTCGCCAAGGCTCATGGACTGGCTCGGTGTTGTTGGGCTGTGCGCGTCAGAGGGGGATCACGCGCCGATCAGCGCGCGTCGAACACGAAGGGCTCGCTCTTGCCCGGGGGCGTCTTCATCTTGCCGGTGAGTTCCAGCGTGTTGAAGTCGTCCTTGAACCAGTCGAACTCACCCGACGGCGTGATCACCACTTCCCAGCAGCGCAGGATGCCGATGGAGTTGTCCACCTGGTTGACGCCGTCGAGCAGCAGCTCGACGCGGATCTGCGGCTTGACGCTGCCGCGGATGCGAGCGCCGGTGAAGGCCGCGTGCGCGAAGTCGACCAGCAGGGCCTGTGCCTCGGTGATGGCGCCGGTGCTGAGCGGCTTGAACATGCCCAGGCGGGTGTTGAGCAGGTAGTCGGTGCCCAACACATAGGTGGTGGTGCCGGCGCTGTTGGTGATGACGACGGCGCTGATGTCTTCCTTGCTCAGCTGCACCCAGCCGTCGAGCGTGGCCACCGCCGCCTCGTTGCTGATGGTGCCGCTGGCCTGGGTGTAGGCCGCGTCCTCGCCCATGAAGGCGTAGCGCAGGCCGTCGCGGTTGATGGTTTCGAGCGTGAGCGAGACCTCGCCAGGCTTTTGCAAGGCAACGGTTTCGAGGATCTGGCCGGCGCTGTCGCGCTTCTTGCTGGTCTGTTCCTTGATGTCGGCGTTGGGCTTGATCGAGAACTTGGTGGTGTTGCCGAAGTCGACACGCTTGCCGTACGTGCCGTCAGCGTTGATCAGCCGGGCGTAGACGTCGCCCGCGCCGATGAAACCTTGTGCGGTGGAAAGTGCCATGGTGTGGCTCCAATGTGGGGGAATGGATCAGCGCAGCCTGAACAGATGCCAGGTCAGCGCACGGAAGGGGTGCGGTAGTCGATCTCGAACCGCGTGAGCACCAGGGCGCCACCGACGTCGACGCCTTCGACCTTGTAGGTGCGACGGCCCTCGCGCACGGCCTGGGCCGCGAGCAAGGCCTTGTCGCGCACCATGACCAGCGCCGCCGCGGCAACCGCCGTGGTGATGCAGGCCTTGATGGCAACCATGTCGGCATCGGCACCGGCGCGGGCATCGGCCGTGCGGTTGATGACGCCCACGTTGACGCTGAAGGTACGGCCCTCGGCCTGACCGGGCTTGTCGCGCAGGTCATCGGCCTCGTCTTCGACGAACACCACCCGGCCGCCCGTGTTGAGGTCGGCCAGGCTGGTCGGGTTGTCGCGCACCACCACGCCGTCGGCCTCGAACTGCAACCGCAGTGCGGACACGATGGCCTGAGACAGCTGATAGGGGATCGACTGGCTCATGGTGCGGTCAACCTGATGGTGGCGCGGGCCTCTTGCCCGTCGTTGACGTGCTCGACCTCGCGCACGGCATAGGTGCCGGCGTAGATGCTCAGGCCGGGGTCGGAGCCCACGATCACACTGATCGTGAGCCCGTCGTCGGCCTTGACATCCGGACCGACCGCATAGGCGATGGTGCGCAGCGGCGCCCGCGCGTGGCCGCTCAACACGTCCTGATCGGCCTGGCCGGGGATGGCGTGGAAGCTCACGTCGTCGGCCAGCGGGCGCGAACGGACGCAGAGCACGACCAGGCCGTCGGCTGGGTCGAAGAAGGTGTCGAGTGGGGTGGGCATGGTGGCGGGCTGCGCTGTGGGCGGGCTGGTGCTCAGCGGTCAGGCGGGCGGCCGATCAGCTGCGCGTGACCTTCATGACGGCGCGCGGCCTGGTCAGGATGTGGATCGGGTTGGACTGCATCTCGATGTCCCAGCCCTTGCCGTTGCGCATCTCGATGCCCTTGGCGTAGATGGGCAGGCCGAGCGTGTTGACCGTTTCGATGTAGTCGGCCGGGGCAAAGCGACCCGTCAGCAGACCAGGCACACCACGCGGCACGACGTAGGCATCTTCGGCGCCGATCATGTCGGCGCCGTTGGCGATGCCGCGGTAAGGCACCCACAGGATGCCGCCGAAGTTGACGGCGTCTTGCGTCGAGCCGCGCAACTCGTTGGCGGCAGCCTGGTTGAGGTAGGTCTTTTCGACAGCGTCGTGCGTGATCAGGTCTTCCCAGAAGGTCTGACCACAGAAGCCGACGAAGCCACGCGCCATGGTGTGGCCCAGCTCGCGCGTCAGCGAGGTGACGACCTGGTTGCACTTGGCGCGGATCTTCGTCGTCGAGGTGCCCAGCACAAAGCTCAGGGTGTTTTGCGACACGCCGAACTCGGTGAAGAAGTTGTGCAGCACGGTGGTGCCGTCGGCGTCGTACACGATGCCCTTGAGGGCGCCGACACGCATGTGTTCGAGCGTGTAGTCGAGCCGACCCATGCCCTTGGTCATGATCTCGTTCAGCTTGACCTGCACAGGCATCGGCGCGTTCTCGCTGCCGAAGGCGCGCACGCCTTGCACCTCGTCAGCCAGCAGGGCGTCGTTGAGCGGCAGGTGGGGGACGATGAACGGACGCAGATCGCGGCTGTTGCGGCCGATGGGCGCACCCGCCGAGCCGCGCGCCTTGGCGGCCACGAGCGACAGGGTGTTGCCCTGCTTCTCGACATGCACGGTGGTGGTGGCCACGCCCGCGTATTCGAACAGGCCGGAATCACCCAGCTGCGAGGGGATGTGGGGCAGCTCGTTGATGGCTGCGGTCAGGGTCTGAAGGCTGAAATCCATGATGGATGGTCCTTGTTGGTGTTGGGGTGGTTGGCGACGCTTGCGGCGAGCTGGTGGCGGCGCCGATCAGCGGGCCACGATGCCCAGGGCGGCGAGCTCGACGAGGGCGGGCGCCTTTTCGCCGGTGAGCACCGAGCTGGCCCAGACGAGGCGCTCCGAGAAGACCTCGGCATAGCGGCGCACGATGGTGGCCTTCTTGTCGCCGCCGCTGGCGTCGCAGTCGGCGAACAGCACACCGGCTGCCGTTTCGCTGCCGTCGGTGGCGTTGTTGTCGTACACGGTGTACTTGCCGCTGGCCGTGATGATGCCGAGCACGGTGCCGGCCTTGAGGGCGCCGGCCGCGGTGGCGATGGTGACTTCTTCGCGGCTGATGTAGCCGTTGCCTTCCGACATGAGGAAGGCGCCCGTGCCGAGGGTTTCGGTGGTGACTGCCATGGTGATGGACTCCGAGAGTTGTGGTGTGGGTTGCGGGGTGGTTCAGGCGCGAGCCGGGTGCCGATCAGGCGGTGGCGGCTTGCTTGTTCAGGCCCGCGTAGGCCTTGACCGCGTTGGGCACCGGCTTGGCCACGGCCTCACCATCGGCAGCCGCGCCGGTGTGAGTCGGTGACGGATTGGCACCGCGTGGCGCGTCGGCAAAGTGCGCGGCGGCAGCGCCCGCGGTGGCGGTGCGCACGGCCGAGAGCACGGCCACGGCGGCTTCGGGGCCGGTGGTCTTGCCGTCGAACGCCAGGCGATCGATGAGCGCCTCGTGGCCGGGCAGCGACTGGGCGCGCACGGCGGTGATGCGCTCGCGCTCGGCGGTGGCGCCGGCACTGTGGGCGGTGGCGCGGATCTGCTCGACGAGGGCAGGGTAGGCGGCGGCCAGGGCTTCAGCCGTGGTGATGCCGCCCGCGGGATCTTGATTGGCATTGGTGGCCATATCGACTCCGGTTGGGGTGGTTGAATCGCCTTCGGCGGCGGGCACTACCGGCTCGCTGCTGGGGGCCGTGGAAGCGTCTGCCGCAGGCGCACCGGCCGCCGCAGTCGTGGAAGGGGTGGGAACACCAGCCGCCAGGGCGGCGGCGGCATCGGCATGCACGTCGGCCAGTGCCGACAGGGCGGCATCGACGATTGCGGCCGAAGGCGCCAGGTACGTGGCAGCCGCCACCATCGTGCGGCGGCGCTTGCCGGCCTGCGGCCTACTCTGGCCGGGCAGGGTGGTGACGCTGGCGGGCTTGCTGGCCAGGGCCTGCACGAGTTGTTCGAGGCTGGCGACACCGTCGACCAGGCCGGCGCTTACCGCCTGCTCGCCGATGAAGATGCGGCCGTCGGCCATGTCCGCCAGCACCTTGTCGACGCTGGCACCGCGCATCTGCGCCGTCCAGTCGACGAACAGCGAATAGAGGTAGTCGACCTGGGCTTGCTTGTATTCGAGCGTCTTGGGGTCAAGCGGGCCATCGCCCGCGGCCTTGTAGCGGCCGGCGGCGATGATGGTGCGCTTGATGCCCTGCGCCGCCTGGGCCATCGACACATCGACGTGTTCGGTGCGCACGCCGATCGAGCCCACGTTGACCATGGGCCCGCTCACGTAGATGGCCGGCGCGGCGCTGCCCACCCAGTAGCCGGCGCTGGCCAGCATGCCGTCGCTGTAGGTGATGGCCGGCTTGGCATCGGCAAACGCCTTCCAGGCCTGGGCCGCTTCGGCGATGCCGAGCACGTTGCCGCCGGGTGTGTCGCCGTACAGGATGCCGGCCTTGACCTTGGGGTCAGCCTGCGCGGCCTGGATGTCTTGCCGCAGCAGCTGGGCCGACGTGCCGCCGCTGATCTGCATCATCAGGTTGGCCTTGGGCGCCATGACGCCCTGCATGCCGATGATGGCCACGCCGTCTTGCACGGTGTAGGGCTGGCGTTCACCGCCAGCCAGCGGGCGGCCGATGCGGGCCTCGACCGCCTTGATGTCGATCTTCTCGCCGCGCATGTGCGTGTCGTAGATCGAGCGGATCTCGTCGTGCATGTCCGACGTGATGGCCCAGTAGCCCTGCACCAGGTCGGCCAGGCGCATGGGCCCACCCATGACGGCCGGGTCCAGAAACGACGAACCCCGCACGGCGGCGGGGTTCTGGGTGGTTTGCGCGGGTGCCGGCGCGGCGGTGGTCTCGGTGGTCATTGGCTGTCGCTCCGGCGGGTGTTGCCGCGGTAGGTGGACGAATTGAGGGTGCGGCTGACGTCGTCGATGGCGCGGCGCGCGTCCTTCACATCGAGGCGGATCTCGGTGAGGGTCTCGCGCA
>Ga0208197_1002976_pt1 | contig 14146 bp, 14 predicted proteins | sample AD_JPNNA4_MetaG_FD_184444 | JGI IMG/M metagenome (GOLD analysis project Ga0208197, IMG submission 184444) | Active sludge microbial communities of municipal wastewater-treating anaerobic digesters from Japan - AD_JPNNA4_MetaG (SPAdes) (version 2) | ecosystem: Engineered > Bioreactor > Anaerobic...
GCCTTCGAGTTGTGCAAGCATTTCCGTCACGTAAAAGACTTCCCCTTGAGCTACCAAGACGTATCTATCCATGTATCTCAATGGCCTTGCAGCATTCTTAGGGACATCTGACCTATCTGGGAAGACCGCAAATGGTATTCCGAAACCTGTATGACCTGTCGTAAAGTACTTCTTATTGAAAGCCTCATCACTTGCCATGTGCAAACCTCGCAAATCAACGCTTGCACCAATTATCTTTGTCTCAGTTCCACCGGCTTTCTTCAATCCACGTGCAGTGCCCGTTATGAGCCCTCCACCCGCATGCGTAACGATGACTGCATCTGGGTATCTGCCAGTCAGTTCAGTCATTTGATGTGCTATCTCATATCCAAGTGTTTCTATACCAGCTATTGCATACGGTGAATAAAGTGATGCATTGAAATATCCCGTCTGCTCGAGTAAGAGCAACGTGTAATAGAAGAGTTCTGGTCCTACGGTAAGTTGCACAACTTCTGCACCGTATGCCTCACAAGCACGGCCTTTCTCCAATATTTCCGGTTGACCCCTCCAGTGACTATCGTAGCACTCTTGTACAATGATGCATTTCAAACCGCGTTTTGCAGCTTGAGAAGCAACGGCCGCACCGTAATTTCCGCTTGTGGCTGCGATAACGCCTTTGTATCCCATCTTCTTTGCTCGATAAACACTGACGGCCGCACGTCGATCCTTAAAGCTACCAGATGGATTTGCAGCTTCGTCTTTCAAAAAAATACGAGCACCTTTGCCTTTAGCTGCAAGTTTCTTTACTAGACGATTTATGTTTTTCAATTCAACGAGTGGTGTATTTCCCACGCAAGTTTCAGCCTGAATTTCTCGTACTTCATCTATCGAATACCCTACTTCTCTCATCATCTTTTCATAATCAAAGGCTATACCATCGATGATGAATTTTTCATAATCGATTCCAACTGCCTTTTTCATAATCTCATTTCGTCTTGCCATCACTGCATCGTACGAATCATCTCTCATGGATGTCATTTTGCATCACCTTCTGAACTATCACAACTGTCGATTTCTTCCATCAATTTGCGCAATTCAACACCCGCATTTATCAACTCGGGTACAGGTTCTCCGAAGTTATGTGTGTACTTTGGATTTATGTCTACCAGAATCCCTGATATTATCCTATCCGTTGTAGTTTTGATACGTACCGTCGCTCCAAGAGATGCAATTTCATCGACCAAAAAGCCTTTCACCCTCATTTGAAGCGGTACTTTCTTTGTATCTTCCGGGAGGTATGTTGAACGTTCCTGTGGTGATAATATATTAAGCTGTACCTGAACCCAGTCGCCTCTCTTTGCCAAATTTGTTGACATTTGCTCACCTCATTTCAAGTAGAAACACGTGGTATATTACTTATATTACTATTACCGAATTTCCGAAAGAATGGATCTGGGAACTGGAAGATCAGCCATGCATTTCAGCCCAGGATGTGCCTCAACGACTATTGGAATCATGTTAGTTGCTATGGCTATAGTTGCCTTTCCACCAGGAATTTCTGGCTTTATCGAGAGATTTATGTTGATATCCCCATGAATCTCTATGTAATCTCCTGTCTCTACACCTTCGAGGTGCGGATGGATTTGCTGAGGATGGTACAACTCAATTACACACTTTTCACCTGCATATGCCTTTGCAGAGTGATTGCAACCTGCAACCATGCCTGGTTGAACTTTGACAACGGGTGTTTCTCTGTAAACGTTCGATATTATTGGTTTTCTCTCTTCTTCGATCTTTGTTACGTTCCATCCTATTGCCCTTGAAATCATACCAATGCTCTGGAGAAAACCTATGTGCCCCACGATTGTTCCTTCCTTTAACCCCATCTCAAACTTCTCCGGTGTTGTACCCACACCTTGAGTCTCCATAACTGTTTTGCCAAACGGTGAAAGGTCATTTATTCTTCTTGCAACTATCTTATCAACCTTTGTACAGACACCTGTCAGTGCAATGATCAATGTATCGAGTACAAATCCGGGATTGACACCGGTTCCAAGGATAGTTACTCCATATCGCTTTGCAAGGCTATCCATGTAAGCAGATTCTTGCGGATACACGTTGAATGGGAAGGCCATTTCTTCAGCTATCGTAATTACATTAGCGTGATTCTTCACTGCATACTCGATCTGTGGTAAAACATCCCTGACAAATGAGCTAGTTGCAATAACCACGATATCTGGATTGGTCTCTTCAATTACATCTATGGAATCTCTCACGCGTGTGCCGTACGTTTCAAGGCTCAACAATTCGCCAACGTCTTTGCCAATAAACTCCGGATTTTTGTCGATGACTCCGACAAGCTTCATACACTTACTCTCCACAACGTTCTTTGCAATACCCCGCCCCATAGCACCAAAACCCCATGTAACAACTCTCATGATGTTACCTCCTCTTCGAATTCGATTTTTCTCTACCACAAAAAAACACCTTTACACATATATTTTACAAAAATACCATGCAGAAATACAAACCTATGCTTTGTGTTAGTTCAAAACATTTCTAAAATATTCCTTTTACAATTGATTTATACTCTCTCTATCACTACTTTGCTCGCGTATACTAGAGTATGCAGTTGTTATATACAAAAATCTCTCACAATCTACACTTTTTAAGCAATTGCTTTGAGTAATTGCAATGCATGTTATCAGATATACAATGTTACACGTAAACAATGCGAGGGTACTAAATTTACACGTAACATATATTTATCAAGAAATAATCATTGAAAGTAACATGCCATATGATATAATAAATCCGAAGAATAAATGGTGAAAGATAATTCTTTCAAACATCATTCAAAGGGAGGTTGGAGTTATGGCATCCAAAAGAGGTTTAACAGTAACATTGATCGTCATCGCTATCATCGTAGTAGCTATCATCTGGGCGGTAGTTGCAAACAACAACAACGAAGAAGCAACAACGGACGAAACAACAACCACGATGGAAGAAACAACGACAGATGAAACAACGACAGACGAGTACGGTACAACCGACGAAACAACGACAGACGAGTACGGTACAACCGACGAAACAACGACAGACGAGTATGGTACAACCGACGAAACAACGACAGATGAGTACGGTACAACCGACGAAACAACGACAGACGAGTACGGTACAACCGACGAAACAACGACAGACGAGTACGGTACAACCGACGAAACAACAGAACCTCAAACAACAGACGTTGGAACAACATATTAATCTGACTAATCTGAAATCTGAAAAGCAATGAATAAAAGCGAGCATATCAATGCTCGCTTTTGTTTTTTACTTAGAGCTATCGATAAATCTTTCGTAAATCTTGTCCACATTTCTGAGATAGTAATCCGGTACAAATAGAGCATCCAGTTCTTCTGTTCTAAGCATATTCTTAACTTGTTCGTTTTCACGAATTGCCATTTCAAAAGAAGATTGCTCCTCCCAACACTTCAGTGCGATCTTCTGCATCAACGTGTACGCATCCTCTCTACTCATACCCTTGTCTATGAGTGCCAACATAACACGTTGTGAGTAAATTAGGCCGCCTGTTACCGCGATATTCTTTCTTACCTTATCTTCGAATACCCTCAAATTGGATATCATATATCTTGCCTTTTCTAACATGTAGTATATCGTCATCGTAGCGTCTGGTAATATGTACCTTTCAGCAGATGAATGGGATATGTCCCTCTCATGCCAGAGTGCCATGTCTTCAATGCCAACACCGACATAACTCCTCATGAGCCTAGCCATGCCGGTAAGACGCTCGCACAAAATGGGGTTTTTCTTGTGTGGCATCGCGGAAGATCCCCTTTGCCCTTCTTTAAATGGTTCCATTGCCTCAAGTACTTCTGTTTTTTGCAAATGTCTTATCTCAACTACGATTCGTTCTATTGTACCTGCTGTAATTGCCAGAATTGACAACATGTGTGCAATGTAGTCTCGTGAGATAACCTGTGTGGCAACAGGCGTTGGCTTCAATCCTAATTTTCCAAGAGCTATTTCTTCTACGCGCGGTTCTATGTTGGCATAATTTCCTACAGCACCACTGAGCTTACCAACTGCTATCTCTTCTCTAACCACATTTAGGCGTTCTATATCTCTTAACAGTTCTGCATACCAAGACAAAAACTTCAATCCAAAAGATGTTGGTTCTGCATGGATGCCATGTGTTCTACCAATTGTTGGTAAATCCTTGTATTGGAGTGCTTTTTTGTAAAGTGCCTCGGAAAATCTTTGTGCTGAGGCAATTATCGTATCCATTGACCTAACGAGTGCCAGATTATTCGCTGTATCAACAACGTCTGATGACGTAAGGCCATAATGAAAGTATCTTGCCCCATCTCCAAAATCTTTCGTTACCGACTTAATGAATGCTATCACATCGTGATCCACTACTTCTTCAATTCTCAGAATATCTTCAACATCGATAACTGCTTTTTCACGCATTGATCTACTTATACCTTTTGGTGCAACACCTAAGTCTTCGTAAGCCTCAACGACTGCCAGTTCCACTTCTAACCATCTTTCATACTGCGCTTTCAACGTCCATAGACTTTTCAAAGGTTCTAACGCATATCTCTCTACCATGCACTCTCCCCCCACTGTGGTGGATCAACTGTTACTTCATAGCCACCATTTTTCTTTCCTCTAAGAGCAACAAGTTTAGCATTCTTATCTATAGTACCATGGAAAAAACACATACGTTGTACAATCAACTTCTCTTTGGAAAGGGCATCCATCAAAGGTATCAAGATCTTTGGTGATGTCACAAAAGCGAATGTTCCTCTGTTTCTCAAAAGATATGCAGCAGCTTCCACAAATGAGTTTATAAGGGCTGGATTAGAATTGCGAGATATTCTGCGAATTTTGTCCACACTTTCCTTACCAACGTGAAATGGCAGATTGCATACAACCATGTCGAAGGATTCTGATTTGAAAAAATCCTTGATATTTCGAACATCTGCGTTTACAAACTGTACTCTTTCGTCCAAATTGTTAAGTGAACGTCCTTCAAGTGAGAGCTTGTATAATTCTTCTTGCAATTCCACGCCGACTACATCTACATTATATAGCTTGGCAAGTGAAAATGCAACAATGCCCGTACCACTACCTAATTCCACAACACTTTTCACATCAGAAGTTGGTTTAGAATACCAAACTAAAAAAGCCGACGCATGCGTCGGCTTGTGTGATTGTGTATCTACGGTCTTTATACCAGTTATAATTTGCGTTGAAAATCTTCCAAAATTGAACTTGTCCATGGCAAAACTCACCAAAATCACCCAATGAAATCGACAAGTGTCTTTTGTATCGCCATGGAAGCAGATTTCAAAGCTGCATTGAGGACAGATTGCTGCATGGACAAATCGGTAAGGACCTTCGTTAAATCGGCATCCTGTTCTTTCGATAGATATTCTGTATTGAATACTTGCAGATCATCTATCCTTGAAGATATCATCTCCACCATTCTCGATGTAGAACCGACATTTGCAAATTGTTCCATCACGGAATTTGCCAAAACACCGATTTCTTTTAGAGAAATTTCAGAGAGTTTCTTTTCATCACCTTGATAAAGGGCATTGATTGCATCATCGATAGTTGAAAAGGCTGTTTTTCCATTGTTCAAAGTAAAGGCATCGTACACAGTTACTCCATATGAAATACTGTAGCCAAGCGCATTAACCTTTCGCTTTACGTCAGCTTCCATAGGAGTCACTATATTCCCATTTTCATCCACCGGTTTGAGGTCGGACCTGGCTCCACCAAATATGTACTCATCACCGATGCGCGTATTAGCTATCTCAACTAGATGTTCCTTAAGCGCTTTTAATTCTGTTGCAATTGCGTTTCTTTCATCTACACTATTTGTACCATTTGCACCCTCTACCATGAGCTCCTTTATCCTTTGATATACACTGGATAACTCTTGAAGTGTCGTATCATAAGATTGGACGAAGTTATTCACATGGTCAACATTTCGCTTGTACTGCTCGAGTTCTCTCAACCTGCTCGATATGTTTGATGCACGTGTCGCAATTACAGCATCGTCACTTGGATACTGAACTTCTTTTCCGGAAGATAGTTTGTCGTTCAACTTTGCTATTCTATTGAGTGATTGCTGTATGTTGAAAAGAGATCTGTCGCTGATCATATTGTTAGTTATCCTCATTGTGCCACCTTCTTTCTCGTCACATTCTGATACCTCCATTACTTACGAACTCAAAATCCATACTATGTGACACCAAGCTTATCAATTATCCTGGATATCATCTCATCAACCGTAGTCATTACCCTTGCTGCTGCGTTAAATGCATGCTGGTACTTTATCATGTTGGCCATTTCTTCATCGAGCGAAACGCCTTTTACACGTTCCCTCTCACCATCAATCTCGCTCTTCATGAGATCAGTATTACTCTTCACCTTTGTAGCTGTCTCGCTTTCTACACCGAGTTCCGCAACTACGCTACCTAGGTATTCACTAAAAGATTCAGAACCGCCATTTAGAACTTTCTTAGATTTGAGCGATGACAACATTTCAACTATTCCAGTATTTGCACGTCCAGATGGTTTGAAGACTTTTGCATCCCAATTTGAATTCTCTTCCGTATATCCTATATCAATTGCAATCGTCTCTGGATTACTTGCAACCGTGGAGTTCACTTTCAATTTCTCTGTGAACCTGTATGGTTCGTTTGGTAATTGCTTATCTATGAACAGCGTATCAGCTTTTGCATATCTTGTTCTTTGATCTTTCTGAGATTCAAATGGATTTATAAAGACAAAACCTTCATCCCAGTCATTTGAGGAATTCCCATCAGGGTTTATGAAACCGAGAGCAGACCACAAGGCCTCAGGTCCTTGAATCACTTTGTTCAACTCAAATCCAAGGGACCTTGACGCTCTTAGAACGAATTTACTGTGTGGAGTCACTTCTGCAATTATACCGGTATTCATTTCATTTATTTTGTCGGCCAAATCTTCGAGAGTCATTTTTGTTGGGTCCACTTTTATCTCGGTTGAACCTATCCTTATTGAAAAACCCTGACTCCTGCCCAAGATGTTCTCAAGTGTTTCAGTACCCGTATCGAGTGCCTTGTAAGTTTCCGTATGTAAATTAGCTTGAGTAAAAAGTCCACCAGAATCTGACAAAGCTAATTTCTTGATGTTGAACTCATTAGACTTTGTGGGTATTAGAAGCATCTTTCCATTGTTGACGTACGCAACAACATCACTACTAAACGATGCGTTTATTTGATTGGCCAAATCATTCAATGTAGTCGTAGAAGAGATATTTATCATTGCCTCGCTACCATTTATAGATATCTTGTAATTTCCAGCATTTACTTTGAAATCAGATTCGTCAACAGCATATACATCAACGTTCTTGGTTGAGAATCCCATTGTATTGAACATATTACCGTTGAAATCCAATGCCAACGTATTCCTCATATTGGAACTGGACTCAAAGTACAACCTATATCCTTCGGCACCATTTGGACCTGTCTTTAAATCAAACCACCTTGAACTTACACTAGATAACGATGTTTGAAGAGTTCCAACCGTATCGTAAGGATTTACGTTAGTGGAGAATATATTGCTTGTTCCGTCGAAAAAGACTATTGAACCTTGCTCTATAAATTGTTTGTCAGTAATATCACTAACATTCGTTCTATCAGACATTCCTGATATGAAATTGATGGGACCATTTTCAACCCTTTTTGCACTCGCAAGCCTATAAAGCACAGAATCTTCTATATTATCCGAAGAAATATCGTTAAAGAATTTCAATCCGGTAACATTTCCATCGCCGTTGTAACCATCTTCGTGAATCAAATTGAATTCATCGGTCAAAGAAAGCGAGAACTCATCTAATCTATTCATATACTTAACGAGCGTATCGTCCCTCAAATCGAACAGGGATTTCAACTTGCCATCGTTTATATCCACTTTTGAGTTACCTGCAAAAATCTCCTTGAATCCTTTCCCATATGGCCTATCCAACGCTCGCAACTCTACGACATTCTCACCGGTAAGCACTATTTGATTTCCGAGCCTGAGTGTTATCTGTCCCGCGTTATCTTCATAATAATGAATATCTGCTAAGTTTGACAAGTCATCGAGTATTCTATCCCTTTCGTCGAGTAAATCATTCGGGCTATAGTTCAAGCTAACACTTGCCCTGACTTTTGCATTTATGTCTGCAAGCCTTTTCACCATCGAATTTATTTCTTGAGTTCTTTGAGATATCTCATCATCTACATCTGTTCTCAACTGCTCGAGTCTTGTGTAAACATCTTGAGTTTGCTGAACAAGTTCCTCAGCTCTACTAACTAGGCCACGCTTGGCAGCAGTATTTGTTGGATCAGTTATCACTTCTTCTATTCCAGACCAAAAAGAATCAAAAAGATATCTGATACCCGCATCGGAAGGCTCTGCAAAGAGTTGCTCCACAAAATGAAGATTCGAAGTCATAGAATCCCAATAATTGTATTTGTTGTTCGTTTGTCTAAACTGGATGTCTAAGAACTCATCTCTAACCCTTTGTATGTCTTTTACATAAACTCCAGTACCTATTTGGAGTGGTAAACCTGGTTGAGTCAATGATGTGATAGGAATTGGTGCCGTTGTCATAAGCTCCGGTCGTTGCCTTGAAAAGCCAGGCGTATTTGCATTAGCTATGTTATGCGATACAACATTCATCGCTAGTTTGCTAGCATATACGCCAAGTAATCCTGTATTTAATGTTCCAAATAGACTGATGTCGGCCATCATACCACTCCTTTGAATAACTCATATATTACAAGTATTACAAGGAATAATAACGTGTGAAAAGAAGGGTGAGAGAGAAGAAATTACTTGAATTGATCATACAGTGGACGAGCATAAGTTGAACGCATAGAATTTACGTTATCGTTTTGTCCATTTGGGGGAAATGAATATGTAGATGGCTGAACTCCTTTGATGAAGCAATTAAGAAACTCAGCATACTGATTTTCAAATTGTATAATTTGCCTTATTTCATCCATTATTATCATCAATTCGTTGAGTTTCTCAACTACCTCAACACTGAGAAATGAAACATCACTTGCATCTGGAAGATTTGACCTTTCAACATAATCTTTAACCGTAGCAAGGCCAAGGGACTGAAGTGCAAGCGTTCTCTCCAATTCAATTTTATCTATTTCCAGACCCAACTCCTCCACACTTACCGCCGATTTCGATAAGGAATCAGTATTTCTTGCAACAACAGCACTTTCGAGCTCTTTAAAAGCTTGAATCATATCATCGAGGACCTTGATCTGCCTTTCAAACCCTTCCTTCAACAAATGTCATCCCTCCAAAATCTTCCTCGCTATCTTTTCAACATCGACCTTGAATGTACCGTTCTGTATCGCATTCTTTAATTGTTCAACGAGGTCTGTACGAATCTCCGGATAGTCTTTCGCCATCTCTATGTATTCGGCTACTTTCCTTCCTTCTTCGATAACCAATGATTCTTCATCTCCACCCTTCACTTTAGATTTTTCTACGGGCTTCTCTTCTTTTCCTTTCACATTTGAGATGTTCTGTACTTGTTGTTGCCCAAGCCTGTTGATTCTATCGATCACATGATTCACCTCCCTTTTCGAATTTATTCTCAAAAAGTCACCAACTCTATATACATTATCGACAAAAATTGTGATTTATGAAGACGAAAACAAAACTCCCATCGCTTATTTATCAAAATTTCTCAAAATCTCTCAATAATGGTATTTTTCGTTCTTCAAAATCTTGAACCCTCTGAAAATCTGTTCTAATAAGAGAACAGTACACATCTCATGGGTAAACGTCATTTTCGAAAAAGATATCCTTTCTGATGCATTATCCCTAATCTTTTCATACACACCGAGCGGACCACCTATCACAAAAACTAATTCAGAAAGTACCATAAACTGACGTTCCAAAAATACAGAAAATTGCTCACTTGTCATCTCTTTACCAAAAAGGTCAATTAAGATATATTTTCTACCATTAAGTCTTCTTTCTATGTATTCAGCTTCCCTTTTCATTATTACATTTGCATCTTCACTATTCAGATCACCGCCCAGATTGACATGGTTAACTTCTATCTTAGCGAATCTGCTGATTTTTTCCATGTAATAATTACATGCCGACAAGAGGTGTTTTGAGATTTTACCCGGTACGATTATCTCTATCTTCAATGCTTCCACCTCAACAAACTCAGACTGGGGTATAGAAATAGACATTTTCCAGTTCCGTAATCTCTCCCCTTTTCAAAAGCATATCTAAGCACTTTCCGAAGATGATTTTATCGTTGGAGAAGATGATTTCTTCTAAGATATCCATCTCCTCTTTGAAAACGAATGTCTGCGAGAGTATCCTCTTTACATAATAACATAACGTGCAAATTTTCAATTCTTCCAAAGTGCAGACAATTTTGGCAGGTGTTGAGTAAGAGATGTAATCACTATCATCTAGTCCCTTTAGACAACCACTACGCTTAAGTGCATCGATGTAACTTTTGAACTCAGCACTTGAAATCTTGAACTCACTCTGTAATAGTTGGCTCAACGACCTCACTCTACCTGCCGAAAAAGCTTTGTAAGACTTTTCGATGAACTCTGATATGTGCGAATATTCAACGGGATACTTTTCCAACAACGTAAGGAAAAAAGCCTTTGTGCGTTTTACGTTGTAATATCCATTCTTCAACTCGATGACGTCATCACGTGTGAGAATATCTATAGCTGTTTTCAAGTTCCCCATCTCTATGTTATTCTTTTCGGAAAATTCAACCAATTTTTCCTCATTTAGGTCACCAAAGATTACATTGCGCAAAAAGAGTACCTTTATGTCCCTTATCCTTTCGGGCTTTTGCACTTTTCTTTCATATATCATATCGGACAGTTCACGTACGGTTTGCACACCATATTTCGTCGGATTTACATTGAAAGAACTCAAGAAACGAGACAAATTGTCGAGTGTAAAATCCTTGCCAGAACGCTTTAAAAAAACTTCCACCTCATCGCAAAGCCTATCAATCGGGTCATTCAATCTTTCGTTTTTTACGATGTCTTCATATGGAATGAACAAATCCACGGCGGAGATCAGTTCGTAACTTGTGGACTTGGTCCGTGCAAGTGCCATCACGTTCTTACCGTACGATTTTATCTTGTTCACCAATGCAGTAAAATCTGCATCTCCCGTAACCAAGAAGAAGACATCTATCGAATGATTCTCAATGGCTATCTCCATGCAGTCAACTGCAAGCCTGATATCGTTACCTTTCTTGTTTGGCAGTAACTCAGCTTCTGGTATCTCTATGAGCTCTATGCCATGATTGTACAATGCAAAAGCCTGCATCTTGTGTTTTGACCAAGAGCCGTATGCCTTACCTCCGATGATCCTGCCGTATTTTGATATTTCGTTGCACACAAGTTCAACATCCACTGGTTGATTTTGGAAATCAAAGAAAAGAAAGATATTGGAATTATATTTTTCCATATTTTCCCTCGCTTTGTAATCACTACAATAATCACTATATTAAATCACTACATTATATGATATTATATGATATCACAAAAAGCGGTTGCAAAAACTATTTTGGCACTCGACGTTTTCTCCGATTTCTCTATTTCTGATACCTTCGATCACGTCCTTACCAATTGGATTATCTATACCAGCAAGGTAATCTGCGGCGTGAAGATGAAGGCATTTCACAGTTGTAAAATCCCTTATTCCGCCAGTTCCAACTTCGGATAATAAAGGTCTCCATTTCTCGTCGCAACTCTCCAAAATTGAAAGCCTCTTTTGAATCACATCTCTATGTGCTTGTTCCACTGCCGTTCTCAGATTTTCATCTTTACTTATGGCAGATTCGAAGTCGGAAATCAGGCCCCTCTCTTCTAGCCTTGAGATTTCCTTTACCAAATGGGGGCAGGTAAGATAGTGAATAGTGGGGAAAGGAGAGTTATTTCTGACAGGATAGCTCAAAATAACAACTGGAAAACCAAAAGAACACCATTTTTCAACACGCATGACGTTGACAACGTTTCTGCCAAGTTGCTTCCTTACGATATTTAAATCCTTATCACCAATGCGTTCCATTCATCCATCACCGTTTTTTCAATGACATCGTAATTATCAAAAAGTGACACTTTTGGCAATATGATACCAGAAAGTATCAGAATACCATTGCTTTTTAGATAATTCCTCGCTTGTTGCAACATCACAACCAATATTTCAGCTACTATATTTGAAACTATTATGTCGTATCTACCATCAACATCAGAAAACAGATCAGAAAGTCTAACTTCTATGTCAACATCGTTTCTCAGTGCGTTATCAGTTGCTACCTCGATTGCCAAAGGGTCGTTATCGACTGCCAAAACACGATTTGCACCAAGCTTTTTTGCCAAAATGGCGAGTATACCACTTCCACAGCCAAGGTCTAGCACATCCATTCCTGGTTTCAAGTACTTCTTTAGATACGCAGCAGACATCTTTGTCGTTTGGTGAAGTCCTGTACCAAAGGCCAATCCTTGCGGAATTTTTATCACAATCGTTCCTTCAGAAGGTCTTAAATCATGGTCCATTGGATCTACTATTACACCTTCTATCATTTCAAAAGGCTCAGTGACTATATTCTTTAACCAATCTTCCGGACACGTCTCCTTGGTACCGACAAACTGCAATCCAAGTGCAATCAATTGATCTTTCAGATTTGTCAAATCGTTTTTCAAAGGCGAAACAACAGCGAGGTACTTCCCCTCGCTGCTATCCATTATGTAATAATCGTATTCACCATATAACAGCTCATCAACAGCGTCCATCTTCTCTTCGTTTACACTAAAAATCCATTCCAGAAATGGTGTTGAATTATTCAGATAAGACCCTCCTCATGACGTACGTATTTGTGCGTGGAAGATAGGCAACTGGATCTTGCAACTCATCATTTTTTCTAACCTCAAAATGTAGATTCGGACTGTTGAAGTACCCGTGTTACCACTCCGTGCTATGAAATCTCCCTTTTCAACTCTTAAACCAACGTAAACATTTATCTTAGAAAGATGCGCATAATATGTTTGATATCCACCGTGGTCTATTATTATCAAATTACCATAATCACTCTTCCAACCTGCGTACTTTACAGTACCACCGCGCGCCGCAAATACAGGGGTGCCCTGAGGTACGCCGATATCTATACCACTGTGATACATATTCTTTTTGTATATCGGGTGCAACCTCCAACCAAATTCTGATGTGATCGAACCATAAACTGGCCATACAAAATCCGCTAATTGAGTAAAAGAAGTATTCACCTTTCCAACTGGCACGAAAATTTCCTTATTCGCCGCTATGGACGAACCAACAGTCGGATTGATTGCCGTAATCTCCTCTGGATCTATGAAAAAATACTTCGCAAGTGTTGACAAAGTCATAGACTTCGTAGGTTTATACAGTATGCCAGATACCAAAGGTATCTTCAAAGTCTGCCCTATCTTCAAATTTGAAGGAGTAACATCTGGATTCCAGTCCATGAGTACTGGTATAGGGATGTTGAAATTATGCGATAATTCATAAAACGTATCACCAGATTGGACTTTATAATTTATGTTGAATTCAGCAAATGCGATGGCAACTATCATGATTAATGCAAAAGCTAATATTCTCCGCACTCTTCACACCCCTTATTCTGTTTGTTACAAAAAATTCTTTTTTTATTTTACCACAAAACGACCATTTGTCAAAATCGACCTTGAAAATGGTGTAAAAGTGTCAAAGTTGTCGAATAAGGCTATTTCTTGTTGATGAAAGTCAAAAGAGCCAAAATATCTGCAGGGGTGATTCCAGATATCCTCATAGCCTGTCCAATTGAAAAAGGCCTGATTTTTTCAAGCTTTTCGCGCGCTTCAGTCGATAAATTGGGCACTTGAGTAAACTTTATGTTAACTAAAGGTAAACTTTCGTATTCTTCAAATATGTGTATTTGGTCAAGCATTGCTTTTACGTATCCTTCATATTTTAGTTGAATTTCGATTTGTTCGACAACTTCACTATCTTCTATAGGTTCCGGGTCCAAGACTTTCAAATCGTTGTACTTGAGTTCAGGCCTTCTAAC
>Ga0208197_1002978_pt1 | contig 14140 bp, 11 predicted proteins | sample AD_JPNNA4_MetaG_FD_184444 | JGI IMG/M metagenome (GOLD analysis project Ga0208197, IMG submission 184444) | Active sludge microbial communities of municipal wastewater-treating anaerobic digesters from Japan - AD_JPNNA4_MetaG (SPAdes) (version 2) | ecosystem: Engineered > Bioreactor > Anaerobic...
ACCGAGGCTTTATTCTTAGCTTCAGATTACCTATCGACCGTCTTAGAAGAACGTAAGACGAAGCTCACCATTCCGAATCTGATTTCACGGATTTAATTGATTTATTGAGTTTTGCAACGTCATGAGCGACATAACCACTGGTACTTGGCAACAAATTCGCAATGAGCTGGAGACCTTATCAGTCCCCAATCTTCAAGAGCTATTGAATTCTGCGGACGTGCAGTTCGATGGAGCGTATACCATTACCGCAGAGCCAAAAAACTATGCCAAGCTATGTCAGTACTACCCGTTACTGGATACATTGGTCCAAGATGTTACCGGTAAACGGTTGAAACTTTCTCTTCGCTCAAGTGTGCCCATGGGCACACTTACTCAAGAATCAGAAACCGTTTATAGCATTGATTCAGGAGCTTCTAACGTCGCCGAAGCGATTATTTCTCCGGAATCGATTGTCGCCATACCAGCCTATCTGTTGCGTTTTGTTCCCTATGTCGGTTCGGGAGCTGTTCTCATTGCCACTGCCTTGCGGCAAGCATTTTACCGCTCCTCAAGAGAGCATGGTGCTGATCAACTCTACCCTAAGGAGGGGGATGCAGTCTCTATTGATGTAAACACCCTTCTGGATATGCTTGGGAATGTCATCAGTCGAGCCACTTTCTTTCGCATTTTCAAATCGGGTAATATGGACTGGTTTGTTAGCCGTGCAGAACCTGTTCACCGCTTCGTAGATGGCAAAGTTACCAGAGCTCCTAACACATACACGTACAGAGGAATGTTGTTAACACCAGGGGATGCACAAGACTTGTTCACTTGGTTTCAGGCAAATTTGGCTAATCACGAACCTTCTGAATTGTTAACCTTCGCATTGGAATGTTCCAGAGGTCAAATACTCACCTTTCCATATAGAACGCCAGATTTAACCGAGGTTCAACGTTTTGTCGTTGCTACTTCAGTTCATGAGGTTTTTCAAGCTGCATGTGGGCTTTCTAAAATTAGTTCAACTCAAGCTGCGTTATGTGATCGCCTTGCTGCGCACTTAATCCGTCCTGAGAGCTTTTTAGCGGTTCCGTGGTATTGGTTCCATAGTGTTCTTCCAGAATTAGGCAGCGATTTGGGTATGCTCTACTTGATGTGTAGAAATTGCTGTTATGTTGACTGGGCGCATGGCAACGATCGGAATACATTTTGGGTGCAAGGCGGTTTAACAACCTTACAAAATTGGATAGGATCCGAAACACTGCCAAAACGCATCCCTCAACTGAAACCTAGTGCGCGCGGTAGGCCCCGCAAAAAAGATATTAATTCTCAATCCGAATACACACGCAATTGGCGTGAAACCAAACGCGAATTAGCTAGTCAATATCTTTGCCGCATAGCTACCCGGCCATCCGAAATGGGTACCGATTGGCAATTGAGAGTAAACGAGGTGCAGCTTACGCCGGCTGACGAAATATTACAAGGTGCTGTATATGGCTTTTTGTTAGAGCCTGACCAAAGCATGACTCCTTTAACTTGGCAGGCATTTGCGAAAAATCAAACTTTCTATACCCTACTCCTTCGCGCAGCTCGTTATTGCCCCCACCGATTATGTCATTTTGAGACTTTATTTCAGGCAGGAATTTGTCAGAATGAGACTTTAGATGCTACGTTAATTAGTCATTTTGATACTTTAGTTGATAATTTTAATTGTCATTTTGAAACCTTAGTTACTGCTGATATATGTCAGTTTGAGACGATAATTAAAATACTATATAAACTTAAAGACACAAGATTTTTTTACGAAGATACCCAACTACCAGATACGACATTTTCCTCAGATAACCTTGAGATCAAAAACGATCAGGTTGGAGGGGAAGATATTTCTTATGATATTGGAATCGCCGCTATTTTTGATCGTATCAATCCTATCCTACGGCTGCAAATTCAGGAACAGCATGCTGAGAATAACTTAATTTCTTGGATAATATATGGCAGCCTTACTCCTGATATACGTAACCCTTTGAGCTTTGCTGTTAGCCGCACCCTCGAAACAGGGATAGACGCGGGTGGACCTGCCGCACGTTTAGCTTCGTTGTCTCCGCATGAACTTGCGTCACTCTTATTGCGCACGCATAAGCGCCTTGAAGGCGGCTATTTAGGATGGTCACAGCTCACGGAAGCCGGTGCGGAAGACCTGAACGCTCTCTTGCGATCTGCAACTGACAGCCAGATGCAACTACATCTACTCCAACGTCTACTGGATAACCTTGAGATAAGAGCAAATAGTTAAGTTTAGTTTTAAGCCATAAGGTAGACTGATTTGAAGTTAATGGGGGAGGGGAAGCATATTACCCACACGGAATTTTTCAAAGACGAGCAATTCAAGCTGGAATAGATCAAAACAAAGGAAATTTGGTAGAAGCTATAGTACCTGAATGGAGTTGCGCATAGTAGTATATGAGTATATCAGTATGTGAGGATTAGTAAATACATAGCAGATTGAATTGCGCATAGGTATTGCATTCAATGGACACCTTTAGGTGCGCTCGGGGTGTGTTATCTTATACGATAATGACAAGAAAAATCTACAGCAGTATCGTTGGTTTAACATGGGTAACTGATCAAAGGAAAAGGGGAATAAGCTATAATAAATTGCACTTACACACGAGGTGAATCGATGAATTATGCTGTCATTATGGCTGGGGGCGCCGGCACGCGGCTTTGGCCGATCTCACGTGAACGCTTACCCAAAACAGCTTTAGCCCTCTATACCAACCAAAGCATGTTTCAGATTGCAGTCGAACGCTTAGCGCCGTTATTTTCACCACAACAAATCATCGTTGTTGCTGGGGCAAGCCATGCTGCCTTTTTAGCAGAGCAAGTTCCAGAAATCCCCACCGAGAATTTCATCCTCGAACCCGAAGGTAGAGGTACAGCTTCAGCCATTGCTTTGGTTGCGGTTCACCTTTTTGCAAGAGATCCTGAAGCTTCAATGGCTGTCCTCACTGCCGACCATTTCATTGGAAAACCGCAAACATTCCGGCAAGCTTTAGCAGCTGCCTTACATGTTGCCCAAAGTGACTACTTGGTCACATTAGGAATTACCCCAAATTCGCCTTCAACGGAATATGGTTACATAGAACAGGGCGAACAGCTATTAGAAGTAGATGGCTTCAAAGTGCTTAAAGCTAAGCGCTTTGTGGAAAAACCTGATCTTAATACTGCCCAAGCCATGCTCGAGGCGGGCAATTACTGTTGGAATAGTGGCATGTTTATTTGGAAGATCAGCACGATCCTGAAAGCATACGAGACGCTCATGCCCGAGCTTTACCAGCAAGTCATGATGCTTGGTCGAACGATTGGAACCAATGCTTACTCAGATACTTTAGCCCAAATTTGGCCGAACATTAAAAAGCAAACTATTGATTATGGCATTATGGAAAAAGCCGAGCGTGTAGCTGTTCTTCCCGTCGATATCCAATGGGCAGATGTCGGAAATTGGGCAAGCCTAAAGCGACTATTGCCTCATGATGAGCACGGCAACGCTATTCGGGGGGAGGCACTACTCTTGGATTGCCAAAATAATCTAGTATTTACCGATAAACGCCTGATCGCTGCTATTGGCTTGGAAGATTTTGTGGTTGTGGATACCCCAGATGCCTTGCTCATTTGCCACAAAGACCGCGTACAAGAAGTACGACAAGTCGTTGAGCGTTTGAAGGCTGACGGTAGACAGGATCTAATCTAAATCTTTTTACGGCGAAGTCAACGTACATTGGCAAGGAGTAAAACCTTTGGTATAAAATTAGCCTTATGGATCAGCTGCCTCCTCATCAAAAAGTAAAAATAAAACCCTTTCCCATTTTTATAGCCATTCTAATTTTAATACCTGGAGTTTATTTTATTTATCATCATTTCCAGAAAAGCAATCAAAACCAATTTGCAAGCGCTGACGAAATTGAACGCATAAGTGTTGAGGATGCCTATAAGGCGGTTCAGAAAGGCGAAGCCGTCTTGGTAGATACGCGCCCACTCAGCGGGTATATTTCGATGCATGCCGCTGGGGCTATCAGTTTACCTTATGATGTCGTTGCCCAAAACCTAGTAAACCTTGATCCAGACCGATGGTACATCCTTTACTGTACTTGAGCGAATGAATATACAAGCGCCCGGGAGGCGCTTTTGTTGTTGGAATCCGGAGTTAAGCGCGCCAATCCTATGGTAGGGGGGTTGGGTGCTTGGGTTCAAGCCGGCTATCCGACAGAACCGTAAAAGAAAAGTTCCCTGATTAGCCCAGGGAACTTGGGATTTTCTTATCCTATCCCAACCTAGATTTAGCAATCATAATAATTTTCGATTTCAAATGGGCTTGGGTGCTGGTTGACGTTTTCAGCCTCTTTGCGTTTTACAGTCATCCAAGTCTGAATCAAGGTATCATCAAAAATTCCGCCAGCCTTAAGGAATCCTGAGTCACTCTCGAGTGCTTGCATTGCTGCTTCTACAGAGGTGGGCAAGGATTTGATCTTGGCGCGTTTTTCTTCCGGCCAGTCGAATATATTCTCATTGATTGGCCCAAAACCAGATTCTGTCGGGTCAATTCGATGTTGTATGCCGTCTATCCCAGCTAACAGCATGGCAGCCATGGAAAGATATGCATTACCGGTAGCATCCGGCGGTCGGAATTCCATGCGTACAGCCTTAGGCGCTGTTGCGTATTTAGGAATGCGGATAGCGGCGCTACGGTTGCCGGCTGAGAAAATGGCTTTGACCGGTGCCTCGAAGCCTGGTACGAGCCGTCGATAAGAGTTTGAGCTAGGATTCGTAAAAGCCATGACTGCAGGGGCGTGGGTGAGCAAGCCGCCAATGTAACGCATTGCGGTTTGACTTAGCAAAGAAAAACCCTCTGGATCGTAGAAGCAATTCTGATCATTTTTCTGCAAAAGCTGATGATAGTGGGTACTGCTGCCGGCTAATCCATAAATTGGTTTGGGTAAAAAGGTGGCAGTTTTGCCAGCAAGCATCGCAGTCATCTTAACTACATACTTGATCAGGAGTGCCGCATCGCCAGCTTGAATGATACCCAGCAATGGCGTTTCAATTTCGGATTGGCCTGGACCTCCTACCTCATGGTGGTGATATTTGACAGGAATTCCCATTTTTTCGAGGGTCACGACGATCCGATCGCGCAGCTCAAAGTAGTTATCACAAGGGGGAGCAGCATGATAGCCGTGATTATCCGGTAATGCATAACCATTAGGGTTGACCAGATCTCCCCAATTAGCCTCACCAGAGTCAATTTGGCATAAGCTCAGAGATGGGCCGTTTTTGAGAGTTACGCGGTCGAAAATGTAAAATTCGAATTCAGGTCCCCATAGGCTGCAATCGGCAATGCCGCTAGCTTGCAAGAACTTTTCACTGCGTTTTGCAATTTCTCTCGGGTCAAATTGATATCGTTCTTTGGTATCTGCTTCAAAAATATTGCATAAAAAAGCCAAGGTTGGCTGTTTATGAAACGGATCGATAAAACCCGTAGCGAGATCAGGTTTAAGCACCATGTCGCCAGAGTGCACATGTTTGAAACCCACGCTGGAGCCATCGAAGCCAACCCCTTCAGACATAAGCTCGGCTGTGAACTCACGATTTGTGATCGTCAAGTGATGGAGTTGACCCCATAGATCACCATAGAGCAGATCAATCAGCTCGATGGTGTTTCCACGAATGAAAGCCAATGCATCCTGAAAATTTGAGAACATGAATATCCCTTTCTAGTGTTAAGGTGAGCTTGAAGTGCCCTAAATTATACTCTAAGCAGCTTTCTGCCTTGTTTTAAGAAGAAATGGGATTTGTACTTTGAAGCTTACCCTTAGAAAGCTGAATTAAAAGCTAAAAAAGCTCGCTAACAAGGCTTTCAGGCAATCCAACAAAGGAATGGAAGCCTTTTGAGCCCGTATATAATCAGGGCGCTTAGGCTGAAAGCAAGCAGTGTCAGCACAGGCACCGAAATAATGGGGATAAAGCTGAGAGGTGTGAAATGTAAAAACTTGTCCAAGCCGAAGAGTACCATCGGATGGATGAGGTAGACCCCTAAGGTTTGTCTCGCAATCGAAGCAAGCATCTCTTTGGTACGAGTGGAAAAGGAAATTTGGCTAACATTATTTTGGAAGAGCCAAAAAATAGGTACTGCTACCATAAAAGTCATTAACGAAAGTGGCGTAGAAAAAGTTAAAGCGGTTACACCAGCTTGTTGAGAGGCAAAATGCGTCAGACTAGCGTTGAGTAAAACCCCAACTGGGAGAGCCAGGTATAGTAACCATGTAGTCAGTTGATTAGGTTTGAAGTATCGACGGATAACATTACCGAGTAAGAAGTAACCAGCAAACAACATCAGATGCCCAATTGGGAACTTAGCGACGAAGGTTTGCAAAGGTTCAGCCAAGGGTAGAAAATCCCAACCCATTGAAAGGGTATGACCGAGTAAGCCGACTACCAATAAAGCAACTCCATATTTGACGATAGCTTTGTCGCTATGATCTAAGATCAGCTGTAAGAATGGCGAGATCAGGTAAAGGCTTATTAGAATCGGCAGAAACCACATGTGGTCAGAACTTTCCAGTGTTCGCCTAAGCAAGGTTGGAATCACACTCGAGGTACTTAATGCGGGTTGAGTGAGCAGGGCAAATATTGCGTATAGGAATGACCAGAAAAAGTAAATCATGACAATCTTTTTGAGGGGTCCTTGGAAAAGTTGCTTCAAGCTGCGCTGCTTTCCCAAGCCCAAGAAGAGCACACCGCTCATCATCGTGAAGAGAGGAGTGGCTGCTCGGGACAACCCCAGATAAAAATTGACTGCCTGCCACCCTGGTGCCTCAGGTGGCATAGCTCTAAGTTGGTTTGTAGTGATATTAAGCATCACGATTAATAGGGAAGCCACAATGCGGAGCAAGTCTAGCCAAGTTAAACGTTCGTCTGGTGTAGAAGTAGCATTAGCATTCTTTGTTTCGATAAACATCTTGAATCCTCAGTTTGTGCGGTCCAAAAGCCCATTGTATGGGATGCACACGAGAAATTCCACCGCTTGTAAAGGCTCAACTAGGTTAATAAGTTAATAATATTAAGCTTGTTAAAAAAGTCTGAAGCAAGTGCCTCAGACTTAAGTCTCTATACTTCATAAAAGATTAATATTTCCTAGTCCCGCTCGCCACGCACATACGGAACCCCCAAAGCAGCTGGTGCTCCGATTCGCTGACGGCGGGAAGCAGCTGAACCCCAAACCAACGCGATAATCGTCAAGAGGAAGGGGGTCATTTGAAGAAAAAACACCAAGTTATGATTATAGAAGAAGGGATTGGGTGCACCAAAGAGTAGCATGGGTCCTTGTAAATCCAACATAAAGCGGCGCAGCATGCCAAACAGGTATCCGCCTAATGCTGCGCGCAAAGGATTCCATTGCGCAAATATTACCAATGCCACCGCAATCCATCCTTGCCCGGAAGTCGTCTGGCTGCTATACCATCCAGGGGAGATCGCAATACTGATGGAACTACCAGCCAAGCCTGCCAAGCAGCCCCCGATAAATGTGTACAAGTAGCGAGTGCCATAAACGTTAACACCCAAGCTATCTGCTGCAGCTGGCTTTTCTCCGACCGCGCGTAGATGTAAACCCGGACGAGTTTTATTGATGTACCACCAAGCTAAGGGAATAAATAGATAGCCGATATAGACGAGCAGATTGAGGTCACTAAAGAAAACTCGCCCTACCCATGGGATTTTTGAAAGCAGAGGGATAGTAAAGTTAGGAATAAGCGGTGCATTTTGTCCCGTGAGCCCTTCCCCGAGTACAAGTGCTAGCCCTGTACCTAAAAAGGTAAGCGATAAACCGCTGACCACCTGATCGGCTTGAAAATGAATGGTCACAACCGCGTGCGCCAAGCTAAGAAGACCACCTGCAGTAATGCCGACGAGTAAACCAATCCAAGGGTTACCCGTGGCAAGCGAAGTTTTGAAAGCTGCCATAGCACCTACTAACATCATTCCCTCGACGCCGAGGTTTTGTATGCCAGAAAGCTCGGTTAAGATTTCTCCAATGGAAGCAAAAATCAATATAGTTCCAGTTGAAAGCCCCGAGCGGAGGATAATTTCAAAGTTCATGCAGCCTCCGAAGAAGTACGCACGAAGCGGATTCTGTAGCGCAGCAATACATCACTGCTGATCACAAGGAAGAGGATCGTTCCCTGGATCAAAAAGTACAACCCCGAGGGTTGAATTTCGCGTCCGGCGACGATGAGAGCGCCAAAGAGAAAAGAAACCAGTATGGTTGCAAGAGGATTGAGCTTCGCGAGCCAAGCCACAATCACACCGGAGAAGCCATAGTTAGTGGAAATGCGTTCTTGTAAGCGGTGAACCACACCGCTAACCTCGGACATGCCAGCCAAGCCAGCCAATGCCCCTGAAAGCATAAAAACCAGGATGATGTTGCGTTTAATATCGATGCCAGCATATTCAGCTGCTTTTGGGTTATCCCCGATCAACGTGATTTCATAGCCCCAGCGGCTGTGATTAATGACATGGGTAAGGATTACAGCTGCAACCAAACCAAAGACTACACCCAAATGGAGTGTAATTCCGGAGAATGCTCGGTTTTGCTGGGTTAAGTCAGCTAAACGCGGCAGCCAGGCGCTTTTGGGGAACATCGGGGTCATCTGAAAGCCTGCATCGCTAAAAGTGCTGTAAATCCAGTAATTATTCCAGTAGACAGCCACATAATTGAGCATGAGCGTGGAAATGATCTCGCTAACGTTGAACTTAGCCTTGAGGAAACCAGGGATGAACCCATAAAGTGCGCCACCAATCATCCCAAAAAGTACCATCACCAGAAGCACGACGGCTCGGGGTGTAGTTTCCATGTTCATCAAGGGGACAAGTGGCACTAAGCTGGCACAAAAAGCACCGATGTAAAACTGCCCTTCAGCGCCGATGTTCCAAAGCTTCATGCGGAAGGCAATCCCACAACCCAGACCAATCAGAAGCAGTGGTGTGGCTTTGACGATCACGTCTGAAAGCGCTCCCCAACTGCCAAAAGCTGCATTATAGAAGTACTGGAAGGTCTTAACCGGGTCTCCACCGATGAGCAGCAGGATTACCCCGCTGATTAAGAAAGCCAAGACAATCGCACCCACCGATGTGGCTACTGGCAGCCAGCGGGGAGGCTCATCTAACCGTTTTTCAACTTGGAGGTGAATGGGTAAGCTCATACCTGACTCCTCAAAGCGCCCGTCATCATCAAGCCAATGGTATTGAGATCGGCTTCTTCTGTATTAAATTCACCCACCAACTCTCCCTCAAAAATCACTGCAATCCGATCGGAGAGTTCTAAAAGTTCATCTAATTCCTCTGAGATGAGCAAAATAGCAGCGTTATGTTCGCGCTGTTCAAGCAACAGGTTCTGAATGGCTTCAATCGCGCCGACATCTAACCCGCGTGTAGGTTGCACCGCGATGATTAAGCGTGGTTCGCTGGAGATTTCCCGAGCAAGGATGACCTTTTGCAGGTTCCCGCCAGAAAGTTTGTTTACCTGTGTGTTCACACTCGGCGCTTGGATTTCATATTGCTGCTTCAAGTTTGCCGCAAATTCCTGTGCAGCTGAGTAACTGATATGCCAATTTTCACTGATCGGCGGGCTATCATAGGTTTTCATGATGAGATTGCTCGTAATGGCAAGATTGGGGGCAGTACCTACGCCAGTGCGGTCTTCTGGGATGTGTGCTGTACCTTGCTTTATCGCGGTTTTTGGGGATTGGTTGGCAACGTTTTTCCCATTGATCAGGACTTGACCTTCACAAGCCCGCAAACCTGTGATGACCTCTGCAAGCTCGCTTTGACCATTACCGGCAATACCGGCGATGCCCAAGATTTCACCCTCGCGCACTTGCAAGCTTACATCCTTGAGGGCTGGTAACCCGCGGTTGTTGAGTGCGGAGACATGCTGCAATTCCAAGACAACTTTGCCAGGGGTGTGAGGTTTCTTATTGAGTTGGAAAAGAACCTTACGTCCAACCATCAGTTCGGCTAACTTCTCTTTTGTGACATCTTGAACACTTATTCCATCTGCGGTTACTTTGCCCTTGCGCAGCACCGTCACTCGATCAGCCACCTGCATCACCTCATTGAGCTTATGGGTAATAAACACGATAGATTTGCCTTCGCTGACCATCAGGCGCATCGTTTTCATCAAATCTTGGATTTCCTGGGGAGCCAAAACCGCGGTCGGTTCGTCCAAGATCAGAATTTGTGCACCGCGGTAAAGCGCTTTTAAGATTTCCACACGTTGTTGTTCGCCTACGGAAAGCTGCCAAATCTTAGCCGTAGGGTCCACTTTCATTCCAAAAGACTCAGCTATTTCAGCCACTTTGCGGTCATACTCGGGCAGGTTCATGAGAAAGCGAGGTTCATTGAGACCTAAAAGGACATTTTCAGTTACCGTCAAGGTAGATACGAGCATGAAATGTTGATGTACCATGCCAATACCTTTAGCAATTGCGTCGCGAGGGGAATTAAACGAGACCGGCTCGCCATTGATGAGGATCATTCCAGAATCTGGCTTATATAAGCCAGCCAAGATATTCATGAGTGTGCTTTTACCGGCACCATTTTCGCCTAAGAGGGCATGGATCTCGCCGCGCTTCAGGGTGAAATTAACATGATCATTGGCTACAACACCGGGGAAATGTAGAACGATATCCCGCATTTCTACTGCAATCTGATTTTCTGGAATATTATGTTCCATAGCGTATTCTCAAGATTAGTAAAGCGTGGCTTTTCTTGCTAAATTGAGCCAGATTCAATTCTGATTCATAACATTTCAGGAGATGACCAAACGGTCATCTCCTGAAATAATGGTAACTTTATTATAAAGGAGGTAATTCTGCGGTGACGTTCTCGTTCCACCAGTACATGCCAATACTGCAAGGGCCGCCAGATTCTTTAAAACAATCCAAGTCGGCTTGTTCCAAGCTGACGCCATCAGCGAGAATTTGCCTACCCTGGTTATCAATAATCGGTCCCTTGAAGACATCAAAGCGGGTAAATTCACCCTTCAGCATCTTATCGAGAATATCTCGAACCATTTGCAGGTCTTCCTCGGGCAATTCAGCGACGCCGGGCATGAGGGTTTCACCTTCCATGAAGCCATATAAGCCCAAGCCACCGGAATCCGCATCGAAGTATTCCCATCCACCTTTCCATGTGCCTGCGCGGCTCTTTTCGACGATATCGACGTAAATGACGCCCCAATTCCAATACATAGAAGTGAGGCAGGTAGGCAGTGTGCAGTTGCCTTTGTAGTCGTAGGTAATGCCCCATTTGCCTTCAGGAGCAGCCAAAGCAGGAGCAGGCGTATCTGCACCAGTCATGACTACCTGTGCGCCAGCATCAAACAATGATTTAGCGCCTTCTTGCTCAAGAATTGGATCATGCCAAGTATTAATAAAGCGCACGTCAATAGTGCATTCAGGGCAGGTCTTTTCCACGCCTATAGCAAAGGCATTCCCTAAACGCAACTCTTCAGGTATGGGGAATGTAGCCATGTAACCAACCTTAGGGTTGCCATCCATCTTAGCGCGGGAGCCGGCTAAAATGCCTGCGAGATATTTCATGTCTTCCATAGCGCCCATCAGGTTACCGAAGTTCTCACCATTGGATTTATAACCACTGATATGGATGATATCTACGTCGGGAAACTCGCTGGCGACGATCTCGGAGGCATCCATGAAGCCAAAAGATGTGGTGAAGATGACATCAAAACCTTTGCGTGCCAGTGAGCGCGTAACCTGTTCGGCATCAGCGCCTTCAGCTACGTTTTCAACGTAAGCTGTGTGCACGCCCTCGAGAGTTTGTTCTACATATTGCCTGCCGACGTCATGCGATTGGGACCAACCGCCGTCATCGTGGGGACCAACATAAACAAAAGCTACGTTGAAGCAGCCTTCAATGGGCGCCGGTACTTGGTAGGAACCAACAGTTTCATACGAAGCTTCTGCGCGGCAATTTACTTCGGTTGGTTCCGTGGCGGGGGTTTGCCCACAGGCAGAGAGGACGAGGCTAAGAACGATCAGAGTTGACAATAACCAAATACTTTTTTTCATCTTTTTCTCCTTTACTTAACTATTTAGAAACAATTAATGGGTGATGGTTCTATTCTTTTCGATTGACTAACTCCTTTCGACATTCGAACTTAAAGACGTGTTAATTTTACTGCAAGCCGATAATTTTGTGTCAAAATTGATTTGATGGACATTTTTAAACCACGGTGTAATCAAAAACAATTACAAATAAAAGAAATCATTTGGAATGGTTTGTCGAAATCTCACCAACCGGTCCATCATGACAAACCAAGAAGCCCGGTGTTAATCCAAGTTGCTGGCAGGTTTCCTCCGGCAGCTCACAGGATCCACATAGCCCAACGCCACAACGCATTACGCTTTCAAATGAAAGCTGCGCAGGTAAGCCAGCAGTGCGAGCCAAGGCTGCTATGGCAAGTAACATGCCGATGGGTCCGCAGGCATAGATTGTTTCAGGTTTTAGGGCGTTCAGAACCTCTGGCAGTAAAGCCGTCAACAAGCCTTGCTTGCCTGCGCTGCCATCCTCAGTTGCCAGCCAGACTTGGCAGTCTAAAGACTCGAATTCCCCAACAAACAAAAGGTCAGCACAACTACGTGCGCCTAAACATACGCCCACCTGATCACCCTGTGCACATAAAGATTTGGCTAAAAAACTTAGTGGTGCTGCGCCATAACCACCACCGATAAGTAAATGGGAGTGCCCACGAGGCATGAACCCCTTCCCTAAAGGACCGCGCAGCCATAGGTGGTCGCCAGGTTGCAGTTGATTGAGCGCATGTGAAAAAGAGCCCACATCAGCCACGGTTATGCGTATCGGGTCATTCTCACTAAGGCTAAAAGGTCTTTCATCAATACCCGGCAGCCAAGCCATCACAAACTGACCAGGGAGCGCATCGGGTAAGCTTCCATCCAAAAGCAGGCTGCAAGTTTGTGCGTTTTCTAAGCGCTTTTCTTGGATGCGGTAAGCGGTGAATAGCCCAGCTTGGTTCAAGGCAGCGCCCTCCCGCGTAAGTCCGCAAGCTGCGCATAGCCATTAACAGACATAAAAGTTGTTAGTTCGGTGCAAATACGAGCAAAAACACTTGGACCATCCCTAATTACCGCTGAGCCGATTCCGACGAGTGTCGCCCCAGCTATAAGCACCTCCGCAGCGTCAATTCCAGAGCTCACTCCGCCAGTGCCAATGATGGGGACGGATACTGCCTGGGCAAGTTCATACACGCAGCGTAAGGCAATCGGTTTGAGTGCTGGTCCGGAGAGTCCGCCAGTTCGGTTACTCAGGACTGGCTTAGCGGCTATAGCATCAATCAACATTGCAGGCATAGTATTAATTGCGGTGATGGCATCGGCACCCTCTGCCACTACTGCTTGGGCTATCCGGCTGATCTCAGGCACGTTAGGGGCTAACTTGATACTTATAGGCAGGCTTACGGCTTTGCGCACGGTTCGCGTAACCGCTGCTGCGCCTTCCGCACTTGCTGAAAAAGGTGTGCCGAACTCACTCGCCACGTTGGGGCAGGATATATTCACTTCAATCAGGTCGGGCTCAGCCTCCGCTATAATGCGTGCAACCTCGCCATAATCTTCCAGCCGAGGGGCAAAAATGCTCGCAAAGAGCGGCACGCCTAAAGCTGCTAATCGCTGTTTTGTCTCACGCAATAAAGGTACTTCGGCGCGTGCTCCCAGGTTGGTCAAGCCGATAGCATTGAGCACGCCGCAATCCCAAGCAACAGTCACAGGGTTAGGGTGCCCGGCGCGTGCTTCTGGTCCGCAGCTCTTAGATGTGATGGCAGCGGCTCCAGAGAGCGCCATCCGCTCCATCAAGCTGGGGCTGGTGCCTAAGATCCCTGACGCTAATACCAGCGGGTTCGTGAGGTTCATCCCCAAAAAGCTGCAGTTGAGCTCAGGTGTTAACATGTTCTCCTGCGAGGTAGGCGCGTACTTCCAGATAGGTCGTTTGGTCAAGTTTACCCTGGGCATAAAGGCGCCCCAAGATTTCCTGCATGGTAAGTACAGAAGAGACTTGAATGCCATGATCCTTGAGT
>Ga0208197_1002979_pt1 | contig 14133 bp, 10 predicted proteins | sample AD_JPNNA4_MetaG_FD_184444 | JGI IMG/M metagenome (GOLD analysis project Ga0208197, IMG submission 184444) | Active sludge microbial communities of municipal wastewater-treating anaerobic digesters from Japan - AD_JPNNA4_MetaG (SPAdes) (version 2) | ecosystem: Engineered > Bioreactor > Anaerobic...
CTTCTCTTTTTAAGAGAAGGATTAGGATGAGTTCACTTACCCCAACAACTCCTGCATCACTTCATCAATCTCCTTCATTATTCTGCCAGTTTCGGTTAGTGCAACGATAATTTTCTGATAATGTTCAATATCGCTGTTTGTTAGTGTGCGACCTTTACGATCCTTCAGCCATTTTTGAGCTGGCTGATAACCGCCTATGTAAAAGTTCCACGCAATTTCAGGAACATTGCCGAAGTATTGTTCTTTGTTAATGTAAACTTTTCCCGTGTCAGTCTTCAATGGGTTCAGGCTGACATTAGTCTTTTTGTCACCCTGAGCTTGTCGAAGGGTGACAGCCTTTTCAAATTTTATTTTCTCAACTTCGTTATTGCCGGTAATTGGATATGTTGTAATAAACTGATTTACTTTCTGCGACTCAAGCAAATGAAGCGAGCGTAATTCTGTTCCGAACTTAACAAGCTTTTTGAATGTGGTTTTGTCTTTTGGATATGGAACTCTTGGAAAATCAATCTTTAGAAATTCTTTGTATTTCTCAGTAAAAGTTTCAAAATCATCCCTGAATTTGTTCCAGGCATGGTTAGTAACATCAACTTTTATCAGTTGTACCGGTATATCCAGTTCGTTGATAAGGCTTTTGAGATAATCATATACATTGGTAATGGGCAAACCCAGATGGCCTTCTATCCTGTAAAAAGGATAAGTCTCCAGATTAAGCATGAATTCCTGTTCATAGTTTTGGGGTCTGGACAGGTTGCACCAGTAATAGTTATACACCATATCCAGCGCGGGATCCATATCGTGGGCATGCCACAGATCATTCATATCGAGGGCGTGAGAATTTTCAAGAATGTTATAATAATAAGGAATAGAACGGCAGCCAATTTTTTCGCTATACCCTTTGCAGGGAATGATCTTAATACATTTTGAAACATCCTTAATTGGCGCTATTTTAATTTTGTCATAGGTAATTTTTTCGCGGAGAAGCCGGGAATACTTAAAAGATGATTTTGTTAAATGGGACAATAGCGCTGTTAGTTCTTTGGCTGGCATAAAATACTCCAACAAGGCTGCAATGCGCCTGAACATGGCTGAAAGAATTTTGTTGTCGGCAACAAATGATTCACCGGCTGCCGTTTCGGTAAAGAAATATCTGTACAGGTCGTTCCCTGCTTGCGGGATACGACCAAGAACCAGCAAAAGGTCTTGTCTTGCGGCAGAGGAAAAAGCATATTTATGAATAAAATTATTATGAACATTGACAAATTCGTTGATGGCCGTTTGTAAGTCGTTAAGGCAGGCAAGATAATATATCGAAACATCTCCGTTTATTGATTTACGGAAAGTTTTGAGCGCCTTTTTCAGAAGTACATTCTCGCGCGGCAACAGTCCGGCCACCTGCGTTGCTGTTTCGTCAAGATATTCTTCAATAATTTTCACATTAGCCTCTACCAGGGTTTGAATTTTTTTCTGGCAAGCCTCCGCACTTTTTATTTCGGAGATATGCATAAGCTTGTGAATATGCAGATAGTTTAACGGGGAGTAATAAGAATTAATTTTCTCCAGTTTCGAAATGTCAACCAGCACCGGGCGGTACACAATATTCTTGTAGGAACTGTTGATGTTGCAGTCGCTGGGATTGCAGTTATAGGAGGTTTCTGTTTTTTGTTCCACAGCCACAGCCAGACAACATTGTTCGTATTCTGATTTCTGAATGTGAACAGGTTTGACGATATCGGGGTTGAAGATAAATTTTTTTGATGCTATTTCTTCGGTGGTAAAAAGCAGGTATCTTATGCCCTGGAATGGTTTAAAAAAAGACAGTTCCGGATTTAATGTATCTTCTTTGGAAGTAAAATCCGCATAAGCCACCATATATTTGTATTCTACGTCCTTGGAAAATGAAACCGAATATCCGTCAGCGGTGATGCCGAACCCATTTTTTATAGAAATCTCTGTAACGTCATTGCCTGCATCCAGGGCACTGTCGAAATTCAGGCCGCTGAGAATCCCGTTGCCAATCATTTTAATACGGGTCAGGCGTTCCTGTTCTTCCACATAAGATAATGATTCATTGAGATACTGACTCGTAAGAAATTGGTTTGCCCGGTAATATGGGTATTTAAATATTTGTTGTTCCATGGCTTATTTGGGTTTTTTGTTCGTCGAATTAACTTTTTTTGAAATAGTTGTTTTTTTCTTTTTCACGGTTTTTTTCTCCGGCACTGGTTCTGGCAAAACATTTTCATCATCAAAAGCCCAGTTGCGGTCGTTGCCACCGGCTAGTGCCGTATTATCCAAAATCACTGGAGTGCATTTGGTATTGCCGGTCACAAAATCAAGCAACTCGTCAAGGGCCGACGGGGGGTACATATTGTTTAGCGAAGACAAGGCCGCCGCCACCTCGTTCAAGGCTGTCCGGTAGGCTGTGATTACCGCTTCCACAGTAGTGTTGGCGGGGATGAAAAGGGCATTGAGGCTATCGACAAATTTTTTAAATTTTGTTTCCATTTCCCACATCTGGCGGGGATCAATCCAACATATTTTTAAGGCTACATGAGCAGGCATTTCCATTCGGATCTTTTGTTCTACAAAACTTCTGAATTCCATTCTTGCCGAGATATTGAGCCATCCCGGAACTACCACGGTAGCTTTCATGGAATAGGGATCGGTGATAATACCCTGCACTGAAGCTGTTCCTGTATCACCAAAATACAGTTTCAGAAACTTATGCTTAGGGCCTGCCGCATCGACAAACAACGGCCTGAAAAGAATATGCTCATATATATGCAGTCCGAAAGTTTTATCAAACTCCTGTGCACTGTTGTTTTTAAAAATCATTTTCGCCGGGTTGTTGTCCACCACTTCGGGCGCCAGCAGCCAGCTGACGTTGTCGGCATCCACACCCAGCGCCTTGCTGATGCGAAATTCGGGCATGGCAAAGTTTTTAGCTGACAGCGGATGGGTATAATCAAAGGCATGAGAACGGTTGCCGCTCATGGCCGGGTAATGTTTCAGCATATCTTTTTTGTCGTGGATAAGCTCGTTGTTGGCATAATTGTCGTACGACGAGCCTTCGGCATTCTGAACAAATTTAAAGACGGTATAGTCAACAAATTTTTCATTGAACCGCGCCAACAGGTGGTCGAGAAGGCGGTTTCTCCGATTTTTCTCCAGCTTAACATGTTCAATCACCGTCTGATATTTATCATAATCAGTTAACAGTTCCTCCGACAGTATTTTATCCAGGTCATAAATCTCGTCAGTCAGCTTTTTATAATTATAGGTTTCTTCGGCATCGGTATCGCGCCACGAAAGCATATCTTTAACGGAATCGAGCTGTGCCAGGTAATCAGCCAGCATTTGATCGAAAAACAAAAGGTAAGCCTTCAACTGAAGGCGCTGCGCTTTTCGCAATTCGCCGGCGCTGTTGGAAATACCCTCCCTGCCTGTCATATAGGCCTTGGGAAGCTCGTCCTGAAAGGAGATGTAATTATCCAGTTCGCGGTTAGTACCCGTTGGCTCCGGCAAATCATTTTCAAAATCCGCTGGTTTTTCAGCATAATCTATTATTTCAGTGATTTTATAGTCCTTAGTTGGCCGGGCCTGATAATAAATCATCCCTTTTCGGAAAATGATTTTATTTAACTTGTTGTCCGATTGAAAATCAATATCAAAACGAAAACGAAATGAGGATTTCTCCGGGTCGGCACAATCAGCCAGATGCAGACAGGATTTGTTTTTAAGGTTTTTATTATTGTCATTTTTGGCCGTATTGAACTGTATGCTCCTGATATTTAATACGCCTTCAATATCCATGATGCTATTTATCAGGTCGGAAATATGAAGCACCGTTTTCCGGTCGAAAGTTTTCAGTTCTTCATAATCAATAAAACCCCGTTCGGCAACAGGCCCCTGGAAAATTTGTTCGATACTTCTTCCCTTATCGAGCAACTGTTGTATGGTGTAAAATCTGATGGAGGGGTTTATATAATCGTACAGTTTGCGGTATATCTCTGCCAGCACCTGCTGATCTTTAGCCTGTGATTTCAACTCGATGTCGGCACAAATGCCAATAAAACAATCATCCAGGATGCTAACTTTATCAAAGTCTTCGCACATGTTACGGCAACTCATCAGCAAGCTGTGAATATAGTTTTTATAACACTTTTTGTAATTAGTCCGGCCCACAGCCGTTAAAGTATTTTCTTTATATTTTTTTAGTTTTTCAAGAAACTTTTGATGTGCCTGGCAAATAATTCCATAATCTTCAAGTTCCACTTTCACGTGATAAAGTCCTTTAAGCTTCAGCGCTCCCGGGCTTGCCTGGTTAACAAACAGATTTTCTTTTTTGGTGGTATCAAAGCCGATGGCGGGGCTGTACACTTTCTGGTCCTGAATTTCAAACCACACATTGCGGACTCCGGGCACCCTGTCGAGGATAAACTTTCTGTAATCGTTGATAGTAACGGGATGCGAAGTAAAGATTTTTTTTGCCGGATGGAAGGCGTGTTTCATTTCGGGACCTTTTTTTCCGGCAGGTGTAAGAATATCCTGCATATCAAAGGATGTGCGGTATCCCAGGTCGGTAAGGGCGTAACATAACATTTCGAGGATGGTGATTCCCGGATCATGGATGTTATGGTCGGTCCACAATTTGCTGCTCAGCTTTTGAATATACTCCAACCCGTAGCTTCTGAGCAGTTGATAATTAAGCGCGTCGGGCTTGACGGGATTTTTTTCTATGATATAATCTCGGCTATCTAACATGTTGCCTCCGTGCTTATATTATGGTTTTCTGAAGAGGTCAATAAAACATTTTCTTCGGAGCCGCGAATAGCTTCATTGCATGAAACCCCGTTTTTCTTCACATCAAACGTTGTTACATAATCGACATAGGGCCGCTCTTCAATAAAATTGATAATCTGCGAACGGTAAAGCACTCCCGAAAAGGTGGGAATGATAACGCTATTGTTCGTCCATGGGGCAATAAATGCTTTCAAGTCTTCATTAAGTTTATTTGAATAAAACTGTTTATCGTCGTATCCCGCGGCCAGTTTTACATTGCAAAAAACAGTGAGCACTTCATATTCGGGGCTTTTCACAATGATTTGTACAAAAGGCGAGGTATTTCCGGCAACAAATTCTTTGACTTCTCCAATCATGGATAGGCTCACCCTGGGTTGCAAGGGACACTTCTGGGCTATTTTGGCAGGATCGGGAAGCAGGATAATAAAAACATTTCCCGGCGAGTATTCATAATCCTGGTCGGCATGCGGGATACATTTTACCTTTAACAGCGAAGGGAATTTTTCGAGTATCAGCCGTTCATAATCCCAGCAGGTCCATGCCCGGTTTTTGTGTCGTAGCCGTTCGCTGGTGCGGGTATAAAAAGTTTTGTTTTCTTCTTTGGATCTTCCTCCATAAGAAATGTAAGGCTGCGAAATTTTTTTTATGCCTGGAATCTTACTTCCGGTCTTGCTTATGGTATTGACGGGAATCCCTGTTTCGAGGTGCGAAGTATCGTTGCCGTGGTTATCGAAAAGCGCCTCAACGGCTTGTGCGGCGATGGCTTCCAGCGCCGGAAAAGCATCGCTGTCGGCCTGCACAGCGGCTTTCAGCCACACCATGCCGTCGGCAAGAATAGTATGTGTGCTTATAGCCTCCTGACTGAAGTTGAACTTAATTATTCCCGAACCTGAAAATTTTTGCGTAGTATCCTGCAGCAGGTCGCTCTTGGCAAATTCTTTCCAGGTGTTGCCCGCCAAATAATACCAACGGGGTTTGTTGTGGTCATTAATGGTTTTCTCAAAATTACCCGAATTATTCTCCATCCTGAAATACAGGCTGACCACCTGCGGGCTGCATATATCGCTTAGGCCAATCAGCAACTGGCCTTCGTCATTAAAGTCGTCAAGAAGCGGAAGGTCTTTCGATAACGATTCGTTTCCGAAGGCATGTAACCGAAAGACCTTGTTTTCGGAATAATCAATTTTTGCCGACGAAGTATATTCGATATGCAAACTATCAAACTCGGGTGTGTAGGGCTGTTCGGGGATGGAAAAGTCTGTTGATTCTCTGTTGATCATGGCGGTAGCAAATATTTTAGAAAATTTGCTGTGGCCAAAGTCATACCCCAGGTCGATTTTTATAAACCCCGACTTATAGTTGTGATCAAATTTTTTCAGCGGCTCATACGAAAATCCGCTCGAAATGGCTTCTTCCAATTCCGACATTTTAAATACATTCCGATTGTCTTTGCGCATCAACGACCTGTCGCGTGCAGGATCGTAGCGGACATCTCTTGCATAATCGGCATCTTTATTCATCTTCAGCATCTTCCACTTACCGTTGTCGAGGATAGACACCTTGCCTGGAGGATGCCCCGGGGTAAACTCATCAAACTGTTCCGTATCGAAATACTTTTTCTGGTCAGCAGTTTTAGAAAACAGTTTTTTTAATCCAAAATCATAGGTATGATAATACTTGTCGATGCGCCCGGGCAATCCTTTCCAGCTCAGGGCGATATTAAACGACTGCAGGTATTGATTAAAAATGTCGTTATTCCCGATATACACCGCCGATTTGTGTTTTACGGGATTAGCGCCAAAGGGAGGAAAAGGCTTGGTATTATCCACAATGCCAAAATCATTTTGTATCAGCAGATTTTTTGCGCCGCTGACCTGAACGGTAATATTTTTTATTTGTCCGGACTTAATTTCTGTTAAATGCTGATATGTATCGGCAAAACGATCATCATTGATAATAAAGCGGATAACGGGATGAACCGTGTCCAGTCCTGCCTGATGAATTTTCCCGTTATAGGGTAATACTGCAGGCTGTCCGGGATCAATTTTTACCACCAGGTACAGCGGTTTGTTCTTTTGTCCGGTATATACCGCATTAATGTCAACGATGGCTTCGGTCCAGCCTTTTTCGGATGTATACTCTACGGTTAACCCTTCGGCAGCAACGGTGGCGGTATCGGTCAATTCAATGGTAATACGCCTTTTCCCTTCTTTAAGATTAAGTACCGGTGAGGCTATGGCAAAACCTATCCCAGCCTTTTTGTTTGCAGAGGAACCAAAAGGCAGCCATGCCGCAGTTGTGTCGTTTTCAACAAGGGCATTATCTACCGGGGCATCTGCTGAAGCATGAACCCCGCTGATATTCTTTTTATCATCTCTTTTTACAAAAATACTCTTTATGGATGCCACCTTTGCCTTGTTGACTACCAGGTCATTTTCTGTAACATAGCACAGGGGTTTTCCTTTAATATCCCTGCCTGCCAATAGTGTTGTTCCGGCAGGTACCAGAGCCTGTGCGGTATTCTTTTCAGTTTCAAAAAATACCGGGACCTTGTCGGCGGTTTCTTTGCGGGACTGCACCTGCAATATGCTGCGATAATAAAAATCCAGATGTCTTTCGGTCAGCGAATTCAGGTTTTCCTGAGCAATATTAAATATCCTTAAAAAAGCCAGAAAAAGTGCCAGGTGTGGCGATGTGGATGCTTTTTGCTCCAGTTCTCCGACTGAAGAAAACTTTACGCGTTTATTGGAATAATCATAAATTTCTTCAAAAAAAGCTTGCCAGTTGCCATCTTCCAGATTGAGTTCATTGAAATATTTCAAAAACTTTGCATATTCCGCCGATTGTTTTACCAGATCGGTGAGGGAGCGTTCATCAAGTTTTATGTACGCATAATCCAACGCTTCGGGAAAACGTTCCGCCTGGTAAGTTCCTTCTCTTTTCAGAGGATGTGGTATCCTGATACCATTGCTCATAATTATTTTTACTAATATTTTTACTAATTACTTTTTATTTATTTCAGCAGTGTCCCTTCTTCGGGATAAAACGGGAACACCAGGTTGTGCCGGGTGTTGGTTCCCCGGATAGTGTAAAAAACTTCTATCAGCACCTGGCCCTCTTCGGGTACTGACAAAACAACATCATCGGGTTTTACGCGAGGCTCAAACAAATAGATTGCGGTAAAAACCAGGTCTTTGATATAGGTCTGCATGGTAACATCAATAGGCTCAAAAACGAGAACATCCAGGTTACACCCATAATCCGGCTGCATCAGCCGTTCTCCCACCCTGGTGGACAGCAACACTTCCAGGCTGTTTTTTATATCAGCTTCATCCGCTAACATCTTCACGGTCTTTGCCGTCTTTGAAAATTGCGGCGGGAAGTTCCATCCAGTACCTAAAAAAGATTTTATATCATCCATAATTTTTTATTCTCCTTATTACTTACCAAACATTGCCTGCGCCCGGCGTATAGGTGGTGCCTACCACCGAGGTGGCAATCACCGCGGTGGTTTGAACAACTCCGGAGACCTTTACCATTGCCGAATCCAACGTTACCATGGCGCCGGTAATTTGTAGCTGCGCTCCCTGAATTTCTACGGTGCCCGGGCTCATTATTTTTATGCCCGAAGCCGTTAGTGACACTTCGCCGCCAGCCGAATTCTGCATTTTTAAACCGTTTGAATCAAGAGTAACTTTGTTGCTGTGTAAATCCTCAAGCTTGATTCCGCCTGTGTCCATTGTAATTTTATTGCCGTTCTGGTCTTCAACAACAATACCCTGTTCCTGTTCACTCAGATTAACCTTGTTCCCCTGTGGAGATTCTATACGAACACTCTTTTTATCATCATCAAATTCCAGTTTCATCCCTTCACGGGTATATATTCCCTTGGTATTATTGGCATCTCGGGCCGTTATTGGCGCCGGCATTGCGCTGCTGTTCATCATGCCAAGAATTACAGCATTATTAGGGTTATCATCGATAAAGCCGACAACCACCTCATCGCCAATTTCGGGACGGAAAAAGGTTCCCCTTCTGTTGCCGGCATCAAGTGTGGCAATACGGGCCCAGAAAGTGTTTTCCCCTTCGGGAAACACCGGCAAAAAAATTAGTATTCTGTCTTCGCCAAGTGGATCGCCCTCAAGCCGTTCAACCTTAGCGGTCTGCAGACCGTTGACAGCGGGAAGCATGCCATTGGCCTGCCGTTCCACAATGTTGTCGTATTTTTCGGCAAATGTGCTGCCATTCAGACCAAACTGGATATCGGTGTGCCACAAGCCGCCGTCAACGGCATGATACACACCGGTAACAAAAGCCCGGCCGTTAAAGCGCGCACCTACACCGCGAAGCTCAATGATATCACCTGGCTGAACACCAGGAATACCAAAAGATTTTACCCGGCCGTTGATTCTCGACAAATTATTTTTTTGAACAAACGAATCAGTCAGTTTATTGATTTCATTTTCGTCGGACAAAGAGGTGTTTATATTGATATTAAACTGTTCCTGGCCCAGTGTCCGGGCAACATCTGCAGCAGTGAGGTTGCCCTGTGCCAGCTCGTTGGTATCGGAAGCCTGCTCCACGGCTTTTAACTCCTGCTCCTGAAAATTCCACGATGAGGCCTTATAGTTGCTGTAAGATGTACGGCCGTCGAGGTCTGCCTCAAATTCCAGCATGGTAGCACCGTATTGCAGGGTTAGCATGGTGGCGGCTGAAAGGTCGGGCTTTTTCACAATGATCTTGTCATCGGCAGTGTACACCAGTTGTGCATTAGCTTCGGCACGCATATTTATAAAGTCCCAGTCGGTACAGTTGAACTGCATCAGCGATTCGTGGCGCACGTCGGTAGCCTCCACTTCGTTGTCCAGCCCATAGCGACTGATGATTTCCCGGATGATGTCGCTGTCGGCGGCATGGCTGAACACATTATTGTTTCGCACCAAAGTGCTTTTATATGCTTTGTTTTTTAAGGTTATGTTCAGACAGGAGCCTTCGTTTTCAATGATTTTGATGCCGTGCCTGATAATAACCCCCTTGAAAAGGCTGGTATTTTCGCCATGATATCCCACCTTGATTTCAACATTTTTCCCGACAATAAAATCATCGCTGTTGCTGATTTCAAAATCCTGTGCAGCGGAACTGCCGTCGAGCAACTTTATTTCGGCATGAGCAATCCTGTTAAACTCCTTTATTATGGCAATGCTCATGATTTGATAAGCGGAATTTATTTCCTGATTTTCTACAAGTATGGTAAAGGAAACTACTTCGCCGGAAGGAATAATATGGGTAGAAGGTTCAACGGGCATGTTTATTTGCTTAATGGAGGAAAATAAATTTCTGTTCCGGGTTTCAGTTTTCGGAAATTATTTAATTTGTTTTTGGCGGCCACCTCGGCATAGTAATCGTTTCTCTTGTAAATTTTATTTGCCAGGGAAACTAGCTGTTCGTTTTGCTTCACCACCCGTTTATGAGTGATATCCGGCGAACAGGGGCTGTTGATCATCTGGCTCAGGTCGGGGTTGAGCGTGCTGACAAAGGTGCATTTTACTTTTGCCCGCAAGGGCTTGCCGCTGGGCGAAAAAAGATTGTAGGTAATATTAACATCAAGCAGTACACATTTTAGCAACACAGCCCCGTATTTAATCATCACATTTGGCGAATTATGTTCTTCGGACTTATAGTGGTAAACCACATTCAGAAATTTCATCACATCCGCGGCCACATCTACAGGCAGCCCGCCGACAGCCCCTGTTCCGTCGATAACAAATTCAATATTGTAATTCTGAGGTTTGATACTTACAAATTTTATGTCGCTTGACGTGGTGCCGGGGGCCTGTTGTTGTTCGGTCTGCACACCAAGACTCATAGCCAGCGAACTCGGATTAAACATTACGGTATATTCTCCGGCGTCGGTATCTTCCTGGGTAAAGGTATTGTCGGTAAACGCTTTAAATGTAAGCTTGGTCAGCTTTCCGGGGAATATGTCATTAAGAATGCTCATCGTTCATTTTTATTTTTATTGATTTTCACCAACTCATCCACAATTTTTTGAATTTTCACTTTGTTGATGGCTGGTGTATTGTTTTGCGCGGTCATTTGTTCGTTGACAATTTCGGCACGTATCACCAATTCATTGATCTGCACAGGCATAAGATTTTCTGTTTTTATGGTCAGATAATATTTATTTGTTTTGAGTATTTATATGCCAGTTCCAGGGTTTCCACCATCACGCTGTTGTCCTGCGCTTTGAGGTCCGAAGCCTGAATTTTTACCGGATAAGCCGAATAAAAAATCCAGTTCTTTACCGGCAGGTGCATATCGTTGAGTAACGAAACCAACACCGTGCAGGGCCAGAATTCAAGATTATAAATTGCGTCTTCGGCCCATTTGACCAGCACCGACGGCAGGGGTGACAAGGCCCTTTTCAGCACCAGATTTGGAAATTTTGCCTTCACGGGAAGCTTGTAAGTAAACCTGTTTTCGCCGCCTTCTGCCAATTCCTCCACCGTAAGCTCTGCACTTAATCCCGACACCTCATGAAACCGCGAGTCGATTTCAGCAGCGCCCAGTTCAAGAAAAGTTACCTTGAAGTGAAACCCCACTAAGGGGTACTTTTCAAAAAATGCCATGACTGCCTGATTATTAACGTTCTACCGTGATACCTTCGTGAGCAATTTCCAGGGTTTCGATAGACACTTCGTTGCCGGTGGCTTTCAGGGAGCCACCATCCACCTTTACTGGGAAAGCATTGCGTACCCGCCAGGTAATCACCGGTTCATGTTTTTCGTTCAACAGGGAAATAATCACGTCTCTGCGTTCGATGGTATTTAATTGATGTGTATTCCACCAATCGAAAAACTCATTATCGCCCGGCATGGCTCCACGCTTGAGAGTGATGTTGCCATATTTTTGCAGGCCGGGCATTTTTACCGTTGAAAAATCAGGGCTCGCACCGTCGCGGTATTCTATAATTTGAGTTTCGACATTCAATCCGGAAACTTCCGAAAAATTAATACTGCTGCCGCCCCACTCAACTCTGAAATGAAATACTGGTAATGGATATTTTGTTGACATAATAAATCGTTTTTTTATTGTTTGCTAATAATTTTTTTGACATCCTCACTGAAAAACCAGGGAGACGTTGTTTTTAAAAATTAAGATTCCTGAAGTTTGTGTGAGAACCGCAGAATGATAAATTCTGCCGGTCGCACGGCAGCCATTCCTATTTCAACTATCATGCGACCTTCGAGAACGTCCTGCGCTGTCATCGTAAGGCCCAGCCCTACATTTACATAATAGGCGTGTTCAGGTTTGGCTCCGGCCAGGGCACCACGTTTCCAGAGGTTGTTCAGAAAGTTGTCGAGTTGTCCCCTGATCCTGGTCCAGGTGTTGGCATCATTGGGTTCAAAGACTGCCCATCCTGTGGACTTTTTAGCACTTTCTTCCACAAAATTAAAAAAGCGGCGAACAGGCACATAGCGCCATTCGTTATCGTTGCCTGCCAGGGTGCGCGAGCCCCACACCAAAATACCTTTTCCGGTAAACGGCCTTATGGCATTAATGGATTTTCCGGCATTGGGATCCACATTCATATTTTCCTGTACGGCATCATTGATAAACTCCGAGACCCCGTTAACTGAATTGACACTGATATTAGCCGGGGCTTTCCATACGCCACGGTCGCGGTCAACGGCAGAATAGATACCGGCAATGGCGCCGCTCGGCGGCAACAGGGTGGCTTTAGTATTCAGCACACTCAAGACATTATTGTAAAACGGAATGTAAGGTATGATGGCTTTTTCGTAAGTTTCTTCATAACCCGATCCCATCTGTACGACTAACGAAAAACAGATTTTCACGGACTTGAATATATCCATCAATCCTTTACCTGTGCCGGGATCGGCAGAAGGAACCTCCAGCGATTTGAACGAAGTACTTTGCAGGTTGCCTTTTACCGTATTGAAATTAGTTTCGTTGAGGAAAATCAACTGATTAATGAGTTTTGTGTCCAGCAGATTGATTTTTACCGCACCGGCCGCAGCAGTCAGCAATTCGCTGTTGGTGATCACGCTGGTATCGGCATCGCCGTTCGTGGCCAATTTCCCATCCAATTGAAGTATCAGGTTCCACAATCTTTTGCTTTTGTCATCGTCAGAAAGTTCCTTGAAATCACTTTCGTTCAGCAGGGCTGTGAGTGTACCAGTGAATTCCAGCGTGAGGTTGTCGTTATCGGAGATAACCTTTTCCAGCGCTTCTATCCTGCTGATGATAGTGGTTCCATTTTCGTCCACATCGGTAGGCGTCAGACGGTTTTTAACCGTCAATTTTGAATTAATGTCGCGGAACCGGAAACTTTTGGAATAAATAGTGGAGAGATAAGGATAATAAGCGGCACCGTATTTCAGGTTATTCATGCCAACCGAATTGCGAAACGACTCCAGCGCTTCATCGAGCGAATCCTGTGCCTGTACATCCATGATGGTGAACCTGTCGCCAAGTTCCGCACATTGCTTAAGGGCGGCTTGTTGCAAGGCCCCAAGCGAATCGGTGGAAAGCCCAACAGCTTCAGGGAATACTATCAAGGTAGGCTCATCATATTTTTTGAGGGCATCAAGGCCTGTAATAAATCTGGTATTATCAGCAAAAAGGGTCGCTTCGGTTTCGCCAAAAGTGCCAACAGACACGATATAACAGGCGCCGCCGCCATTATCGTAAAACAGGCGGATGCTGTCGTACAGCACAAACTTACTGTTGGTCAGCATGCAATTATCCGCCACCGGCATATTATTACTGTCCAATTCAATTTTTCCCGGAACAAAATCCGGACCCTGTCCGAAATACTGTTCATATTCCAGCAGGCTGGTGATACGCGTAGGCTTTTCTTTCAGGTCGCTGTCAAGAATTTTTTTGGCCTGAGCTGTAAACCCTATAAAGGCGGGAATAGCAGTCTCCACTTCAGCTACTGATGGAGGGAATTTTGCGATTTCTTCCACATAAACTCCCGGTGTTTTGTAAGATGTTGCCATAATTTTTTGTTTGTTTTTTAATTATAATACATGTTATTTTTGATATATCGTTTTTGAAAATTTCAAATAATCTGTCCCTTCATCCACTTTGTTCCAGTGGGTATTAAAAGGTAAAAATTCATTTTTTATAATTTTGACAACGGCACAACAGTCCTGAAATTCACTGCCGGTATCGACAAAAAAAGTTACGTTTTTGCTGCCGGCGGTTAAGGAATACATATCCGGAGGCAACGCGCTCAGGTCGATCCAAAAATCAAAATCTCCTGTGATGGTTTTAGTGACTGCGCTTTTATAAACAGTT